>JAAOEI010000340.1_pt1 | contig 18392 bp, 38 predicted proteins | sample 7059261 | NCBI WGS metagenome assembly JAAOEI01 (sample SAMN14008812, study PRJNA610033) | viral metagenome | isolation source: viral particles filtered from seawater | place: China: Hangzhou Bay, Yangshan Deep Water Harbour | collected 2017-10-31 | reverse complement strand
ACAACTACAACTACCTGACTGACCTTGACCGGGCGGGGGAACTCGCCCGGTATTTTTATGGAAATTTGTTAGGCTATTTGGCCCGTGTGAGTGTGCGTAACACTCGGAAAACACAGGAGAAATGCGAAATGATGACGCCTAATGACACAGACCAACTAGGTCTAGGCTGGATTGCCGATGTGTTCGGTGTGACTGAGGAACTGGCTGACTTTGCCGACGACCGCATGGTTGCAGGCACCTGTCAGGACGCCACCATTCTGTTCATGGAAGACCCGGAGGACCTTGTGCTATGCTGACCGACATCAGCGTGAACGTTGATCAGGTTCGCTTAACACTTGACGGCGAACTGCGAGTGCAGACCTTGTCAGGAGAGATTTGCTACATCCCGGCAGAGCGCCTCCTGCATTTTCTGCAGGTCGAAATGGCGAAGGCTCGTCCCCGTGGATGCAAGTGCAGTTCTTGCGTGTCGATCAGGAAGATGGCGAGGGAACATGAACGAGTTTGATCTGGCGGCCAAGTGCTGCACTGCTGCCGGGCACATCAACGTGACCGGGGTATACCGGGGAAAGGAGGACTACCTCAGGATCGAGAACACCCTAGGCTACGCCGTTTACATCCCAGTCGAAGACCTGATCGCCTATCTGAAGGCGGAGGGAAGGATCAAAGAGGAGGACTGACTATGACCACGTATCTGTGCATCTGCACGAGGGACCGCGAAGAGGCGGTGATCGAGACGGTCGCCAAGCCGAAGGACTATGTCGGCTGCGACGGCTACATATTCGGACGTGTCGTCGGCAACCACCCGCTGAAGGGTCAGCTCTTTGCCAAGCCCAACTCCAAGCAGTCGAAGAGGTGGGAGGCGATTGACTACTACGAGCACCCCATCAGCAAGCACACGACCCGGTTCCTCGTTGAGCACGAGCGCACCCGTGTGGGTAAGACGGTGACGCTGTTCCACTCTCGGTTGGCCGAGGCGTATGAGGAGATGAAGAGGAAGGAGGTGGCGTGATGAAGTGTGTCAAGCACATCCAGACTGGGGACATCGACCGTGTTCCTGATGAAGAGGCTCGCCGCATGGTGCGGGAGATGCCCGAGAAGTATGTGCTCGTGCCCAAGCACGAGTGGAAGACCAAGTATCAGAAGAAGGAGAAGTGAGATGTCACGTGAACCTAAGTTCTTCGACACGAAAGAGTTCCAGGACATGATGAAGGTTAGCGCCTACACCTACGACGATAACTCTGAAGTGAGGGGCGTCTGCTACGACTGGTTGAACTACGACTACTACGTGGTGGACCACAAGGTTTACCCTGCATCAATGGAGGTGGTGTCATGAGGCTGCTGATGGAGTGTATCGACAAGCCCTACGTTTGGTGGGGTGTGCTGGTGCTGCTGTCTGTGTGGATGGCAGTGCTCGGAGTGACGCAGCTTGTGTTCGAATACTACACGCTGGTGTTCGACGCTGTGCTCACTGAGATGCAGAAGTGTGGCAACCTGACGAGGTGTTGAGTTGAAAGTAACCAGAGAAACGCAGGACTTTCAAAGGAAGGGATACTGGGAGATGCACGTAACGAGGAAGATAACTAACAACAACGTAACCAAGTGCTCGGAGTGTCCGTGGTTTATGAACCACCCGCACGAGCCTTCTTGTGACCTGAAGAGGGAGTTGAGTGAGACTGTTCCTCGATACCGTGGTTACGGTAACTTGTGTGCGAGGAGCACGATTGACAAGGACTGCCCGATCAAAGGAGGACTGGCATGAGCACGACATTCTACATCGACCAGCCTGACACCCTGATCATCAACATGATCAAGGAGGACAGGGGATACGAGTGGGTCGACAACATCAACGACGCTGACTTCTTGGTCTTCACGGGCGGGGCTGACATCGACCCTGACATCTACGATGAGCGCCCTCATCCTAGGACTGGACCTGTGTCTCGTGTGCGTGACGACAAGTGCAAGAGCATGGTGCGGCACGCCATGAAACTATCCTTTTGTGGGGATGGATTGCCAATGGTTGGCATCTGCCGTGGGGCACAGTTCTTGTGCGCGATGGCGGGCAACAGGTTGTGGCAGGACGTGACTGGTCACGCCATCGGCCACACCCACCGTGCACTGGACTTGCAGGACTATGAGTGGGTTGACGTAACGTCTACTCACCACCAGATGATGCGTCTTGTGCCGGACACAGGATCAAGGGTGCTGATGGAGGCACACGTGCCTAGCTGTTACCGTTCTCACTGGTCTGAAAAGTACGGTTGGCTTGGTCAGCTGAGTGATGAGCCTCAGATCGAGGCGATGTTGCATCCCCACATGGGCGCACTGTCTTACCAACCGCACCCTGAATACACACCGAAGGGCAGTGATTGCAGGGCCAAGTTCTGGCAGTACTTCGACACGATGATGACGGAGTGGGGAGGAGACAACGTATGACTCTCGCACTTTACGTAGCAGCCTACCTAGTCATAGGTCTGGTGCTGGGTGGCAGCTTCGCCTACTTGGCAGGAAGAAAGGGACAAGGACAAGAGACACTGATGCTTGCGGTCATCGTTGCGTTGTCTTGGCCCTTAACGGTGCCACTGTTCAGTGTAGTAGGGGCGATAGCTTGGTTCGTCAACTGGTGCTACAAGAAAGGAAGGAATTCAGAATGAGTACTGTCAGGTTTGTGTCACGTCCGTGCAAACATCGTCACAAGACGTGGCAAGTGGTGGACCTACACAGCTACAATGGCAACGAGGTGGTGTGTGAGTGTGCGTCCATTGAGAGCACTGCCCGTGTGGTTGCTGCCCTCAACTCGCATCAGCCCTACGGCCGTAACATGAAGAAAGAGGAGGACCCTCGCTATGCGTAACAAGAAAAAACTTCTCCAACTCGTGGAGCATGGCACTTATGATGTAGTATCTGAGGTTATGCTTTACAAAGAGAACATCACCAAGCTGTCAGGAGACACAGAAGTAAGAAGGGGTGGCTTTACTACAACAATAGCACACTGGCTGGATGATGTGGTTGGGTTGCCTGACCTACCTAATTTCTTTCTTCGTGTAGTGACGGAGGAAGTTCCGTGTCTTATCCTTAATGGTAGGAAAACTATCACCATTAAGAAGTACGGGGAGTAGCTCGCTATGCGTAACGTTATCCTGCGACGCAGGAAGCTAGGCAAGACCAGCACCAACGGCATCGTGGCTGCGATGGAGGAGCCGTGTGCCGTGGTGCGCAACTGGCTTGACCAGTTCCCTGTTGACACAACCACTGTGTTCAGGTGGGGATGCACGTCCAACGTGCCGGAGGCGGCCAAGGTTTACAACAAGGCCAAGGCTATTCACCTCGTGGGTAACAAGCTTGAGTTCAGGCGTGTACTGAATGAGCACAAGCTGTGCCCTGCTACGTGGTTTGACAGGCACGTGCCAATCGACGCTGGTAAGGTGGTCTTGCGTACTGCTGTGCACGCTCAGGGCCGTGGCCTCTGGGTGTTCGATGCCAACGACATCAACCTCGAACTGATGATGCGTAAGCTTGGGCCTAATGGGTTCTATGTTAACGAGTTCATCCCCAAGGTGGCAGAGTATCGTGTGTTCGTCGGGTTCGGTCGTGCTGTGTGGGTGGCACGAAAGACACCGGGTAATCCTGATGACGTGGCGTGGAACGTGGCCAAGGGTGGCCGCTTCGACAACGTGAGGTGGGGTGACTGGCCTTTGAAGGTGGTCAAGACTGCCATCGAAGCGTTCAACCTCAGTGGTCTGGACTACGGTGGTGTTGACGTGATGGTTAGCGAAGACGGTAAGTGCTACGTGTTGGAGATCAACTCTGCGCCTAGCCAAACCAGCCCTTACAGACAGCAGTGTGTGGCTAAGCTGTTCGATTGGGTGCTGCGTAACGGTGGTGAGCACATCCCTTTGTCCGATAAGCTAGGGGACTGGAAGAAGTTCGGGCACCCGTGCCTGCACGAGAAAGTTTGGAAAGGAGACAACTGATATGTGTGGACTTGTAGGCTACTACGGTGTGACCGGGGAAGCGGACATGACTGCGTTCCGCAACCTCATGTTCTTCAACCAGATCAGGGGTATGCACTCAACTGGTGTGTACGCTCGCTACTCTTCCGAGGGTAAGTCAGCTCTCGTCAAGGCAGTGGGCGGGCTCGAAAGGTGGAGCATGACTAAGGAAGCGAAGAAGATTGCTTCCGAAAATACGATGAAGCTCTTGCCTATCGTCAAGTTCCCCGATCCCAAGGACAAGAACAAGACTGAGAAGTGGTATCCTGATGTGCTGCTCGGACACGGTAGGCTCGCCACTCTTGGAGAGATCAACAAGAAGAATGCTCACCCGTTCAGCTTCAGTAACATCGTGGGTATGCACAACGGCACGATGCACAAGCACTGGCTGAAGAGCATCGGGTGGGACGGCAAGATCACTGACTCTGAGTTCCTGTTGAACAAGATCAACGATGTAGTGGACGACGAGGATAAGTTGGAGAGGCTGCTTGAGTCTTTCCAAGGTGAGTTCTGTTTCGTGTGGTACAACTTCGAGAAGGACGAGATGTCTTTCTTCCGCAACACGTCACGTCCGTTGAACATGCGACTGTCCTACACTGGGGGGAGGCTGGCGTTTGCTAGTGAACGGTGGTACTTGGACATGGCACTGGAGAAGGCAGGTGTCAGCGGTTACTTCAAGCCTGCTGCTTCGCTGGACCCACGAACTCTGTTCACGATAACTTGGGACTTCGAGAAGAACGAGATCAAGAATGCAGTGACCAAGAAGATTGGGACGCCCAAGTCTTTTTTCGGCAACTACTCGGACTATGGTGAGTTGGGTGGATGGGGATCAAGACCCTATGCACTACCCAAGCCTTCGACTGGCGGTGGTGGTAAGGTGTACAACCTGAGTGAGACTGTTCGTAAGCGGGTCGGTGCCTCAGTGCACAGATACGTTACTCGTAATGAGTTCGAGAAGCTTGTTGTGGAAGGGTGTGTGTGCTGCAACACGCCGTTCGAGTTCGAGAAGGCAGAAGAAATCTGGTGGTTCGACAACGAAAGTCCGGTGTGTAACACATGTCGTGCAGAATTCTTTGGAGATGTGGGAGCAACCAGCCGATGACCAAGAAACAGAACACTACAGTGTATGACTATTTCTTCAACTGTGAGGAGGCTGACTGGAAGTATGCTCAAGCAAAGTTAGTAGATAGTATACTCCGTCTTGCTAACGGATCGAGCAATACTAGTGCCGGGGCTGTCTCTTCTATAGACGGAAGCGGACAGGTCTTGCTTCGTGTTGCCGTGGGTGCTGAGGGACGTGCGCGTTCTATGTGGGTGGCAGCAAAAGACTTGCTTGTGGCTCCGCTAGATTTGGGGTACGTCAAGGCGGTTATGCTTGACAGGGAAGAGCCCGACGATTGGTGTTACATGTCGAGGTACCCTTACAGACAGTGGAAGATAGGCTTGACGATAAGAAACGTGGTAACTAATAGAGGCTTTGCGGGTATAAACTTTCTCAAGACCCTTTCAAACAGGTGGGGTATCAAGGAGTACTATCTTACGTTCGAAGAAATTCTGCACAGACTCAGATCAGAGGAAGGGATGAACTTACGTAGACTTCCTTGGTCTAAAGACTTTGCAGTTTCGGACTACACGCAGGACAACAGACCCGTGGTGTTGTTCAGGGAACGCATGGTTGGAAAGATAGAAGACGGTGGTGTTAAGTTCGCACCACAGCACATCTACCTGAAGGAAGAAGCTGAAAGAACAGGAGCAATCGTCAATGCTTAAGAAAGATGCTCTGGGTATTCCCGGACCTGCACACAAGATACTTTACGGAGTGGAGGTAGAGACTGAGCTTAGGTATCCGTACATGGTCTATGACAATAACAAGTGGCACGCAAAGGGCGACCCAAGCCTTAGAGGTATGTTCCCTGTTGAGTTTGTTTCGATGAGTCCGCAGAACCGCAGGGTAACGGAAGCGGACCTACGCGCTCTTTGGGTATCTTTGCGTGAGTACGAAATGGTTGACACGGTGCGGGCTGCAACACACCTTCACGTAAATATGCGTGGGACCAGTGCGCTGTACCTTGCGAATGTGCTTACCATGTACTATCTAGTGGAGGACACTGTAGTCAAGTACGGCTGCGGTACGGGTAGGTTCGGTAACTTGTTTTGCCTGACAGGATCGCAGTGCTACTTGACAACCGAACTTATCAGGCGTATGTTTGAAGGAGGCGATAAGGTTTACTGTCGTGTAAACGAGGATCACTACAAGTACTCTGCGCTTAACCTAGCTGCTCTTAGTAAGTTTGGTTCGTTAGAGTTCCGAGCATTGCGCACACCTACCAAGAGCCCCGACAGTATCTTGGAGATCATCGCTTTGTTCTCCAAGCTTCTTGTTCTTGCACGTAACTATGAGCACCCATCACAAATTGTCAGTGAGCTGTCGTCGCAGGGTGCCGAAAAGTTCGTGGAGTTCTTGTTGCCTAAGAAGATCAAGGAAAATATGGAGGACCCTGTGGACTTCGAAGACATACGAGAAGGACTGCTACTCTCTCAACACATCGCTTACAACTCGGTGGAGTTCTAGCAATGGCTATCGTACAAGCTACACTAAAATGTCATGCTGCGGAATTGCTTCGCTTTGGGAGTGCACTGCAAAGCATAGCGTTCCTTCAGCCGGGCAACAACGACCCGTACTTAGTGCAGGAGGTGCACGTTAACGCGATCTGCCTAGGTATGTACAGGCGGTACAAACCAGACATTGGAGGGATTGTACACCTGCCGGGCAACGAGACCTACAACATGCGGAACGACTACCTGACTTGGCTGGTGGAAGACAGCATGTTCAGTGACGCTTACGAGTGGGCTGACATAGTAGACCATGATGGTAATGTCTTGGTCAAGGACTGTATCGTAGTGAAACCAGTGAAGTGTCTGGTCGGGCCGAGAGATGCAAACATGTTTGGCATGTTGTGTTGCCTTATCCGCCACGACTGGGAGTACAAGAACATAACCTCAGCGTGGAAATACTATGTTGATGCAGGTGTGGGCAAGGACTTTGCGTACGTCCTAGCACAATCTGTGGCAACAAACGGAAGTGAAATAAAGCCGACCCTTCACAATCCTGTAGGTCCACTGCTAAAACGCGACATCAAGGTGGTATCATGGCTACTGAAGAAGGAGTTGTTCGGACCTACGGACACTATAGGCTTGACCCATAGTCTTAAGTTCGAGGGCTGGGCACCTTTAACTTGGTACACAGGCCAGACTTTAGAGATGTTCCTGCAGAAAAACAGGATGGTAGCCGAGCTTAACGAAAAGCTGTGGCCTTTCGAGCGCACACCTAAAGAGCTTTTGGAAAGACCAGTAAATGAAGTAACGTTTAACATTGGCTGGATAGTTGCCAACTGGAAAAACATCTTGGAAAAAATCACCGGAGAAGAGGAGTAGTAAAGATGGATAGACTGACTTTTGGTGCTGACCCAGAGTTCTTCCTTTACGACAGGGAACTCGCAGACTGTGTGCCAGCACTCGGTGTAACACCCGGAACAAAGACTAACCCTGAGCCACTCTGGGACGGGTTCTCTTTACAGCTAGATGGTGTCGCTCTTGAGATCAACACGCCTGTGTACGATAGCTTTAGCGGGATGGTTGATGGCACCCGCGCGTTTGTAAGCTCATCGAAATTTCTCAAGTTCATCAACCAAAGGCTAGGTGCAACCGACAGGTACACCGTTTCTTGTAGGATAACACACACGTTTCCACAGAATATTTGGAATGATGTACCTGACAAGAACAAGGAGCTTGGGTGTGATCCTGACTATAACGCCCGTACAAACAGGATGAATAGGGTACCGTCTGCTGAGGACGTTGGTTCGTTCAGAACTGCCGCTGGGCACGTAGCTGTGGGATTTGTGGAGAAAGGTGAGAACCTGTTAGACCACGGAGAACTTGGTTTCGAAGCTGCAAGAGCGGTAGCATATGTGCTTGGCTTGACCTACCTCAAATTTGACGCCGCCAAGACCGCCAAGGAGCAGGAGCGCCGTTCATTGTATGGTACTTTCTTCTCGTTCAGGGCCAAGCCTTTCGGTGTAGAGTGGCGGGCACCGTCCAACAGTTGGCTGTTCCACACTGAAGCTAAGCTTGCTCTTAAGAGTACCTTTAGGAGAGCATCGAGGTTTAATCTCAAACTAAGAGAGGAGTACTAAGCATGGACATTTGCTACATCTGTGATAGGCGGTTCAACCAGTCAGACGTGGAGGGCCACAAGTTCGAGGACAAGCGACGACCGACGTGTCCATCTTGCCTCAACGAGATAGCACTAGCTATTGACGACTACGAAACAGGAGAAGAGGAGAACGAGTATGAGTAAGGCTAAGATGCACGTAGCTTGTCCTTGTGGTAAGAGTAGCGACGCCTACTGCTACTACGAGGACGGGCATGAGTTCTGCTACAGTTGTAAGAAGTTTGTAAGCAACGGCAAGAAGGAACCGGAGGAACTTTGTGAGCTGTCAGGAACAGAGTACCGAGGAATTGAGCAGCGTGTGCTGGATACCTTCGGCGTTAAAACGTACGGAGACTCTGATGGTAACGTCCTTTACAGGGTGTATCACGACCCTACCAACGGAGCGTCTAAGGTTAGGCGAACGCTTGACAAGAACTTCAGGCAGCGTAACGGCAGGATGTCGGGACTGTATGGTTCTTGGTTGTTCAACCAAGGGTGCGCCCACTACATCACCGTCGTAGAAGGAGAAGAAGACTGCCTTGCTACTTTCCAGATGCTCAACACTACAGCAGATGGCAAGCCTAGCAAGACGCTGCACCCGGTTGTGGCCATCCCCGGTAGCGGAATTGCCAAGCAAGACAGGCACGCAGTCTACACGTACTTGTCGTCGTTCGAGACAGTCAAGATGGCTATTGAAGACGATGACGCAGGCAAGCAAGCTAAGGTCGCCCTTGCTAACATGCTTCCGAACAAGATACGGGAAGTCAAGCTAACCAAGCACAAGGACGCGAACGAGTACCTTGTTCAAGGTGACAACAAGGAGTTCACTCAAGCTTGGCATCACGCTAAGATATTCACACCTGACAATGTGTTCCACACTGACGGTGACATCGAAGCAATCCTTAACGACGAGCAGACAGAGAGCGTGGTACCCACCAACATCGCTGCGCTTGACGAGAAGATCAAGGGGCTGGCCCTCAACCACGTCACCCTGATCACAGCTATGGAGGGCATGGGTAAGACTGAGCTACTCCGCAAGTTCGAGTACGAGGTGGTCAAGTCTGGTGTGCCTATCGGTGTGCTCCACTTCGAGGAGACTAAGGCCAAGATGGTGCGTGCCCTTGCGTGCTACGAGGCCAAGGAAAACCTGCGGCAAGAAGAGGACAAGAAGAAGGTAGCTGAATACTGGCGCAGGCTAAGTAATGACTTCGAGAACGTGTACATCTTCGAGTTCAAGCGTGACCCGTCAGTGCAGGAGGTGGTGGATCAGATCAACTACCTAGTGTACGTGTGCGGTGTGAAGTACGTGTTCATTGACCCGATCAACCAGTTCGATCCTGTCGATGACCAGAGCAAGGTGGACTTCCTTGACGACCTGAGTAAGAAGCTCGAGAAGTACGTGTGCCAGCACCCGGTCGGGTTGGTGTGGACTGCGCACGTTGACGACGAAGGACGTACGCGTAACTCACGCATGATCAGTAAGGCTTGCTCCACACGCATCGACCTGCAACGTGACCACTTGTCTGAGGACGAGGGTGAGCGTAACAAGCTTGGCCTTGTGGTGTCCAAGAACAGGCAGTTCGGTGAGACTGGACCAGCAGGCTTGGCTTACTTCATGCCTGACACGTTCACTATTGAGGACGGTGGTAAGCAGATCGAAGTCAACCGAGCCAAGGCAATCCCATTCTAAGGAGACGAGCGATGATGACACGCAAGGAAGCAGCAGAGTTCTGGAATGGGTACCTGCACTTCGGTAAGAAAGGACCAGCAGGTTCAAGTAAGATGGCTTGGCACGTGGGCAAGGAGGAGATAAAGGAGTTTCTAGACTTGCTGTACGGTGGACCACCTCAGTCTGATGATGAGAAGTTGCTAACCAGGGATGAGGCGATGCGAATAGCGAATATCAGGAGGCTAAGAAGGTGGGGCTGCGTGTGTGAAGAACCTGTGGTTAGCGTTTCGTTTAGACTAGGTTTGCACTGTGGAAATTGTGGAGTTGATAGTAGGAAAAAAAGTTCTTGACAACCTTGGCAAAGGTGTGTACAATATCCTTGTAGGGTACGAGGGTAAGATACTAACGCTCCTTACGTGCCCCCTGCCAAGGGGGGCTGCTAGTCAGGAGCAGATAGGAGACCGATACAATGGCATGGGAAGATTGTAAGAAGTGTGGATGGAACCTACCAGAGCCCAGCTTGGGAGAGGCGATTGTCGGCAGGGTAGAGTGCCCGGAGTGTGAGACGCCGAGGCAGCTTACCGAGACTGAGCGTCTTGAGATAGGGCAGGACTTTGAGCAGAAGCTTTTCCTTCTAGAAGCGGTTGTCTGGCCGCGGTGGCTCAGGTAAATAAAGTGAGGATCATACTTGATGCAGAGTTCGATGGACTAGCACCGACCAAGGTGTGGGTTGTGTGCACGCACGACGTGGACACAGGCGTCAAGCGCACCTTCAGGTACGATGAGCCGGGCTTCAGGTTCAAGGTGGTCAGCCACCTAGAGCAAGCAACCACAGTCATCGGTCATCACATCCTGTTGTTCGACGCACCACACCTCAGACGCCTGCTTGATGCACCGGGCGTGATGCCTGACGACAGCCTGATAGACACTCTTGTCTTGTCTCGTCTTGTTCAGGCTGGCGTGAAGGGTGGGCACTCGGTCGAGAACCTAGGTAGGTTGGTAGGTGCGCCTGTCAACAAGGTCAAGGTAGCTCCCGAGGATTGGTCTAACCCTGACAAGATAGACTTGTTCGTCGAAAGGTGTAAGGCTGACGTCACGATACAGCACTACATCTGGAAGGACCTTGAACGCTTCACGGTCGAGGAGGACTGGAAGAAGTCTGTCTGGATTGAGCACCAGACGCAGCTACTTTGTGGTAGGATGCACAAGAATGGGTTCGCGTTTGACTACGGCAAGGCTAAGGAGTTACTGGCTGACATCGAGAAAGAGATGGAGGAGCTGGAGAAGGAGATCATACCTAACGCACCTCCCCTTGTAGTGTACGACAAGTCTCCGATCAAGCTCAAGAGGAAGAAGAATGGAGAGTACACCAAACACACGCACGATACTCTGGCTGGGCGCAGTGCTAGCTTTCCTGATGGCTGCGAATATTACCGCTTTCATTATGAGCCTTTCAATCCCGGCTCAGCAGCACAACGAGTCAAGTTTCTCAACCAGTGTGGATGGAAGCCTTACGAGAAAACCAAAGGACACATCAGGCAAGAGCGAGTAGTCAACGCAATACGGTGGAAGCTACGCAAAGCACGCAACCCAATCACAGTTGACAGGCTCAAGGAGGAGCTGGCAAGTGAACAAGCTAAGCTTGAAGTCTTTAGGGAAACCGGATGGAAAGTCTCAGAAGGTAACCTTGATACTCTTCCAGCAACCGCACCCCGAGCTGCCAGTCTACTGGCTCAGTGGCTTACGCTTGAGGGCAGGCGGGGAGACTTGGTGGAATGGATGGCCGCATACGTTCCTGATACTGGACGGATACACGGACACTTCAATGGTATCGGAGCTTGGACCCACCGTATGTCACACAACTCTCCCAACCAAGGAAACATCTTTTCTTCATTTGAGGATGGAGACATCCGAGGAGATAGCCCGAGCCCTGTGGAGGCTGTCAAACTTCGATACAACAATCGAGCCCGGTCTTTGTGGTGGGCAGGTGAAGGTAATTGGCTGACTGGAACTGACGCTAAGGGGATACAGCTACGTATCCTCGCTGACCTAATCGGAGATAAGGAGTACTCACATGCCGTGTGCTACGGAAAGCAAGAGAATGGTACCGATATACATTCAGTTAACGCTAGGCTGCTCGGACCTGTCTGTGCTTCAAGAAGCAATGCAAAGACTTTCATATACGCTTTCATTCTCGGAGCGGGAACAGAAGAGGTGGCTCGAATCCTGCAGGCAGCAAGAGGGGTTGCCCGAGACGCAGTGGTCAAGTTCGTTGATGGTCTTCCGGGGCTCCGGAGACTTAAACAAAACGATATCCCTCGCATCGCACGAGCTGGTTTTTTTGTGGGGTATGATGGACGGAAAGTTGTCGTACCGTCTGAACATCACGTCTTGGCGGGACTGCTTCAAAATGGAGAGCAGTGTGTTATGAAGCACGCCGTCCCTGTTTGGGAACGGGAACTGAAAGGATTAGGCATCGGGTACAAGCTAGTCGACTTTGTCCACGACGAATGGCAAACGGAAAGCTACGACGAAGAGGAGGCCAAGGAGATTGGACGAGTACAGTCAGACGCCATCACAAAGGTTGGCGAAGAACTTGGGTTCACCCTACCACTCGAAGGAGAATACAAAGTTGGAAGGAACTGGTATGAAACTCACTGACGGTACATTCTACCTAGAGGACCGTGTTGTTCTTAAGTCTGGTGGGCTTTTTGAGGGCACGTACGAAATTGGCGTGGTGAAAGACCTATCCGAAACCGCTTGTTTCTTAGTCTGGGGTAGTGGCAGAGACGTAGAGATCGGGTGGGTAGAGAAGAGACTCCTTCATAAATTGCCGCCCTTCATCCCAGAGGCAGAGAAGAAAGACGTGGTGAACTCCCCTGAACACTACAACTACAACCGAAAGGGTATCGAGTGCATCGACGCTATCGAGGCTAGTATGTCGGAGGAGGAGTTCAAGGGGTACCTTAAGGGCAACGTGCTGAAGTACATGTGGAGGTACTCGTACAAAGGTAAGCCGGAGGAAGACTTGAAGAAAGCTAGGTGGTACCACGACAGGCTGATGAAGATTATGGAGGGTAAGTGATGACTCTGAGATGCACGATAGAGATTGTTCCTTTCGGTGTGGAAGAGAACAAGCGTCAAATCTTCAAGTTCGACATAACCAACAACGGGGCAGTGGTGGACGGCGATGATCACTGCCTCTACTCAGTCAAAGTTAAGAACCAAGACGGCGAGCTAATAAGGGGGTACATGGGCCTTGTCCACAGGAGGAGTGATGGTGCAGTTAAGTTGGTGAAGAGAGCGCTAGAAAGATTTCTTGTTGACAACGAAGATTAATGCTGGTACAATATACTTGTAAGGAGAAGGATGATGTACCACATACACGTAATGCAAGCCGCTGAGCTAGTCATGAAGGCGCTGGAAGAAGCCAGCAAAGACTGGGTTGAAGCGGAAGAGTACAGCAGCGGGGCACGGGCCCTGCGCAAAGCAAGAGCACACCTAGGAAGTATCGTCTCTAAAGAGAAAAGGAAGATGAGCAATGGCTAAGAACACTACTGCCTACTTTGTCGGTCCCGTCCTGTTCGCTCAGGTTTTCGAGCGCAACCGGGCTACTCCTGAGCAGAGTGAGTACGTGCCAGAGGGTGGACAGTACAAGATTTCCATTGGCCTCACCAAGGAAGATGCCAAGCTTGTTAAGTCTTGGAACAAGAGGTACGAAGGCAAGACCAAGGAAGACTTCGAGGAGTCGTCCAAGACTGGTGACGCACCCGAGGGTATCGTTGACGGTCTTCAGTACTTCACCTTCCGTCGTGACCACATCAAGACCAACAAGAAGGGTGAGGTTATTCACGAGTGGAGTGGTGCACCCAAGGTTCTAAATTCTGAGGGCGAGCCGTGGGACACCGACGTTAACGTTGGTAACGGTAGCATCTGCACCATCAAGCTTGATGTGTACGAGGGCCGCAACGCCAAGGGGCAGGCTTACACAATCGTCCGCCTCGAGGGTGTGCGCATTGACGAGCACGTTCCTTACGAGCCGGAGGGTGAGCCCGTTGAGAAGGAGACAGTTGACCGCTCAGGTGGGAGGCCCTTCTGATGGAGGAGCTAGTCAGCGGTACGTTCGGGAAGAATGACTGGGAAGCTATGTTCAGGGATATGTGTCACTACTACTTGTCACTTTGCGAAGGTGACACGCACATGGTGGACGATGCGTTCAAGTTAATGAGGTCTGCAAATATCGTAGATGAAGACGGGTTTGAACTCTGATGCAAATGTTCGTCTGGAATAACCTATGGTCTATATCAGACGCTGGTCCGGGTACGGTGTGTGTAGTAGCTAGCAGTTTGGAAGAGGCAATCAGCATAGTCGAGGAAGAGGCGAAAGAGGAACTTTGGTCTAAAACTTACAAGAGACTAATCGAAGAAATCGGGTACACTAAGCCGAAGATCAAGAAGTTTGAATTGACTTGGGGGTCAATGTGAAGACTATCGACACACTTATAAAAGACGTGGAGGAAATCCTTGCCAGTGGAATTGAATGGGAAGCTGAGGATGCAGGACTTGGAGAACGGCTTAGTGAGGTTCTCCGCAGGGGGCTGCGACCTCGTGATACCGAGCGAGGTGCCCGCCCTTGGTTCAGTAACATTGGAAGTCCGTGCCTTCGCCAACTATGGTACAAAGTCCACTGTCCTGATGAAGCTGAACCTATCCGTGCCAACACAAAGTTTAAGTTCATGTACGGAGACATCATTGAAGAGGTGTTTCTTGAGCTTGCTAGAGCTGCTGGGCACACTGTTTCGCACGAGCAGGAGCGAATGGAGTGGAATGGCCTTACCGGACGTATCGACGCAGTTATCGACGGACATCTCGTTGATGTTAAATCTGCAAGCTCTTACTCCTTTGAGAAATTCAGAGGTGGACTTAGAGCTGAGGACGATAGCTTTGGATACTTGGGGCAGCTCAAAGGTTATCTACTTGCGGCCCGTGCGTCAGGACTGGTAGAGCCAGACTGTAACACAGCGTCCTTCGTGGTCATCGACAAGACGTTGGGTAGCATTTGCCTTGACACTCACAGGTTCAAAGCCAAGGAGTTGCTTGAGTTCGAGGTCATGGTCAACGACAGGCTGGTCGTGCTTGACGACGCACACTTCACTCCATCTCGTGCGTTCAGTGACGAGCCCGACGGAAAGTCAGGTAACAGGAAGCTTGGTACGAACTGCTCTTACTGCGCCTTCAGGGAGAAGTGTTGGCCCGGTGTGCAGACTTACTTGTACGCAGGTCGTCCTAGGTTCTTAACCAAGGTAGCGAGGGAACCAAATGTCCCAAAACTTTAAGGATGTCTACTTGCCTATTGAAGTCGAAGCTCTCAGACTGGACTACGATGATGATGACATACGTACTTGGCCGTTCTATCCTGCCCCCATAAATGGGTATGATGAAATAGAGTATGAGGTGTGGGACCAGCTCTTACTTGGTTCTCACTACACAACAGAGTACTTGTGGGATGCTATAAAAGAAGCAAGAAAAATGAACAGGGAGGTGTTCAATGACGTTCAGGCAGAAGGCAGCGGAATGGGACGAAGTAAGCCAGCTGTACGCTGAGCTGGCGTACCGCATCAACGATCCTTTCCAACTGACAGACTACGAGAAGGACATGGAGAAGTTCCACGAGATGCTTTGCTCTGAGCTTTACACCAAGTGCTTCGTCCATTCTAACCTAGAGGGCGGTATGCTACTGGTGGACTACCTTGTCATCCCGTAAAGCAAACAAGCGGACGTGGCGTGGCACCGAGTACCGCTCCGACTACGAGATGGAGGTAGCTCAACGTCTGGACGCACTCAAGCGTAGGCTCAAGTTCAAGGTAGGATACGAAACGGAGGAAGTGGGGTACCAGTTGCCCCCTCCTCCACCCTCGAAGTACACACCAGACTTTCACATCAAGAGGAAAGACGGAACAGAAGTCTTCATTGAAGTGAAGGGATACTTCGACGCTAAGGCTAGACGTAAGATGCTTCTCGTCAAGGAGCAGAACCCGGACCTCAACATCGTCTTGTTGTTCATGCAAGACAACAAGCTGCACCGAAGCGCCAAGATGCGGTACTCGGAGTGGGCAAAGAAGAACGGGTTCGACTACGCCATTAACGAAATCAAGGAGGAGTGGCTAAGTGGCTGACTTTTGCAGACAATGCAGCTTCGAATTGTTTGGTGAAGACCGCAAAGATTTGGCTGGGCTAGGTGAGGTGGAAGAAGGATACGGTTGGTCGGTTCTTTGTGAGAGATGTGGCCCTATCTTGGTAGACAACGAAGGCAAAAGGATTGATCCCTGGAATGAGTAAGACTCACTTGGTAATACCGGACCCGCACGCTCACCCTGACTACGGAAACGAAAGGTTTGACTGGCTTGCAAAACTCATCATTGACATTAAACCGGATGTCGTCATTAATCTCGGAGATCACTTTGACATGCCCTCGTTGTCAGGGTACGATAAAGGTACCAAAGGGTTCGAGGGCAGACGGTTCGTCAAGGATGTGGCAAGCGGTTGCGAAGCACATGAGAGGATGTGGGAGCCAGTCAAGCGAACAAAGAAGCGACTACCGTTCAGGGTAGTACTGGAGGGAAACCATGAGCAACGTCTTAAGCGTGCTGTTGACAAGACCCCTGAGTTGGATGGAGCAATATCTTTTGATCAGTTCCAGTTTGACAGATGGTATGACGTGGTTGTCGAATATCAGGGGCAAACTCCGGGTATCATTAGTGTTGATGGTATCAACTATGCTCACTACTTTGTGTCTGGTGTTATGGGACGTGCTATCGGGGGCGAGCACCCTGCTTACTCACTTCTCACCAAGGAGTTTACTTCTTGTACTTGTGGGCACGTACACACCGCTGACTATAGCATCCGTACTACTGTGGATGGTAGAAAGATACACGGCCTCGTTGCTGGCGTCTATCAAGACTACCATTCAGGCTGGGCAGGAGAAGTTAACAAGCTTTGGTGGCGAGGAGTTGTGGTTAAGCGAGGTGTTTGCGAGGGAAGCTACGACCCACAATTCATCAGCCTCGACCAACTGAGGAAAGAATATGGAAGTTAAGTACATAGACCACATGGGCACCGACCTGACTGTGGTTAACGCAGCAAGGGTTAGCTTTGCCAAGAGGAAGTCTGCCTTGGATGATAAGGATACTAGGCTTATCTCTTACCTAGCTAAGCACAGACACTGGACTCCTTTCGCCCACCCTCAGGTGACACTGCAACTTAGGGTCCCGTTCTTCGTCGCCAACCAGATCAAGAAGCATCAGGTAGGGTTTGTGGTGAACGAGGTATCTCGTAGGTACGTTGACAGTGATCCTGATTTCTACTATCCTGTTGTCTTTCGTAAGAGAGCAGATGACAAGAAGCAGGGTAGTAGCAGTGAAGAGTTTGCCCCGGTACAGGGAGAGCTGTTTCAAACTGACGAGGGTTGGACTGATGAGCACCAAGTCTTATGGGATGCGATGGACGCAGTGGACCACCAGTACTGTGCATACCTAGATTTAATCGAGTGCGGTCTTTGTCCAGAGCAGGCGAGAATGTTCCTTCCTCTGAATACGTACACCGAGTTCTGGATGACCGGCTCGCTGTTCGGCTGGGCCAACCTATTCAACCAGAGGACAGACCCCCACTCCCAGAAGGAGACACAGGAGGTGGCTCATCAGATTGGAGACCTTATTAAACCGTTGTTCCCCGTCTCTTGGGGGGCACTAACAACACAGGAGTAAAAGAAATGATTGACATCGAGAAGTTCAGGGTCCTAGCCGACCACTACGGGCTGGATGTAGTCATGGAACAGAATGACCTTGAGCCTTCAGATGTCATTCGAGTTCTGTACGAAGCCGGTCTGATCGACATCGACGACTATTTCTACAATGAGGTTGAGGATGAAGAGGAAGACCTATAAGGTCCGTAATCCTGTCGCTAAGGCTATGCTGGAAGACAAGAAGTACCTACCTAAGAGAGTGATTGGTGCGAAGTTCAAAGAGGACAAGTACAAAATCACAGTGCAACGAGCAACTGAGGAGACGAATGAAGATGATGAACTGGATTAAGACTGCCGCTGCCGCCGCTTTGATTGCCTTTGGCGCGTCAAGTAGCTTTGCTGCTGGTGCTAATGATGGTGCTATCAGTATCCCCCTCACGGATTACGAGCGCCTCAAGGCGCTGGAAGAGGGCGACCAGAAGAAGCAGTTCTGGAAGATGTCCTTCGAGCAAATCCTTCAGAAGGAGAACAACAACTACACTGCTGCGTGGGCTAAGTACGACTTTTGGGTTCTTCGACGTGTTTACCTCAAGGGCGCTGTTAACAGCAGCTCAGTTAGTAAGCTCATTCGAGAGATTGAAGTACTGAACAAGATTGATGCTAAGCCTATCACTATGGTTATCTCCTCTCCGGGTGGTGGTGTCCTCGAAGGGTTGTCCCTGGTCAACGTGATGAAGAGGTCCCTTGCCCCTGTTAACACCGTGTGTGACAACTTCGCTGTCAG
>JAAOEI010000339.1_pt1 | contig 18412 bp, 15 predicted proteins | sample 7059261 | NCBI WGS metagenome assembly JAAOEI01 (sample SAMN14008812, study PRJNA610033) | viral metagenome | isolation source: viral particles filtered from seawater | place: China: Hangzhou Bay, Yangshan Deep Water Harbour | collected 2017-10-31 | reverse complement strand
ATCCCAGCGCGTGACCCAGAGATTAAGAAGCTGATCCGTGGCCTGTTCATCCCAGAAGAGGGCAGCAAGTGGGGGTCGTTTGACTATTCCAGCCAAGAGCCGAGGTTACTGGTTCACTTTGCAGCCAGCTTGAAGGGGGAATACAAGCACCCGCTCGTCGATAAGATCGTGGAGGAATACCATAGCGGTGACGTGGACTTGCACCAGATGGTTGCGGATATCGCAGGGATCAAGCGCAAGGAAGCGAAGGTTGTGAACCTTGGGATTATGTATGGCATGGGTAAGGGCAAACTGGGCGACCAGCTTGACATCTCTGCCGAGGAAGCGGGAGAGCTACTCGCCACGCACCAAGAGAAGGTTCCCTTCGTTAAGGAACTTGCGGAACTCGCTACACGTCAGGCAGCAAAGACAGGGCAGATCCGTACCATTTTAGGTCGTCGGTGTCGGTTTCATTTGTGGGAGCCAGCATCGTTTGGATACAAAAAGCCTCTGCCCTACGAGCAGGCACTAAAGGAATACGGCCAGCCTCTGAGGAGAGCGTTTACTTACAAGGCGTTAAACAAATTGATCCAAGGTTCAGCGGCAGATCAAACGAAAAAAGCGATGGCAGACTGCTATGCAGAGGGACTTTTGCCTATGCTCACGGTACATGATGAGTTATGCTTTTCAGTAGAGGGCGACGATCAAGCGCGACGCATCAAGGACATAATGGAAAACGGGTTGTCGGATGTCTTGAAAGTCCCCTCTAAGGTAGACGATGAACTCAAAGATAATTGGGGAGAAATTGAATGAAAGCTCTTGGTTTCCGTCAAATGCACCATTCTCAAATTGTAGAGTTATTAGAGTTTATAAATTGCTCACTGAACGCCGCGTCAATGGCGGGGCCAGATGTACATGAAGAGATGCACGAGAAAGCTCAAGATCTAGTGGAGATCTTCGGTGGAGTTCAGCTTGTCACTGAGACCTCCCTAGAGATTTAGCCAACGCCTGTGTCGCGGGGTCGTTGCCTAAGATGATTGGATTGACTTGACCCTGCGGAGCCGAAACGGGCGGGGCCGCAGGGGTCACAGGGGTCACAGGAGTTAGGTTCAAATAAGGATTGAAGATGGGAGCCGTCGCAGAAGCAGGAGGTGCTAGATTCAAATAAGGATTGGACACAGGTGCAGTTCGAGGTGCAGGAGTAGGTTCTGCTTGAGCTAAAGATTCCCTTGCACGATCACGCGACATCTGGTTGAACGGTGAAAAGTCAGATACATCTGCACGGAACGTGCGACCTTCTTGTTTACGCAACTTGACCAGATCTTTCCACAATTCTGCGCTTGCTGCCGTAGGCCAGAACTCGCCATTCATGATAGCGTTGGCTTCAGCCCTCCCCATATTCGCGCCACCAATCAGGTTCTTACGGATGTCGGTGTCGGACAGACCCATCTGACGGGCCGCTTGGATATCAACGTATAGCTTGCTTTGCTCACGATACAAGTTGTCGAGGTACTTGGACCATGCTTCTTGCATCTCAGGAAGAGTTGCGTCGGCACGTTTCATGACACCTGTCGCTATAGACTTGGCGTCAGTACGACGTGGTGTATACTCCAAGCCTTTGTATTTAAAGTCGTTTTTAAGGTCCACGGTCATAGGAGTAAAGCCCGTGACCAAACGCGCACCTTCCTTGAATACGTTGTACTCTTCGCCACGTTTTCCTGGAAGACCGGAAACTGCGCGGTAAACGCGCCCTGGTTCAAAGTCAAATCCAAACGGATCTTTGAACTCACCAATCAAACGAGCATACTCTGGAATCACACCGTTCAGGATGTGACCCACGCCCTTGCTGATCTGATCTCCCTTGGATTCAACGGAGGAATAAATCTCAGCCCCTGTCGAGCTTTTACCGCCACGTCCAAAACCAAGACCGGAAAGACCTTCGCTGGGAAGAACGTCACGAAGACGTTCATAGATCATGGATTCAGAGGCAAACGGATCAACAAACATCTGTAGACCACGAGAAGCACCCGCCATGATCTGCTCTACTTCGCTTTGATCCAGCTTACCTGCCTTGGAGTAGGCTTGGATAGCAGCCTTGGCAGGATCGAGGACAAAGGCATAAGGGTTGGCGTAGCTCAGATCTATGTAATCTATCTTACCTTTATGGTCATTACCCAAGATCACTAGATCGTGACCATCCATGTATTCTGGTAGCTGCATCCGCATCGCTTCCAGTTCCTCTGGAGTAGTGCCTGTCGCCGACATGCCTGCCTTGACCAGCGTCTGAGGTACGATAGAGGCCACCGCTGTATACGACATCAACCGCTGTGCGCCCATAGCACGGATCTCTTTCTCCAGAGCCGCTGCCGCCTGTTCTCCCATTTGCGAACGGAGTTCTGGAGAAATCGTGAATGACATCTCTTTCAGACCACGGTCTAGGATGTTGACAGAGTTACGGATGTTTTCTGAAGCAAACGATGTAAAGTTACCAAAGATCGGAACCATATCCACCGCACGGACAGCTTTGCCGACACGAGGATAGATCGGCATGGTATCCTTTACGATATCCCCTGCGATGATCTCGGAAATATCCAAGCCTTCTGCAAGCGGACCACCTAGAACACGATCCTTTACAAGGCCGCTTTCTTTGAGGGCCTGTAGAACCCGTGGGTCGCCCTCGCTAAATCCCGCAGCATTGAACGCATTGCGTAGCTTCTTTTCTTCTCCGAGAACAGAGAGTCCTTTGAAGAATGTATCTGACTCTGCATAGATCTTTTCGAATTGTTTCATAAACGGAACCATGTCCGAGAACTTGTCTATTGCGTTAGCAAACGTACCGAAACGACCCAGATCCTTGCCTGCGTCTCTGTATTCTTTAAGTGCGCGAGTCACCAAGCTGGTATCTGCAACACCTGTAAGGCTAATCTTCTTGGCAAGACGCTCCAGACCCGCCTCGTCCAACGTATCCAAGCTAGATGTAAATAGCTTAAACATGTCGGTGAAGTCTGTATCACGTCCAAGGTTCGCGTTTGCAGCAAGCATACCCATGTTGCCTACGATGTTCCGGACCTGCGCACCAGGGTTAGGAACAATCGTCATCTTTTGAGAGAGCGACCGTAGGCTAGAAAGCGTACCTGTGATGCCACCAAGAAGGCTAGACTGCAAGCGGATCGGAGAGGTCAGTGCGCCGTATACTTCAGGGGAAACTAGGTTCCCTGTAAGCTGGCCATACTTCCCACCAAAGACATGCTGGATGTCAGCTTCTTGGCCCAAGGACCGCCAACCAGCCTTCGTTAAGCTATCTATATCTGACTGTAGGATTTGCTCTGGAGTAACAAAATTGGGGTTATCCACAATGTCCCCCGCAGGCGTCCTTATAGATCGTTCTACTCCTGCATTTATGTCCCTTGCACGATCCAGATACGGCTGCATTGCGTCTTGGTACTGTTCATCCGTCATTGTCATGCGGTTAGGCAGAGAAATGACCGAGGGCCGAGCGCCAGCTTCAATGGAAGGAAGTGCATCGGACAGTTTGATCCCCATCGGGGCTAACTCTGCATATAGATCCGCTGCCGCACTTGCCTGCGCCATATCTGTAACGGTGCGGACATACAACTCTTTAGGGTCTGTGATCTCGCCCATAAGCTCCCGCAACTTGGGGCTATAATCCAAGGCTTCTCGACGCGCCACAAAGATGTCATCAATAGACGCCAGCATAGGCTTTTCTTTGGCAAGAAGTCCCACGCCCTCGCCTTTCGCCTGACGGATAAACGAGCCGCGCATATCTTCTAGGGCTTTTTCTGGAGAGACGTTGCTCTTACCGCCAAGGTTCAAAGTATCAAGGACAACGCGCTTGGCACGTTCCAATTCAACGGCGTTGGGCGGACGTCCTTGCCCCACGGCGAAATTAGAAGCGACCTCGTTTACTGCGTCATTGAACTGAGGAGAGTTCAGATCCAATTCCCGATAGAACTTAACAGGATCTTTGTACATCTCAAAGCGACGACGCAAGTACCCATCCTGTGCTCGGTGGTTTGCACGGATCTCGTTTAACGCATCCAGAGCTTTCATCTCAGCAGGAGTCTCAGGGGTTTTTAGTTCAAACCGCCCAGTGGCTTGGTCCACCATCCTACGACCAGTGTTTGGGTCCCTTACTTGCAGGACATTTTCTAGCTGCGTGATGATGCGATCATCCAACTCGGAGCGGATGTCGATCATTTTGTCTGCCGCCCTCTTCATCAGGTCGGTGTTACCTGTCAAATTGTCAAACGCTGTGGTGTCCCCCAGAAGGTAGTTGCCCAGCTTGGTGCTAAGAACATCCGCAGTAACAGGGGTCTGCCTGTTTACATTCGCAGCCTTCATAAAATTGTCGGCTGCTTTGGACCAATCCTCTGCGGCCTTCAGCCCCAGCTTTTCAAAGGTATCCGCACGAGAACGCGCATCCTGCGCAGTTTCATATACACGCGCAGGGGCACCGCCCGATGCAGTAAAGTATTCGTTAAAGAGCTTCTGAGCGCCCTTCATTCCCTTGACGGTTTTATCCGCAAGGTTTTGATCTATGGACGCCAAGCCTGAAAGAAAAGCACCAGAGACTTTGCTTGGTGCAGCGCGAACTGCCCCCGCGACTTTCGCGGCAGTCTCAGTACCACCAATAGCACGAGATCCCATTGCCGCGCCCTTGAGCGCCGTATCGAAAGCACCGCTCATCATGGCGTCCTCGACACCCACGCGCAGCTTGTTCCGGAAACGACGCGCAGCTTCTGAGCGCCCTGTTAAACCAGTATCTTCTTCTGTTTTCAGTGCATCAGGCAAGACTGCGAAGTTATCAGACAGGGTAGCTCGACCGTCGTTGGCTACTGCTGTACTATAGCCAAAAGTTGCGGCGGCAGTGGACCCAGTTAAACCAGCCCAAGTGCCAAGGGCCTTGCGCCCTACAGACGACGACCCAAAGTCGATAGCCGATTTAGTAAACGTACCACGACCTGCTGTAGACAACGCACGACCTGCATTTGCGGCTTTCGCCGCTTGACCTGCCTTACCCAGCCATCCAGCAATTGGAATAAACCCTGCGCCGAAAGCAACAAGATCCTCTGTTACTTCGCCAGCAGTTCCAAGTTCTGGTTTGATATATTCAAACGCATCTGTGACGCCACGAGATAGGTTGGTATCCAACGCAGCGTCGATGCCCAAAGCACCAAGTTCCGCGATCCCCTGTGGGACCGACACGACACCAGAGTAAATACCTTTGCCGATGTCCTCGAAAGTATCGGGGACCAAACCTTGGTCGCCAGAAAAGTAAGAACCTTTTTCTTCTCCAAGATTGAGGTACGGGTTGTCGCTAGGAGCAGCGGCCTTTTTACCTAGATTAAGATAAGGGTTGTCCGCCATACTTATAGCCCTTCGATATTTACACCGTCTTTTTGTGCCTGCTCTAAGATGGCTTTCCTGTTTTCAGGTTGCTGTTGTAGCGCGGATTTGACCATTTCTAACCGCTGTTCGGGAGATATCTCAAGCTGCTCTGTTGTAGTAGCTGTAGACGGACCTAAACCCACGCCGGAGCGGTAGTACTCAAGCAGCGTATCTCCTACCCCAGGAGCGATTGTTTCATTGAATTTCGCGGCAACTGCGTCAGGATCTTCAGTCTTAGCACGTTCTTCAAACAAATCGAGCAAGCGTTTTTGATGCTCCGGCAACTTTGGAGCTTTTGTGCTTCTGGCCGCTGCCGCAATCTGCGCCTTGGCAAGCTCTGCTTCTTGTGCTGCACGACGGATTTCTGTTTCACGGGCCACGGCCAAACCTTCGACTGCCGCGTTTGCAATCCGCGCACCCGCCGTTGGACGTAGCTCTTGACCAGTATTCGGATCAACATAACTTCCGGCGATAGCCCCAGCAAGTTTCGCGCCAAAGATCGCTTTGTTAAGCTCGTCAATCTCTGCTTCCGCTGGAACACGTTCAATCCCAGTCATCGTAGCTGCCTTAATCAAATCTTTTTTGGTGTCGCCTGTCTGCTGATCTTTTGGAACAGTATTTGAAATGATGTCTGCCGCTGCCGCTTCAGGCTCTCTGAGCAACTTAGCAGGTTCGTTCATGTTCGCGCCTTCTGGCAAACCAAGTTTTGCTGGATCCTCCGTCGTAATGGCTTTCTGACCAAACTCAAAGGCTTTGCTAAAGTCCATTACGCCTTTAACAAGACGTTGTTGAGGTGTAAGTGCCGCTTTTATTCCGCCGCCTTCCTGAAATTTCGCTATTCCAGGTTTCTTAGCCACGGGCCGAGGAGCGGGAGCCGTGCTGGGAATACCAGCTACGTTAGGCAACGGGCTAGAAGGTGGCAGCATCATAGGCTGTGGTTCCACCGCCATAGGTTGCTGCGTAGCAGGCATAACAACAGGGCGGCGCATTGCCACCGCCTGCATTAACTCAGGAGACGACGCCATAATACCGCCAATTTTAGGCTGCATCGGAGGAACCCCACCCATGTCACGCAGCGTGTTCCGCGCCTCTTGGGACTTCTTAGCAAAGAGCTTCCGATTGTATACGCCGTCCATTAGTTAGCCCCCTAAGCCTGGAAGAATAGATCCGTATTGGTTTTGATATGCACCAAGGCCCATGGCTGTACCAATCGTGCTGCCCAGTACGTTTTGTTGGGGCGCTGAACCTGTAACCATGGTTGACTGCGTGGATGGTACGCCACGGAAAATGTCGCTCATGTAGCTGAAACGCTGAAACGGCTCATAAGCTTCCTCGATAGCAGACTGACGCTGCACATCGTACTCTGCTTGACGCTGTTTCTGCTCAATGCCACCGACGTTCATCAAGTTTTGTACATCTTGATATCCAAGTGTCTGTGCCAACTGACCTAGCCCCGCCTGTGCAGTACCCAAACCTTGGAAGATCTGAGCACCAGTTTGGCCGCGTTGCATCTGGTTCTGGAACGCTGACTGTGCCTGTTGCTGCGCTTGGTTGAACGCTTGTGACCGTAGCTGCGCACCCGTGCGAGCCTTTTGTTCTTCGATGTTGCGTTGAATTTCTTGCTGTTGCACGGCTGCACGAGAACCACCGAAGGCTCCTGCGCCGACAGCTTGACCTGCGGCACGTTGACGTTGGATGTCTCCTGACCTCTGAATGTCCGCCTGAGTTCGATCAATCACCTCTTCGACATACGGATCATAGTATGGACGATAAGACTGCGGATCGTAAGCCAGAGGGCGACCAAACTCATCATAACCAGACACAGCAGAGGTAACGCCCATGCCATAAGTGCCCTTGGCTTCTTCCATCAGCGGAGCATATGCACCGATACCAGAGATACCAAGCTGGATAGCCTGTTGTTGCGCCGGAGTAAGAGGCATTACATCCGGACGAGGAACCCCACCAACTACCTTCTGGATAGGCTGACCGCTTGCGTCCAGCATAAGGTTGCCCTGAGTGTCGCGCTCATAGATTGGTTCGCCTGTTTCAGGGTCAAACTGTGGCTGACCATACAATGGAGAAGTCGCTGCGATACCCGCAGCGTAGGACTCCATAATCGGTTGGCCCTGCTCGTCAACCATTGGCTCCCCTGTTTCAGGGTCCAGAACAGGCCTCTCTTCCGTCCGGTAGATGTTGGCAAAGAGATCCTTGAGATACTTCTCTTGATATTCGGGGAGTAACTGAAGCTGCTGCTGTGTGACAACACTAGCCATTATGCCATCCTTTCGAAACGGTTCATCATCTCGTACATTTTAGCCGCTCCCGCATTACGGTTGCCGTTGCCCAGACCACGAACCGCCTGTTCTGTCATGACAAATTCGCCGTCCGAGAGCCGAGCTTCTTGAACCCTACCACCATTCTGATAAATAGCCGCGGGTATACTGTCACTTTTACCTGTGCCTGGCCCCTGAATATAACCACCTTGCGCCATGTTCATACTGCCTATACCAGATCGATTAGTACGCATTTGATTCCTAAATCCTGGACGCATGTCTCGTGTCGCCGTACCGCGATATGGTGTCCGCTCACCTGTACGAACGGTGTATTCTTGCTCTGGAGTCAGTTTCTCTGGCTTAGGTTCTCCCGCCTGAATCAATCCAGCCAGAATTAAATTCTGAGCCATTGGACTACTAAACAAACCTTGTCCTACAGACGCTTGCGCTGCGGGAGCCATTCCTGTACCTGCTTTAACACCCGCGCCTAACGCTTCTGACCCTGCTCCGCTACCAAATATACCTGGAAGAGCTTTAGACATTAGAGCTTGCTGTGAGGCTTGCTTCGCTGCGAACTGACCCGCCAGCCCCTGCATCCCCATAGCACTCGCACCTTGTGAGGCTAGGCCAGCAACGCCAGGGATTGATCCGATACCATATCCCAACAACCCAGACTTCAATGCGTCCCCGATGTCGCCACCAGATGCAAGGGTCCCGATCCCAGATCCAAGAGCCGCGCCCATCGGACCACCGAAGGCTAGGCCAACTAAACCACCGATTGCAGATAAAAGGCTCATTACGTTTCTCCTGAAATAGCTTGAGGCGCTGTCACTGATATACTTGTACTACGTTTTTCCGTTCCAAGCCAGTTATTACCGCAATTTGGACAGTTTCCAGTAGGGTAAGATGCAATCTCTTCCGGAGTATCCACTTCGTTATCGCAAGTCGCGCACTCAATTTTTTCCACGCTTGTAGCTGGTCGCCACTTAGAACCATCGCCCAAAATAATAATTGTTTCGTCGCTCATGTCGTTGTCACCGTAACTGTCCCAACCGCGCCCGTTCCTGCCGACCCACGAACATGCGGTTTGTTTTCTAATGCAATCTTAACAAAACCATCCTGTTGAAACAATGCCCCTGTTTCAAGGCCAGAGTCGTCGGTTTGTAGCTCTGTCAAAACTATAAAGGTATTGCGACCCTCACCTGGGTTGCGCTGCTGCTCCAAGAAAACCGAAAAAGCCCGAACCAACTCCGCAAAGTAGGATCTATTATAGTTTTCTGGAGGGATTGGAAAAAATGGTACTGGAAGATTCCTAGACATTAGCGTCTCCCATCAGGCTTCATATCTACCCTGTTACTACCCAGTCTCCAATCCACGCCCAAATCATTGGACGTAAACTTAATTCGCATCTGACGACCACGAAGCCTATAATAAAGCTGCTCCGTTTTTTCACTGGAACTAGCCGTAACCGTGTCAACAAATGTCTGTGTATTCGTTTGTATATACTCACCGCTAGACGCGTTGCGAACGTTTATCTCGATGTCAATAGAAGGAAGTGCAGCCGTCGATTGCTTAAACGATACATCAGGAATCATCCTGCGAACCAGCATGAACTGCTCTCCATCCCCTAAATCCATCGGACTTGAATGGACAAACGCAGTGATTGCAGAAGCAGGGTTGGTTGTCCCGTCGTCAAATCCAGTCTCCTGCGCATAAAGATACCCGTCAGTATGCGCAGCAATGGGAAAGCCAAAGATTCCACGGTCGATCCAAGCAGTACGAGCAAAACTGCCATAGTACCAAGACTGCTCTGCGTAGTTGTAAACCACATAGTGGTCCAACAGATCACTGGTGCCCCGTGGATAAAACCACCAAACCTCAGAATGCTCTGTATTTAACCCTGCCACAACTTTAGCCTGTTGGTCAGGATTCATGTTGTCAAAGACATAGTCACGCACAGTACAGGGCAACTGCCGCATCGCTCCGTCGTAAACATAAAACTCAGACAGGCCCATCCAATACACCGCGTCACCTACGGCAACCGCAGCCTTTGGTCCGGCGATAGTGATGTTCTCCGAGATAGAAGAAACGCCAAACGTAAACGGAGCACCCAAGAACTGCATGACGTACAAAGTTGTGTCAGTAAAGACTGTAATCTGTTGACGCGTTTCAACCGCAGCCACAATCTCGGACCCAGAACCAAGGCGCAATTCCCCAGCAGTATTAGTCGCCGTTGTATTCCACTCAGTCAAAGATTCTTGGTCCGAGAACCGGATGGTCAACGGATCCTGTACACCAGGGTTAGCCTCAGTGTCACAGCCAAACGCGATCACATGGCGGTCACGATCTGAAACCATGATCTGCTTTGCAACCTGTGGCGCACTGGTAGATCCCGCTAAGTCCGTGATGTTCACCGCTCTGTTTGTTAGACCATTGGTAGCATCCCAATAGTATATACCGCCGTCACGCACGTTCATTAACAGGTCTTCACCAAAGTTGTCCTGGGACCACATGCGAAGGGTGTTCGATACGATAGCGTCGTTAGAGGCTTCGCCCCATCCAGCGCGACTCCAAGTCCCTGCACCCCATCCAGAACCAGATACGTTTAAATCAAGCCCTGTGTTAATTTGATACGCGCCAACCACAGAGGCTCCGCCGTTCCCTGTGTCAGAAGAGTTGGCAGTTACCGCAGTCGGAGCAAGTTGACCGTCTACGGTAATGTCAGTGATGGACGTTCCGGCTTCTCGTGCCGAAATGGTGTAAGTGTCGGAATCCTCAACCGCCGTAATTTGATACTCCTGGTTAAGAACACCTGCCGTGATATTCCCGCCAAGGCTAACTGCACCAGAAAAGGTCACAAAGTCGTTCTGAACTGCACCGTGGTTTGTATCCGTAATCGTAATTGTAGACGATCCGTCTGTCGCGGCGAAAGTGATTTCCCCTGCCGATGTCGTAGACCGAACGGGCGTAATGTCATTAAACGCACCGCCCTCATCGACGTAAAACTTTAGATGCGTCCCCACACCTAAGTACTGACTGCGATCTAACGCGACCCATGGATGCAGTGATCGACACGTACCCAGAAAGGATTGGTTAGATTTCTTCTGCCAACCACCGATCTTCTCTGGAAACCCTTTTTGGAAACGAACATTGTCAATGTCGTACCAACCACCCTCGTTAGAATACGAGGTTATGTCTCGAACTACTCCTGGACGGAATTGTAATTTAGACAGCGGCATCGGGTCACGAAATGTCCTCGTAGGTTACAATTACCTTTGCGTCGTTAGCGGCACTTGCCGTAACACCCAAAGAACGATCCTCTTCCAGATATAGCGGACTATCTCGTGTAATGATATCTAGGTAAGTGTTTGTACCCAAGCCTTTTGATTGTACTAACTCCGTTGCGGTGCCACCAATGTCGTCTTCACTATAAAGATTCACTGTAATGTTTACACTGCTAGAGCCGTCTACGTTAACCACACGAAGCATTAAAACACGAAACACCTTACCAGAAGATGCGGCGTTGTTTAAAACCGAAGTGGCAGAAGTAGTGGTCAGGTTAGTAACAACCGTTTTTCCCGTTAAAGTGCTGATGTTTACAATATTAGGCGCAGCCATTTATCTCTCCTAATTTAAAACCAAGTTAAGGGCGATAGCCTTGCCCACTGTGGCAGAGTTACTGAAACTTAATGTACCAGCCCCGTTAGTCGTTAGGACTTGGTTCCCAGAGCCGTCGCTTGTTGGAAGGGTAAACGCGTCCACAAACCCTTGAAGGTTTGCATCATATGCAAGTACGTCCGTCCCAACAGCAACCCCAAGATTTGTCCGAGCCGTCGCCGCATCAGAGGCCCCAGTACCACCGTCAGCTACTGCAAGGTCCGTGATCCCAGTCACGGTGCCCCCTGTAATACTGACGCTGTCCATGCCCAAGTTGTTGGTCATGTTGGTACATGCCGCACCCGTGCCCGCACCATCGGCATAGATTATAGCGTTGTCGCCACTGGCAACCGCCGCATTAGAACCCGTGCCCTGCGAGAAAGTGCAAGTATAACTTGTGCTGTTTACAACAAAGTAAACATGCTGACCGTCGTTAGGCGATATTGTAATTGTGCAAGCCTCTGTCGCACCAGACAAAATCAGCAATTTATACTGCCCAGCAGACAAGATCCCGTCAGAGATCGTCAACGTGTGCGCTGCACCAGAGGCCGAAAGGTTGACTGTCCCAACCCCGTTAATCAAACGGTCTATGATGTTTAGATTTGTGTTTGTTGTAGTGCCCCATGTACCCGACTGTTCGCCAGTTGCGATTAGTTCAAGGCCACCATTTGCTGCATATGTACTTGGCATACTCTTTCCTACGCGGCTACAATTTCTGTCCAGATCGTACCTGGCTCTGGAATAATTCTACCCCAAACTAACACAGAACCAACTTCACCGCTAGAGGATACTCCGGTTAGTGTAACGGACGCATTACCAATAGCAGAGATAGATCCTACACGACCTGTTGCCTCTGGAACGTTGGTTACAGGAATAATCGCAGTCGTGCGCTGCGTGACAGTGCCCACCGAACCAACAGCCCCAAGGCCCGTGGTCGGAACATCCGCCGCACCAGATACAGTAACCTCTCCTTCAGACGCAGTGCCTTCTAGTCCTGTTGGCTGTACGATGATACCTGTGCCTGTCGTAACACTGACACTACCATCTGAACCAGTGGCCTCGATCCCTGTGACATTCGCCACCACGCCAGTGCCAACCGTAATGCTTACAGATCCAACGGATGCAGTTGCTGCCAACCCCGTTTGATCTAGGTTTTGATCCGTGACCAAAGATACTGTGCCCACGGCCCCCGTAGCCGTAACCCCTGTGACATTCGCCACAGTTATAAGTGCATCGTCAGCTATTGCTGTGGCTGCTAACGGTGTAAATCCAAGCATCTCTTAGTCCCTACGGCTTTACAGGCCAATCATCATCAACTAAATTAGGCCAGTTTGCATGACCAGTAATGTCTCTCAGCTTCTGTCTATATAGCTGCATACTATCAGACATTATCACATCCGACAAAGCAAAGTAGTCTGTAGCAGCTAGTAACTCATTGCGTTTCTTACGGTTAGTCTCTGCAGTAGCAGCATCTAGTGTAGCTTGATATGCAGCTTCATGTTCAGCTTTAGTAGTAACTACACCTTCTTCGTCTGTTGTATCAGCAAACATATCTACTGCAGTGTACTCAATCATCCAGTAGTTAGCTAGAATGTCATTACCCTCTTCGTCTTGACCTGTGACGGGTCGTGTAGGTAAAGCATTACGTTGTACTGTTTGGTAAGCACCTAGTGTAGGCTTTGGCCCTTCTAGTACACCTACCATGCCATACCTCTGCATGGTACCTGATGTGATGTTCTTAGGAAAAGATACGTTAGGGTTATCCCTGCGTAAGTCTCCAAACGTGTAAGGGAATTGTAATACTGTGTTCCCTGATATTTTAGCATACATGTTGTGTTCTCCTTGTTATGCTATTGCGTAGAAGATGTACGTTGCACTTGATACGTTGATGTTTGTTGCACTTACCTGATTAACAATAAAACCACTGTTGTCAGGGTCAACACTATCGTCAGTCGTTACCTCTGCGGCAGTAGTGTTCAGCGACAGATGTGGGTCGTTAGCAGCAACAATACCACGTTCTGTATCCCAGACATACCAGTCGCCAGAAGCATCAGTGCGTTTAATGAGAATAAACCTAGCACCGGCACTGAAGCCACAGTTGATCGTCTGGTTTGTGCCATTCCCAGTATAACTCCCCACCTTGGATACACCAGCAAGTGAGGCGAATAGATACATAATATGTGTGTTTCCACTAACATTCAGGTTTGTTACTGGAAATGGAGAATGAAATGCGTTTCCAGAACCACCATCACCAATTACTTGAGTAGATGTAAAATAATCTGACCAAGTATTTGAGGGGCCTGTCGTCGCTAAAGTTCCAACATTTCCATTATTTAAATCAAGATAAGCCTGAATTCCACCTGTGCCCGACTTAACAACAACAGCCCAGTTTGATGTGCCATTACGTTTTTTTACCCAAATCATTTCTGGCACAACACCCAAGTTATGGGTTAACGTGGGTGCGTGATTGTTAGGTGTTCCGTTCCCTGTGTAAGCAACGACGTCAAAGTAGTTAGGCGCACGTTTCCACATCCAAGAGTAGTTGTTCGCATCATTAAAACTTGCGTCAGAGGACCACCCTGTATTGTAATCAAACATGAATGTTGCGGAGGTTTCTTCAGCGTTGGTAGAATCTGTAAGTAACCTTTTCTTCTGCATTAACCGTGATGTAGTTTGGTTGCTCGTTGCCACAGAAATGTTTCTTTGAATAGCCATATCAACAACAAAACCACTGTTATATGCAGGCTCTGGTGTAGTCTTCGTATCAATAGCAAACACATCAGCCGCACTCTCAGGCACCGCCATTGGGCCACGGCGGATGGCTATGTAGATGTAGGTGCCGCCAGAAGCGTTCCAAAATGTACCACTTAGCCTTACCTTAAAACCGTTTGGCAAAGGGTCAAGTCCAGCAACAGTAGTTGTTGACGCTTCAGCATCGGTAACATTCGGACGTAAATAAGCATACCCAGAAACCGTTAAGTTTCTCATGCTGTCATGTAAGTTCCAAGGGCCAGTGCTATCTGCCCTTTTTATCAGAACCCATTGTGGCTCAAACCCAAGGTCAACCGTAGGCCCATTAGTATTACCATTACCAGTATAACTACCACACTTGATAATATCAGCATCAGCGTCAGGGCCGAAGTCACCGTCACCGTTATTGTGGGCAAATAAGTAGGCTACGTAGGTTGAGCCAGTAGCATTTACTCTATTAGCAGTCCCCAAAGTAAAAGTAGTGCTTGTAGGGGCTGTATTATTCCAATAACTGCTACTAGCCGCACGGGCAAAGTCTTCATTAAGGTTCATATAAAAGTTTTCATCAGCCCCGCCGCCAACACCATCACCCATGCTGCGATGGTAAACAGCCCAAGGAACAGCGACATCTACGTTCTTAATGATAATCATTCCAGGGGCTGACCCTAGGTTGTGGCTTATTGTACGTCCTGCCGTTGAGTTCCCAGTATAAGTCACCACATCAAAGAACTTAGGGGCTTTGCGGAATGTCCAAGATGCAGTATCAATGCCACTCTCGTTTCCATAAGCAGTACCCATGTCAAAGCCATCGGAGTTGAATGCAGTTAAGCCAAAACCAGATGCCGTTGTTAGCGCATTTGTGCCGTTTGTGCGAAGGAAATAATTTGCTCCATTCTCAGTATCGTAGAGCATGTTGTTAGAATATGTTGCAGTTTCCCTAGTTTTAATCCAAACTAGACCGCCTTCACCGCTTACATCAATGCCGTTAGTTATGCTTCTTGCTGTGCCATTACCCGTATACAAATAAGTGCTGAACACTTCCTCAACATTCAGTGGTGTCGTCAGGGTATTAGCTGCGGCTCCTGCTACTTTTGCTACATTGCTCATGCTAAGTTCTCCCCTGCCCTCTTACCGTAATACGTAGTCCCGCCATCTGTTGTGATAAATGCATATACTTCTTTAGTTGCTGTAGCTGTAGGTGTTGTAGCTAAATGCCACTTTACTGAGCTAGGCCAAGTTAAAGTATAACCTCCCGTGTTGATTACTTCTAATGTGAAGCCAATAGCTGTACCAGATGCAGGTGGGTTAGTGAATGACACAGTAGTTGCACCAGATGGTGTAAAGCTGAATGTGTTGCCTGTAGATAGGTCTAGGGATTGGGTGTAGCTTACTGTACTAAAATCATATACGCTATCATTTGCTCTGCCTATAGAAAAAAGCCTTTTATTTGAATCTCCCCAAAAAATACCTTGCATAGCAGTGTCTACAGAGGTCCAACTATAACTTGAATTTGTATATGTTGCGGTGCTAAGATCATAAGGCGTGGATAAAGTATAAAAATAAAACTTGTTATTAGTGCTGCCATTAAGTACAAAAATAGTACCATCACTATTAAAAGATATACCAACTACGGTTGTATCTTGAGAGCTAAAATTATGCACTACTGGACTAGAAGCCGTTGAAATATTCCACGCAGTTGACAGAGTATAAGATGTCACATACTGATCCCCTTCTGCTAAATACAAAGATGTACCATTAGCATTTAAAGTTATAGCTGTTCCATTTACAGCTTCAGAAGAAACATTTTTAGAAACACTGTCGTAAGATGCAGTGGATATATCCCACGCAGTTGAAAGGGTATATTGATATATAGTATCAGTGGCATCACCAAACACATACATTTTAAGACCATCGCTTTTAATATATAATGATCTAGGAGTTGTTTCTTGCGAAGAAACACTATAACTTTTACTGTCATAACTTGCTGTTGATACATCCCATGCAGTGCTTAAAGTGTATTGATATACTGTGTCTGTAGTAATACCTATAACATATAATTTAGTACCATCGGGTTTAAAAAAAGGACCGTATGGATTGTTTTCTTGACTAGCTACACTAAAAGAAGTAGATGAATAAACAGTAGATGTATAGCCATTACCCACAGACCCAGCAGTCTCAGTACCGTTACTCCCCAAGTACCTACCTGCAAGTAATCCGTTCTTTATTTTAAATGCTTTATTGTTAGCCATCTATTTCACATCTCCATAGTTAGCTTAGATTGTCAGCAGTTTTAAAGCCGTGATACGTGGTACCACTGTCGTCTGTGCTGATGGTAAACAAGTCAGTCTCACCGTTAGCAGGAGCAGCAGGGGCTACACTACCAGCCCATTCTATTGAGGTAGGCCATGTGAGGGTTGCTGTAGCTGCTGTGGAGTATTGGTATATGTTATCACCAGTGTCTCCAAGCATATACAGCTTAGTCCCGTCAGGTTTAAATACCATACCATCCATAGTACCATCTTGAGCCGTAACATCTAAAGAGTTACCAGTTGAAGACGCTGTTGAGATGTCCCATGCCGTGGATAAAGAAAATTCTTTTACAACCTCATTTGTACCAGTATCTAACAAGTACATCTTTGTACCATCAGGATTAACAAATAAGTGTTTGTACGTCGAAAATCCAGAGGGAGTAAAAGTCTTAGAAGCATAAGATGCAGTTGATAAGTCCCAACCTGTAGATAGTGTGTACTGATGAATGCCATTATCAGCATTATCGCCAATAACCATAACTGTACCGTCTGATTTAAGAGACAAACCTCTTGGAGTCGTAACTTGAGTCGTTACAGTTAAGAATACACTATCATAGGATGCGGTTGATACATCCCAAGCAGTAGATAAAGTATATGAATAGACACGGGCATTACCTTGCCCCATAAGAAACATCTTTAAACCGTCAGACTTAAACACTAAGCTAGTTGGATAACCCTCTTGACCGCTGGTACTAAATGAAACACTATCGTAAGATGCTGTACTGATGTCCCATGCCGTAGATAATGAGTACTGATAAATAGTGTCGCTAGTATTACCTACTATATACACTTTTGTGCCATCAGTCTTGAAAGCAATCCCTTTTGGGGTTGTTTCTTGTGATGTAACACTAAAACTTTTGCTATCATAAGCCGATGCACTCAAGTCATACCCAATAGCACCACCAGTCACCTCTAGCTGAAACGACTGCACAGCACCTGCATTACTGAACGTGTACGTTGTGTTAGCTGTTAGTGTGTCATTGAAGTAGTTGCCTGTGTCTAGGTTTATTTGTTCAGCATAAGATGCAGTGGAGTATTGGTAAATGGTGTCTGCGTTACCACTTACAACATACATCTTAGTACCATCAGACTTAAAAGCTAAATTGTATGTTGATGTATCTTGAGTACCTGTTAAGTCTGCAGTAACACTAGAATATGTAGCTGTAGATAAATCCCAAGCTGTAGATAAAGAGTACTTAAATACAGACCCACTCCCTGTTAGATAAAAATAGCCCCCATCTGGATGAAACACTAATCCACCTGGGGCAGGGGTTTGTCCTGAAATGTCTATACTTACAGAGTCATAAGATGCTGTAGATACATCGTAAGCTGTGCTTAATGTGTACTGGTAGATATTGTCATTACCATTACCCGCAACGTACATCTTAGTGCCATCTGACTTAAAAAACAAACCATTAGGTACTGTGTCTTGACTAGCTACACTAAAACTCTTACTTGCATAACTTGCTGTAGATATGTCCCATGCTGTACTAAGGGTGTATTGAAATACGGTATCATTAGTACGACCTATAAGGTACAGGACTGTACCATCAGACTTAAAGAATATACCCCAAGGGCTAGTGTCCTGTGAAGAAATGCTAAAAGCAGTGACGTAACTTGCTGTAGTTAAATCCCAAGCTGTACTTAAACTATACTCACTGATGTCGTTATTTGTTAAATCTACTATAAATATTTTAGTGCCATCTGGCTTAAAGAATATACCTGTGGGCGTTCCAATCTGTGAAGTAACACTTAAACTGACACTATCATAGGCTGTGTTGGTTAAACTATAACCTTCCTGTAATACATCACTTGTAATACTACCAAGTGTAACCTTAGTGTCTTTACCTACCTCTACAGCATTCTTTACGATGAAGTCTTTGTCGTTAGCCATTACTTAGCTCCATCTATTGCAAGCACTGATTGATAGGATGTACCACCGTTACGAGTACTAAAGGTTAGTATATCTGTATCACCTATGGCTGGACTTGTGGGTGCAGTACCTCCTGCAAACTCTATGGTGCTGTCGTAGGT
>JAAOEI010000338.1_pt1 | contig 18412 bp, 18 predicted proteins | sample 7059261 | NCBI WGS metagenome assembly JAAOEI01 (sample SAMN14008812, study PRJNA610033) | viral metagenome | isolation source: viral particles filtered from seawater | place: China: Hangzhou Bay, Yangshan Deep Water Harbour | collected 2017-10-31 | reverse complement strand
GACAGAGCTGGGTTCAAGCCCATCGACAGAGCGCAGGTGCAAGTCGCTGGTGACATCCGGGTTCAGATCGACCTCGGATGATTTTCTCTAGCCGCTTCGCCGAAGATAAATGGTGGTGATTGGGGGTGGGGGGAAAACTGGACATGATACTTGCTGTAATAGTCCCTCACTCGTATTTTTTCCCAAAAAGGTTCGCACTAACTCTAGGAGACTGGAATGCGTGTTGGAGTTATGATGGGCAGTAGGTTTAGTCGTTCACCTGAGCGTCAGCCTTTTGGTGACACCTCTAAGGCTAAGAAGGGGATGGGTAATGGCGAAAAGTCCGGCGTGGCAGCGGAAAGAGGGGAAGAACCCGGAGGGCGGGCTAAACGCCGCCGGAAGGGCAAGTTACAATCGGGAGACGGGGGGCAATCTTAAGCCTCCGGTCAAGAGCGGGGACAATCCTCGGCGGGCTTCTTTCTTGGCTCGGATGGGGAACATGCCCGGGCCTGAGCGTGACGAGAAGGGACGCCCCACTCGGTTGCTTCTCAGCCTCAAGGCATGGGGCGCAAGTAGTAAGGAAGATGCCAAGTCCAAGGCGCGGGCTATCAGTCGTCGCCTGAAAGCGAAGAAGGATTGAGAGATGTGCTTTAGACCTCCGACCATTGCGCCAGTTGAGATCAAGTATGAGAAGCCTGACTATGGCGACCTGCCTGATCTTGGGACTGGGACTCCTGTTGAGCGGGCTATGCCTGTTTATGGGGATCGCGCCAAGACTTCTCAGCGGACCACTCGTAGTCTTCTGATGCCGTTCAAGATCGGGAGTTGATTAGATGGCTGATAGCATGAAGCTGGGCGGCGGTGGCCGCTTCAAGAAGTTGGTCAAAGAACTTGCCGCCAAGGGTGCCAAAGACCCGAAGGCTCTCGCGGCCAGTATTGGTCGCAAGAAGTATGGCAAGGCTGCTTTTCAGAAGATGGCGGCTAAAGGCAAATGAGCTTCATCAGCACGATCAGTAGCCAAGACCTGACTCTTCTTCGCGGCATCGTGCGGAAGGTTCACTTGGCATATGTGCCGAAAGAAGCTGCGACCGACAAGGAATGCGACAAGCTGATCGAAAGCCTTGGGCCTGAGATTGTCGAGCGCATGATCAAGTTTGGGGTGGATAAAGGATTGCGCTGATGGCCGACACTAACGCCCGCATCTTTGGTCAGGTGGTCATGGGCAGGGCCGCGCCAATCACGAACAATGACTTCACTGCCGATGAGTTGGTTGTGATTTCTCAGCTTGTGGAGACGGCAAAGAAAGCTGGACGCAATTTCGTTGGCTATAGCGACTACACTGCCATTGGTGGTCAGGCCAGCTTCCAACCAGCGGAATCCGCCGGATCGGCTGATCCAATCTATCAGGTGCAGACCACGCTAGGCAGGTTCAACTTCGAGAACTTGCAGGGTGGCTCTACGCGCGTCACAGACACCTACAACTTCAATCCGATCTATGGCGATACCCGTCAGGATTCTCAACTGACCCTCCGCGCGACGATGGCCTACATGCTTGGCTTCCGCCCGGGCGGCGCTGGCTATAGCGCCATTGCTGGAACAGATCGCGCTGTTCGTTCTGCGCAAGGCAAATCACTCAGAGAGACGGCTTACAATTTCGCCCGTGCCTACGGCGAGGCTTATGGGCCGAGAGAAGATGAGGGACAGGGTGTCCCGGTTGAGGTCTTTGTTCGTCCATGATCGACTTCAAATACAAACCTGACGGAGAAGTCCTGAAGGATTTCATGAAGGACAACACGTTCTTCCGTGGGATTCGCGGCCCCGTTGGTAGTGGCAAGTCCGTTGGATGTTGCGTCGAAGTATTCCGCCGCGCCCTGATGCAAGAAAAGGGGCCGGATGGAATCAGGAAAAGTCGCTGGGCTATCATTCGAAATACCAATCCGCAGCTAAGAACGACGACGATCAAGACTTGGTTGGACTGGTTCCCTGAGAATGACTGGGGCAAGTTTATCTGGTCAGTGCCATACACCCACCACATCAAGAAGGGTGATATGGACCTTGAGGTTATCTTCTTGGCTTTGGACCGCCCTGAAGACGTAAAGAAACTTCTGTCGCTCGAACTCACTGGCATTTGGATCAACGAAGCCCGCGAGATTCCCAAGAGCATCATTGACGCTTGCACCATGCGCGTTGGCCGCTACCCATCCATGCGTGATGGCGGACCTTCGTGGACTGGGGTTATTGCAGACACCAACGCGCCAGAGGAAGATCACTGGTGGCCGATCATGTCGGGCGAGGTTCCGATCCCGGATCACATTCCGAAGGAACAGGCCAAGATGCTGGTGAAGCCAGACAACTGGCGCTTCTTCACGCAGCCCGCTGGGATGCTTGAAGTCAAAGACGATGAAGGTTCCGTCGAGTCATACAAGCCAAATCCGAATGCGGAAAACCGCAAGAACATGATGGAGAGTTATTACCCGAACTTGATTCAGGGTAAGACAAAAAGCTGGATTGACGTCTACGTCATGAACAGGCTCGGCACTATCCAAGAGGGCAAGCCAGTGTATCCCATGTTCGCGGCTGAAGCTCATATTGCCAAGGAGGAGATTCCAATTGCGGCTGGGGTGCCAGTCTATGTTGGACTAGACTTTGGTCTTACACCCGCTGCTGCCATTGGGCAGAAGGTCAGGGGGCGGTGGCTGATCCAGTCTGAGATTGTCGCCATCGACATGGGCATTGTCAGGTTTGCCGAAGTCTTGAGGAATGAACTTGCCACGCGCTTCGCTGCTGCTGGCGAGACTATCATCTACGGCGACCCTGCTGGTGATTTTCGTGCGCAGACAGATGAATCAACTCCATTCCACATCCTTCGTGGCGCTGGGCTGAAGGCATTCCCCACGCATTCAAACTCACCTGATCTTAGGATTGAGGCTGTCTCTTCTCAGCTTACCAAGATGATCGAAGGCAAGTCTGCATTTCTAATCGACAGGCGTTGTTCGACAATTATCAAGGGATTTGAGGGCGGATACGCCTACAAGCGCATGGAAGTTTCTGGCGAGAGATACGCAGACAAGCCAGAGAAGAATATGTATAGCCACGTCCATGATGCCTTGCAGTATCTGCTTCTTGGCGCAGGTGAAGGCCGGGCGCTGATGAACTCGCAGAAGCCAGCCCAAGTCACAGTGGCAAAGCGCGACTTCAACGTGTTTGATCGCAAAGACAAACCCAAGCGTAGACAGGGACTCTGGGCTAGAATGTAGTTTTGTGCATTGCTGATGCAGTGCATTCAAGTTTATCCAGATCAAAACATAGGAGGTCATCATGTGTTTTGGACCTAGCTCTGCTGAGCGAGAAGCTGCGCGTAGGGCGCAGCAACAGCAAGCTCAAGCTGCCGCTGCCCAACGCGCTGCTGCTGAAGCTGAAGCTCGCGCAGAAGCTGAACGCCGCGCTGAAGCAAAAGCCTCTGACATTAGCAACGCTCTTGGTGGAAACAACGCCTTAAAGAATATGCAAGGTGGTGCTGGACGCCGCTCTCTTTTTAGTGCCTCTGGTGGCGGTTTCTTGGGTAGGTTCAGCTAATGAAAGACCCTTTGGCAAAGAAATACCTTGATCGCTATAACAAGGCCAAAGCCTTCCGCGAGAATTGGGTTCCGCTATTTGAGGAGTGCTATGAATATGCGCTTCCTCAACGCGAGTCCTTCTACTACGAGGAAGCTGGTCAGCGTCGAGATGATCGAATCTTCGATGAGACTGCCGTTGTTGGCGTTCAAGAATTTGCCAGCCGTCTTCAGAGTGGGCTTGTTCCCAACTTTGCGCGTTGGGCCGATCTTGTTTCGGGCAGTGAAGTTCCGAAGGAACAGCGCGATGCCGTAGACAATGATCTTGATGAGGTCACTGAATACGTCTTCGAGATTCTGCAAAGCTCCAACTTCAATCAGGAAGTCCATGAGTCATTCATGGATTTGGCCGTTGGCACTGGCGTCCTCGCCGTTGAGGAAGGCGATGCCATCAATCCAGTTATCTTCTCGGCAATTCCTCTGCCGCATGTTGTTCTTGATACTGGGCCTGATGATCGCATTGATCATGTCTTCCGCGAGCGCAAGAAGGTGCGTTTTGCTGATTTGAAGATTCTCTATCCCAAGGGAACCTTCGACGAAAAGGTGACGCGCCGGATGCAGGGAGATGACACGACCACTGTTCTTGAAGTGGTCTGTCGTGACTATGACCTTCGCAACGAAGAAGGTTACTATCACTATGCCATCTGCATGGAGACAGAGACTGTTCTCTATAAGAAGCAGATGAAGGGCGTAGGATCGAATCCGTTCATTTGCTTTCGTTGGTCGAAATGCGCTGGCGAGGTTTACGGTCGCGGCCCGCTTCTTAATGCGCTATCGGCCATCAAGACCACAAACCTGACCATCGAACTCATTCTTGAGAATGCGCAGATGTCGATCAGCGGCATCTATCAGATGGAAGATGATGGGGTTATCAATCCCGATACCATCCGCCTTGTTCCCGGCACGATCATCCCGAAGGCAATGGGAAGCGCTGGACTTCAGCCGATCAATGCCGCTGGCCGCTTTGATGTGGCGCAACTGATCCTGAGCGACATGCGCTTGAACATTAAGCGGGCGCTTTACAACGACATGCTTGGCAACCCGGATCGCACCCCGGCAACTGCCACTGAAGTTGCTGAGCGTATGGCCGATCTGTCTCGTCGCATTGGCTCTGCGTTTGGTCGTCTTCAGGCAGAACTTGTTCAGCCTGTTCTTCAGCGCGTGATTTACATTCTGAAGAAGCAGGGCCGGATTCAGGTGCCTGTTATCAATGGCCGCGAAGTCAAAGTCAGGTCCGTCTCGCCGTTGGCTCAGGCTCAAGCCAATCAGGACATCTCGAATGTTGCCCGCTACCTGCAACTTGTTGGCGGCACCTTTGGTCCTGAGATGCTTCAAATGCTCGTTGATTCTGAGAAGACCGCTGTTCACCTTGCCAAAAAGTTTGGTGTGCCAGAGAGCTTGATCCGCGACGAAGACCAGCGTAAGCAGATAGCTGCAATTGCGCAGCAGATGGCGCAGCAGCAGATGATGCAGCAGCAAGCAGGAATGCAACTTGGTGGTCAGCCAGCCCAAGGTTAACATTGGACTTGATGGGATTCCGCGAGACCAAGCGGAAGACAAACAGATCAGCATGAACATAGCGGAGGTTCTTTCGACCCCAGTGGGGAAGGAAGTCCTCCGCTATCTTCGTTCCATTACCATTGAAATGGTAAGTGGACCAAACATCAGCACTGAAGAACTGCGCCACCTTGAGGGTCAGCGTTATCTCGTTGGCCTTCTTGAACGCAGGATTGCCCACGCGCATAGGAGCAAGCAATGAACGAATCTCTTTTGAGCCAAGGCGCTTCTGAGCAAACTCAAGCGCCAGTGGATAGCCAGATCACGGATGCCGTGACGCAAACGACTGAACCTTCCCAACGCCCCGAATGGCTTCCTGAGAAGTATAAGTCGCCCGAAGACCTTGCCAAAGCCTACAAGGAATTGGAAAGCAAACTCGGCACCAAGGAAGAAGACCTTCGCAACAAGTTGATCGAAGAGCTTCAGTCCGAGGCATATAAGGATCGCCCAGCTTCTGCTGGCGAATATCAACTGCCAGACTTTGTTAACCAAGAAGAAGCACTGAATAGTGAGCTTCTCAAGTGGTGGGCAGATCAGGCATTTGAGAATGGCTACTCGCAAGAAGAGTTTGCCAAGGGCATTGAAATCTACATGAACTCAATGCCGCAGGGTCCAGACCTTGAGGCTGAGCGCAGCAAACTTGGCGACAATGCAAACCAGCGCATTGACTCGGCTTCCATGTTTGCCATGAAGTTTTTCCCCAAGGAAACCCTTCCGGCCATTGAGCGTCTCTGCGAAACCGCTGAAGGAATCATGGCTCTTGAGGTCATGATGGACGCTATGAAGGATGGTTCGTTTGCTGGTCAGGGCGCTCCGAGCGGCGGCTTTGGTGAAGCTGAACTCAAAGAGATGATGCGCGATGAACGCTACTGGAACCCCAGCAAGCGGGATAACGACTTCGTGAAGAAGGTCGATGCCGGGTTCAAGAAAATCTATGGCTAAGCCATTCATTGATGAGCGGGGCTTGACCCTTGTTGAGTTTGAAGAAGGACATATCGCTGAGTTTGTTGAGAATATCAGCGCAGAGAATATGAGGGAGTTTGAATCTCTCTATCGTATGTCCCCGACTGAAGCTCTGACTAGCGTCATCAATGATCCGCTCGTCTTCACGGTTCAGAAAGACAAGAGGCCAGTAGCAATTACTGGCCTCGTTCTACATGATGACTATGCCTTGATGTGGGCCGTCTTTAGCAAAGACTTGCGCAAACACTGGATCAGCTTTGCCCGCGCATCAAAAAAGCTAATTGAGTTCTACCATGAGCTTCACTCGAATCTACGTTCTGAGGTCTGGACTGAGAACGAAATGATTCATCAGTGGCTTTTGCATCTTGGCTTTATGCCGGATGATGTTATTGAAATGCCAAACGGACAATCGGTCGTTCGTTTTGTGCGTTGCAGTTCTAACCAGAAATCTGCTCAGACTGTGACATTACGGCCCGTGCTGCACTGAGAGGCCCGCAAGGACACCCTCGCTGAAGTGAGAAGGCGGATACCCGTCAGACCGCAACTTCAACATGGACCTTGAAAATGGCTAACACGATTGACCAAGCCTTCATCAAGCAGTTCGAAACCGAAGTTCACATGGCGTATCAGCGCATGGGTTCCAAGCTGCGGAACACTGTGCGCACGACCAACGTGACGGGTTCGTCTGCTCGATTCCAAAAGATCGGTGCGGGTTCCGCATCGACTAAATCGCGCAACGGTGCTGTGACTCCGATGGAGCTGGCGCACACCTATGTCGAAGCAACGATGGCTGACTACTATGCCGCCGAATACATCGACAAGCTGGACGAACTGAAGATCAACATCAACGAGCGTCAGGCTGTTGCTCAGTCGGCTGCTGCCGCTCTGGGTCGCAAGACCGACGAACTGTTGATCGCCGCTATGGACGCTGGTTCCAACGCCACGCAAGTCAACTCGACTGGCGCTGCCGTTGATAAGGCTGACATGCTGGCTCTGTTCGAACTGTTTGGCACTGCTGACATTCCCGAAGATGGTCAGCGCTTCATCGCCATGCACCCGAAAGGTTTCGCGGACCTGTTCAACATCACCGAGTTTGCTTCCTCGGATTATGTTGGCCCGCAGAACCTGCCCTTCGCTGGTGGCATGACCATGAAGGAGTTCTTGGGCTTCAAGATTTTCTCGACCTCGGCTGTGACGGCTGGCAAGAACCTTGCCTACCACACGACCGCTGTCGGCCTCGGCATCAACGCCGATGTGCAGACGGAAATCAACTATGTGCCTGAGAAAGTCTCGCACCTCGCCACGTCGATGATGTCGATGGGTGCCATTGCTATCGACAGCAATGGTATCTACGAACTCCTCGACAACAACTGATAAGGAGTTTCAGACATGGCTTTTAACGCTGCTAATCTGAACCGCCTTGCCGGGGCTTCGGGTGTCGCTCTGTGGCACTATGCTACCACTGATACTGTGGCTACGGTTAACACCGCTGGCTACTTTAACTCGGCGGCGAACATGCTGAACCTGAACGATGTCATCATTGCGGTGACTTCGACTGGTGGCACTCCTGTCATTTCGCATCTCTATGTGAATGCAAATGACGGTAGCACGGTTGATGTTGTGGATGGCGTTGCTATCACCAACACTGACAGCGACTAAAAAGGGATGGGGGGCTTCGGCCCCCCAACTTACCCATGCCAGCAAACACTCCGATCAAAATCTGTTCTCGCGCCTCCGTCCTGATGGGCGGTTCGCCTATTGCGTCATTCAATGACGGAACTGTCGAATCTGATGTTTGCGATGCAATGTATGAAGACGTTGCACGGGCATCCTTGACGAACACTCGGTGGCGGTTTGCAACGAATCAGCAATCGCTGTCTCGTCTTGCCACTGCGCCGACTGGCCGCTTTGATGCGGCCTATCAGCTTCCCGGCACCATGCTGATGCTCAATGCTCTGACGGTGAATGACTTCCCTATTGAGTATGACATTTATGGAGACAAGGCTTACTGCAATGCAGCCGCATCTGATGTGGTGATTGCAGACTTTATCTTCCGGGCAGATGAGGCCAACTGGCCTCCCTACTTCACAATCGCAGTTGAGTTTGCGATGGCTGCTGTTCTGGCAGTATCGGTTGCGCGTGATGCTAGCCTTGGCAGCTTGATGGAGCAGAAGGCAGCGACTTACATGATGCAAGCTCGTCGCCTTGACTCTCAGCAGCAAACCACGCGCAAGCTCAACACTTCGAGGTTCATTGCACAAAGGCGTAGCTAATGCGGAAGCTCAGAGTTCCCATCAATAGTTTTCAGTATGGGGAGATCAGCCGTTCCGCAATGATGCGGACTGATAGTCCGATCTACAATGCCTCTGCGCAGAGCTTAAAGAATGTTGCCATCTTGGCTGAAGGCGCTGTCACCAAGCGTCGTGGCCTGAAGCACATGGCCCGCTTCATTGATCTTGTCCTAGATGAAAGCAAGGTCACTCAAACTCACCTTGTTCCATTCATCTTTTCTCAGGATGAACAATACATTGTGTCTATTGAAGAGCAGAGGGTTCGTTGCTTTCGCGTGAATAGCGATAGCTTAACTCTTGTGTCTAACATCACGCAGGACACAAACTCTGACTTACTACCATTCAATGATGATTATCTCTACCAATACACTGTCGCTCAGTATGGCGATGTGATGTTTATCTGCCATCCTCTATTCATGCCGAGGATGTTGATTAGAACAAGTTTGACTAGCTTTGAGATTACGCCGTTTAGCTTTGATGTCCGTGCTGACAACTCTCAGGTCTATCAGCCGTATTCTTCATTCCAAAAACATGGTGTAACTCTCGACCCAAGCGCAACGACTGGCACCGGGATTACTCTTACAACTAGCGAACCATACTTTGACACCACTGGCTCTATTGTCAGTGGGAGTTATCCTAATTCGCTGCATGTTGGCGTGACGCTTCGCTACGTCGATACTGAAATCCAGATCACTAGCGTTCAGTCTTCTACTCAAGCTACTGGCAATATTATCGGGACGTTGCGTCAGCGACTGGAGATCATCAATCCCCTACGAACAATTGATGGAAGCAGCACAATTGAGGTGACGCACCTTAGACATGGTTTTTCTGGCGGTGAGAGCATTACTATTCAGGGTGCTGCTGCCGTTGGTGGGATCAATGCAAGCCAAATCAATGGCGCAAGAACCGTTGGCACGATCATTGATAAGAACACCTATACTATCACTGCTGGCGCTGCGGCAAACTTAGCAGAAGATGGTGGTGGCTTGGTCAAGATTGTTACCCATGCACCAACAGATCAGTGGAGTGAGCAATGCTTCTCCGCTCGTCGCGGCTATCCTGCTGCAGTGGCTTTCCATGAAAGCCGTCTGGTGTTTGGCGGAACCATTGATCAGCCTGACTCTCTTTGGTTCAGCCAGATCGGAGAATATTTTAACTTCGATTTTGGTGATGCCAATGATTCTGACGCTTTCAATCTCGTCGCTGCAACTGGTGATGTGAATGAAATCAGATACCTTGTCTCGACTCGTGATCTTCAGGTATTTACTGACTCTTCGGAGTTCTATGTTCCTGCATTTGTGAACCAGACAATCACACCGACAAATGCGCAAATCAGAAAGCAAACTCCATACGGCGCTGAGTTTGTCACGCCACATCCGTTTGATGGCGCAACTTTGTTCTTCCAACTTGGTGGAAGAATCTTGAGAGAATATCTGTTTACTGATGCCGAGAATGCCTACTCATCTACGGCAATCTCTACCGTAGCATCACATCTGATTGCCGATCCAATCGACATGGATGTTGTTCACGGCGCATTCTCTGAAGCTGAGTCCTACAATATCGTCACAAACAAAGCTGGTCACATCGCTGTTTTTGGCTCGAACCGTGCTGAGAAACGTGCTGGATGGATGAAGTGGGAAAGTCCACTTGGTGCGTTCAGAAGTGTTGTCACTATCGGAGAGCGGATATTTGCTACCGTTTGGTATGGCAACTACATCCGGCTTTGTGAATTTACTGGCGATGTTGGTCTTGATGCTTATGTCTCTGGCGCTGGTCCGAGCATTGCTACTGGGGCTGTATTTGCTAATGGGACAAGTGTTTCTGTTGTTGGTGTTTCATCAACAACTGGTCGGCAGGATTATCTTGGAACAAAGACTGTCTCTAGTTTTTCTGTCGATGTCTCTTCGTTTACTGGATACTCGATGTTCTATGTCGGGATTCCGTTCTCTATTGAAATCAAGACAAACCCAATCGACGCAGATGTTCCGACTGGTCCCGTCACTGGTGATGTGCGGGGCATCTCTGCCGCAATCCTTGACCTGAAGGATACTCGGTCGCTAAGCGTCAACGGACGCAATCTTGTGACAACAGAACCTGTTACTGGTAAGAAAGAGTTCAGGCTCAATGGCTATGGCCGCGATCCGCAGATCACCATTACTCAAGCCGACCCTCTGCCGATGCAAGTTAATGGCCTTATCGCGGAGTTGATAATCTAATGATCCAGTATCTCATGCTTGCCTCTGCTGCTGTAACTGCTGGCGCTCAAATCGCTGGCGGCATTGGCGCAGCCCAAACTGCTGGCTTTGATGCTTGGCAGTCTGAATTTGCTGGAAGGCTAACTGGCTTCAACATTGAGACTGAGCGAAAGTTGGCAATGGCTGAAGCCTCTCAGCGAAGCAATGATCGCCTTGATATTTACCGCCAGAACTTATCGACCAACATTGCATCGTTTGCGGCAAGCGGTCGTGATGTTGGCGGTCAGGATCGTAGTGTTGCCGCCTTCCTTGACCGCCAGAAAGAAATGGTTGGGACTGATGTAAATCGCATTGCGACTATGGCCCAGCTTAACTCTAACAAGATGCAAGCTGAAGCTATGGCTGCTACTGCCGAAGGTCTTCAGCGGGCAGAGGCAATTCGTCGTGAAGGTGAGGCTGCTGCCATTACTGGCTTCATCAATGCTTTCTCAACAATTGCTGGCGGCATGTATCAATACAATCAGATCACCACGCCATCAGGCGGAACGCAGCCATATACTGGGTCATCCTACGCGCCTCGAACATCTTTCGCTCCGCCGCCTCGTCCGACTTATTTCCCTTAATTAATCAGGGTTAAGCAATGCCTGTCATCAGAGAAGATCGCAACTACACTATCGGCCCCATTGGCATTGCACGGCTTCCTAGCCCAGTCCCGGGCAGCAATGGCTCTGAACGGATTGCTGAGTCTGTTGCCAATGCAGCCAACCGAATGACGGACATGTTCTTCCGCGAAGGCGTGAAGAGGGCTGAACAGTTTGGCACTGAGCAGGCTGCTGCTGTTGCTCGTGAACAAATCCTTGCCATTGATCCAAAGACTGGCGTTCCGAAGGCGTATGAACCGCCAAAGGGCTTTGGCACAATTGCTCGTGATGCCTATCAGCGTGTGGTTCTCACGCGCTTTCAGTCGTCTGTCGAAGAAGAGATCAAGCTCAAAGCCAAGGAGCTTGCCGCTATCTATGATGGCTCTGTCGATAGATACACTGCGGCAATGTCCGAATACATTGGCGCTATGGCTGAGAACGCTACGGGCCAGTTCCAGACCTACATTGCTGACGTTGGCACTAGCTATCTGAATGCAACTCGAACCGCGATGTCGATTGACCAGATCAATCGTGAACGCACTGCTGCTGCCAAGGCTGCTGAGCAAAGCATCAAAGATGGCAACAATGCTCTTCGGTCTATGGTTTCTGTCGAAGGGCTTAGTGGCGTGTTTAGCGCTACGCCAACTCCAGCTTCTGTGACTGGCACTTCTATTGATGTTGCAATCAAAGATGTTGCTGAAGCTGAGCTAATGCCGCGAGAAGAAATCTTGAAGCTGGGAAGCGACAAGTTACTCGCGATGGCACAGGGCCAAATCGAATATCTCTCTCGAAATGCTCAAACCTCTGAGGAAGCTCAGCTAACACATTTGGCAATTGCTTCTGGCGACTTGTCGATGATCCAAGACAAGTCCCTTCAGTTTATCATGTCAGCCTTGAGCTATGACGATAGGAAGGAAGTAGAGAAGGTTTCTGATGATTTCCTCAAGGATCGTGCTGATGCACTGAAACTTGTCGAAACAATTCAATCCGACGAGGCTAAAGCTCAAGCACTTTTGGTTACGCAAAGGAATGCTAATGATGCACAGGCTGCTTACCCAACCTTGTATCAGCAAGGTCTTACCAATCCAGTAAGTGCTGTTGCTGATGTTGCCATTTCAACAATGATGGATGGCAATGAAGAAGCTGCTTACTATGAATCCATTGGTGACACTGCATCTGCTGCAAATGTAAGGGATGCTGCAAAAACTAAGTATGGTGCAAGCCGTGACGCACTGATTCAGCGCTCTCTTGAAGGGCTATCGACGCAGGAAGCCAACTCTATTTCGGCGGCTGTCCGTGCTCAGAATCCTAACTTGGCTCCCGCTAACAAGCGCGGTGAGGTTGCCGCTCTTATCAGTCTTCGTAGCGTTGATGGCGATCTTCTTGATACTGTAAATGGCGCTGTTGGTCAGTTTATCGATGACACTGCTACTTACAATGACAAGGCAAGGTTGGCGGCTGAAACGGCAAGCATGACAGCATCTGTCACGCAAGCCTCTTTGGCTATGCGTGGTCAGAACTACAACACGATTGATGCCCTGACTCAAAGCAGTGCTCTTGCAATTGCGAACAGCAACATTGCTGACGCAGACAAAGAGAGACTGACCCAAAATATTTATACTTATGCTAGCGTTGCGACAGTTGGTCGTCTCTTCACTGACTATCCTCTTAGCGAAGCTCAAATGGCTAGCGCTGAGTCTTATCTAGCTGGCCGTGGTGATGTTGAGAATTTGCTTTCTGCTGATCAGAAAACAATCCTTGATAACATCAGTGCATATGCGGCTCAGAGCGGAGATATGTCTGCCGTCAGAACGGCCATGAATACTCAGATTGAATCCAGAAAAAAGATTGAAGCTGAGTTTCAGAAGCAAGAAGATAGACGCAAAACGCTTGCAGAAATTTCTCTTGGCTTGGGCGACGGGTCGAACAAAGAGAACCAAAAACTTGTTGAAGAAGCATTCACCAATCAGTTTGGCATAAACCCGGCTGAACTTCTTCTTAATCCATCAGCAATGAGCGATCCAAATAATACCACTGCGCTCAATGCTTTGGCTAGATTGTCTATTCTTCCTGAGAGCGTTGCGAATACCTTTACTGGCGCTGCTCTTGGCAGATTGTCTGATGCAAACATGGCATCCGTGCTTACTGGATGGGCCAATCTTCAGCGCACCACAACAGGAGAGGGCGTTGAGATTATCAGTCCTGCTGTTAAAGCTGCTATTAGCCCCGAAGATACTGGCAAACTAAACATGATGGCTTCTGTCTACGCCACGACAGGATCAATGGAGACTGTGCGCGAGTCGGCTTCAGCTTTTGACCTCTACAATAACAATGACACATACAAAGCTAAGGTTGAAGAAACTCTTGGTATGCCTCTTGGCGAGTTTGTTTCCAGTCTGAAAGGTATAGATGGAGCAACTGTCGAAGAATACTCAGGCATTGAGGCATTGGTTCTTGGCCTTGTTGGCGCATCTCAGGTTAACAAATTCAGCCTGAGCGACATCACTGATCGCGTGAAAAAGCAACTTGAGCGTTCATTTCCCAATCCGGGATATGTGATGAATGCCAATGGTGGGCTTGGCTCTAGTGCCGCTCCTAGCGTTGTCGTTGGCCCGCAGAATGAGCAAATCCTTCTGGACTACATCACTGATCGTGCCAATCGCGCTGCCTACACAAGGGATGGTGTGAAGGTAAACTCAACTGTTGTTGCCGATCTTCGAAACATTTCGGCCAATGACAAACCATTTGTCAGCGGCCCGGGTGGTGGCATTGTAACGCTTCCAGAGAAAACGGCTAATGGAACTGGTCCAGCCAAAATCTTCTTGGTTCCTAGTGGTCCGCCCACTAGCAATGGCGCATCATACATTGTGATGATGTATCGGCCTGAAGGTGAAGGTGGGCCTACGCGCTTGATGGAAAAGGTCGATCTTCCTAGCGGTTCTTCTATCTTCAAGGTCATGGAAGTCAGCACTGGCGATGCGCGGTTCAAAGCTCTTGTTCGAGAAGCTGAAAGCAAGAGACTTGCGGATAGCATCGCTGCTGGCGAAGCGCGTGTTGCTGCTGATGCGGCGTTTAACGCTGGCAATCTTATCAATGCAGACCCGAATATGATTAACCTTTCGGGCAACTAAGGAGTGGCTTTGGATGGCTGAGACTTTCAACACTGGTGTTCTCACTGGCGCTCCAATTGTTCCAGAACAACCTCTGTTTGGTGCAGTTCTCAAGGCCACCTTGGATCGCACGTTTGATCCAATCATGTCGCAGGTTGAACGAAACTTTAAGTTCAGCTTTCAGCGCGATCCCAACTATGACTTCAAGAAGTATCTGACTGGTCAGTATGCTGACTATGGCGATGAGTTTGCCGCGCTTCCAAACGATCAAGCAGCACTAAACCTTCGTGCGCAGATCGACAGATCGTTCAAGACTCGCCAAGTTTTGGCCGAGGCTACAACTGGTCAAGCCCTTGGCGCTGGCTTGTTTGATCCAGTTAACTACCTTGGTCTTCAGTTTGGTGGGCCACTTAGAAACATTGGCACTGCTGCGTTGCGCAGTGGTGTCAGCGTTGCTGCTGTTGAAACTGGTCGTGAAACTTTGATCCAAGCCACTGATCCAGTTGCGACCTATGAAGAGTCTGCTCTGAACATTGCTTCTTCTGCTTTGTTCGGCGCAGCGTTTGGTGCGGCAACATCTATTCCCGCAGTCAAACGCGCTCAGGCTCTTGAGACTGCCCAGAAATACATTGGAGACTTTGCCCGTCTTCAGCGTGAGAATGAGACTGCTTCAGGGATCACGCCTGAAATGTTCTCGGCACGTCTGCCACGGGAGCAACGACCCTTTGCTGGCTTGGACAATGCCGCAATTGAGGCTGAGATGAAAACTCGTCTTGGTGAAGCCGAAGCTCTTCGCGCTCAGGCTGGCACTGATGAAGGCGCACAAGCCCTTCGTGATCAGGCTGACGCTATTGAGGCCGAAGTGCGCGGCCATCGTGAGGAGCTTGGCCTTCGCAGCTTTGAAGATGCTGGCTTTGACGTGAATGATCCGTATGGCATTCCAGCCAACTGGTATACGGATAGCGTTTTTTACAAGGCAATTACTAACCCGATGAAGCGGGCGCTTCAGTCGAAGGTGATTCCAACTCCTGTCAAGAAAGCCTTTGTTGACCTTGCCGACGACATGTCGTTGGCCTTGAACCGCAACAGGTTTGGCATTGCAAGCGAACCTTCCGTTCATCTTCGCACGGCTGTTTCTAGCGGCGAACTGGTTAAGATCGAAAGCAGCTTGAAGAAACTTTATGGTGAGGTTCAACAGAACCCCATGAAGTTTGATGAGTGGATTGAATCCGTCAGCCGCAAGCGTTTGATGCAAGACCCCAATATGTCAGAGGCTGAACTCAAGGCTGCGTCTGTTATTGAGGAATACTATGGTGGTGCAACAACTGAGAACCTTGAAACTCTTGGCTTGATCACGACTGGCCGTGGTCGTGAGAACCGCATCAGAATCATCAATGAAGAGATTGATGGTCTGCTGGCTCAGCGTGATGGCGCTGACCCTCGTGCTGTCGAAATTATTGACGCTCGAGTCGAAGCTCTGCGCAAAGATAGTGACATCATTACTCGCATGGCCCTTACGCCAGAGGATCGCATTGCTGAATTTGCGCAGGTTCTCACTGACATCACGACTTGGAACAAGGAGTGGATGCAGAAGCAGATCAATTCCATCAACTTGAAGACTGCTGATAGCAGAAAAATCTTAGCTGATCTAAACGCAACTGCTGAGATTCGTGGCCTAACGAAAAAGCAGTTGAAACTTCAGAAAGACCTAGAGGCGCGGATCAAGTCTGCCGATGAATCTCTTGCCTACTACAATGGCCTAACTGAAAAAATTAATGCGGCAAAGACAGTCGATGACTTGATGGCTATCCGCAAGGAGCTTGATGTCACCGAAAAGATGGCAGACGCAATGGATACATTGTCCACTGCCATTGAAGAACTTCGCGCCAAGATCGACAGGGCAAACTCTGTTATCGAAGCTCAGAAGATCGAACCGCCAAAGGAGCCGTTCTTCCCTCGCTTCTACAAAGTGGAAAAGATCAGGAAGAACCGTGAAGCGTTCACCAAGATTCTCATGCGCGAGTTTGAGAAGAACCCATACGTCTGGGACTATGATGCTGCGACTGGCGATTATGTTCGTGTGAAACTCTCTACTGATCCAGTCAAGCTGCGTGAGCGGGCTGAGTCCACGGTCAACAAAATCCTTGGAGAAACTGATCCAGTTGGATCGGGCGATGTTGTTCCGGGCCTTGGCCGTTCCAAGCATTTCCGTGGTCGCAGCCTCGACATCCCGACCTCTGCAATCATGGACTACATCGAACTCAATCCGGTTTCTGTTCTGAACTCTTACAATGCCCGTGTTCGTCCTCGCGCTCTTTTCCAAGAGAAGTTTGGAAAGGACTATCGTGGCGTTACCACTCAGATGGAACTGGACATGATTAAGGCTGGCGCAAGCGAAGCCGACATCAACGCTGTGCGCAGAGACTTTGACGTTCTTTATCGTCGCATCGTCAGCAATGTCTTGGATAACCCGGATGCTATTAATCAGAAGGTAGCTTCTGTGCTTCGCGCTGGAGCAACCTTTTCTTTTATGCACGGCGCTGGGCTTGCTTCTCTTAGCGACTTTGGCCGTATCGTAATGCAGTATGATCTTGCGCCAATGCTTGATGGCATTCGCTCTGCAATCGACATGGATACTGTCCGTATGTCTGGCCGCGAGACGCAACTCGCTGGCTCTGCAATGGAATACACGCTCGGTCTCTATCGCCTTGATGCTCAGCGCAGCAACAACTTGGTCGAGTCAAAGTTACTCAACTCTGCGCAACATGCTTTCTACATTCTCAATGGCCTGACTCCACTGACCATTGCATTCAAGAAGCTCTCTGGCTTGGTCATGGGCCATACGATCATCGACAGTGCAATCAAACTAGCAGATGGCACTATCAGCGATGCCGACCGCCTAATGCTCATGAAGCACGGTATCAGCGAAGAGATGGCTCGTCGCATTGCCAAAGCTCCTTGGCAGCGGAACAAGGAAGGATTGATCCTGCCCAACACTGAGCAGTGGGCAGATCACATTGAGATTCCTGAGATTTCTACAGGCACACCAATTCCAGTTAAGCTCAACGTTAAGCAAATGAGCGATGCTGAGCTTGGTGCTGTATTTGATTGGCTTGCTCAGGAAACCAAGCGTAATGAAAAGGTAAGCAATGTAGAAGACTGGACCGATGCTGAAAAAGCCGCCAATGAGTCTGGAGACTGGCGCAAATTTAGCAAACTTCGTGGATACACAGATGCTCAAATTGCAGAGTTTGATCAATGGATAGAGGTGGCAAACGAATACATTGCCAGATTTGGAGTAGACAATGCTGCTTCAAGATCAGAAGCCATTGGAAAATCTGGTAAAATTAAACCTGAAGTTTTGAACAATGTCACGTTTGAGCGTGTCACTGTTATTGAAGCCAATGAAGATGGAACTCCTGTTGGCTTTACTGACAGCAATGGAAACTATGTTCCCGCTCGGTATAACCGAGAAACCAACACTATCTTCTTTGACCGTGACTACATCGAAGGCCCGATATTTGAGCGCAAGGCATGGCTGAAGCCGCGCAAGGAAGGCGTCAAGCCGTTGCCCGACATCTTCAAGACACCTCGTCAATGGTCAAACTTCGTGATGCTTCACGAAATCAATCGCTCGCGCTTTGGCATTGATGATGTTGAGTTTGATGTTCCAAAACCTGCTGCTGGTTTCACTCGCATTTATCGGTTTGCTGTAAAAAATCAGGAACGTGGCAAAGTATCTGAATGGGTGGCGCAGAGCGAAGATTATCAAAACATGCTCAAGGCAACTGGTCGTTGGTTTAGCGACGACTTTGATGAAGCCATGTGGTATGTGAAGGAAAATCCAGAGGGTGAACTTCTTTATGTTGATGTCCCAACCAAAGATGTTGAGGGCTATCGTGTATCTAACATTGTTGAAACATCGGATGGCTTGAGGCCAAAGGACTTTTCTGCAAGAGCAGAGAAGGAACTCTTTGTCCCAAGGGAAGTAGCAGATGCTGCCGAATCATTCTCAACGCTGAGAACGATTGGTTACGAAAACAAGATCAATGAGCTTGCGCT
>JAAOEI010000337.1_pt1 | contig 18418 bp, 29 predicted proteins | sample 7059261 | NCBI WGS metagenome assembly JAAOEI01 (sample SAMN14008812, study PRJNA610033) | viral metagenome | isolation source: viral particles filtered from seawater | place: China: Hangzhou Bay, Yangshan Deep Water Harbour | collected 2017-10-31 | reverse complement strand
CAGAGTGAGGGATAATGAAATGTACTTCTTTAAAATTGTTTCTTAAAATGTTAACAATTCTTTCAGTTGCGTCTGGTTGACCACCAGGACTATGAATAAGTACATCAATACTTTCCTTCTCTTTAAGGGAACCAACCAAATCTGTAAATCCGTCAATATCTGTTAAATCTATGGAGTTCGGAATTGATTGATTAGCTCCAATAAATTTGGAAGCATACACAATTAGTGGCCTATTCCTTATTTTTTCAATTTCTTTATAGCAGTTTAATCTAAGTAAGACAAGGATGTTTCCATCAACTTTACCTTGTTGGGTGCCAATAAATTCATTCCAATCTTGTGAGGACTTAAATCTGGGAAGTTGCTGAGACTGCTGAGGTGTCGATTTTTCCATCTGAACTTGATTGTGGTAGATAATTAAACTTATTTCTTTTTCCTAACGCACGATAAGTCTTTTCAATCAGTTCACTACACTTCTGGTACATATTGACTGTTTCAGCATATTTTTTAGGTGTAGATGATTTGGCCCCAGGTGGCAAAATCTTTAATAAAATATCACTGGAATTTTCCATGATTTTGGAATTTAGGTTTTGACAATGCAAAGTTAAACGAATTTTTAAATAAAATTTTTATTTTTTACTGCAAAAATAAAGCGAAACGCGTAGAAAGTGTGAAACCTTACCCCACCACCCGCCAAAACTCCCCACGCACCACCTCCAGCGCATCCAAAGAATAGAGCAGTTTCACATTGCCCAGCACATAACGCGAACCGCGCACAAAGTACTGAGCACGTTCATCGATTTCTTCCACATCCACTTCGTTTAGGTCAAAATCCATGGTGTATTTGTCTGCGTTGGCACGAAAATCCATCCAGGCTTGCCAATACAGGGCGATGAGGCCATAGGTGGTATCATCCCACCGTAGTGTTACGTTACCGATTACGGTTCCGTCGTATCGGCGGTTGTAGCTGCTGGCCATGGGGTAGTCGGTGCCGCCGCTGGCCGGTTGCAGTCCGTAGTAAAATGCGATTTTGAAAGGGCGAGAATTTATCCCCACCTCAAAAGCCGGTGAACTTCCTTTGCCGCCAATGGCTGGCACCAGCACATTTTCGTCTAAAAATTCGGTACTCATTCCGGCGGGTGTGATGTCCGGGTTTATCTCGATGGTGTTACCTTCTTCGCCGGCCACCTCGTAGGGTTTGAAGTTGTGAAACGGTAAATCCCACACCATCTCGTCGCTGCCGTTGAGTTTAGAAACATAAATCCGGTTTTCATTGGTCACCAGCAAATATTGGTCGAGTGCTGTTGGCGTGGGTGGTGCAGCTGCCAGGCTGTTGAATTCTCCCAGGTATTCAAAGCCGGTCAAATCCTTATAATCATCCGGGTCGATGTCGTCGCTGTCAAAATTCCATGAAAATTTCCAGCCGGGTTTTTCTGTGAACTCCTGCTCCATGCCGGTGATTTGCTTGCCGGTCCAATCTTTCACCGGGCCGGTGAGTATGTCGTTTTTATAATTGACATAAACCACCTTTTCCTGCTTATCAAACTCAAAATGAAGATTGGGCAATCCTTTAATGTTACTCATCAAATCCCCGAGTGTCATATCAGGCACGTGGTTGGCGTAGTGCAGGGTTTTGGAGAAAACATTCAATTGCCCACTACTCGTGTTGGTAACGTTTAATTGGGCTGCTTCCATATCAAAATCAGGACCAACGGAACCAATATTTATCCAAACCTTTCCGCCAATTTCTCCAGCTGCAAAATACCGGGTGTATGTTTGGCTGTATGTAACTCCCCAATTCCAGGAATATGTTGGTGATACCTGTGTGGCGTCTAATCGAAACGACCAACTAAGGGAACCAACCGGTGCCACAGGCATATCAGCCATACCGGTTAATGTAAACGTGTGAAAACCTTCTTCCTGAATTTCATATTCCCAAACATTGGTGGATGTATCAAAAATGCCTTCTTCGTCCTCGTTGTCTCCGGTGCTGTCATCATCCAGTTTCAAACGGCTGTTATTGGTAGCAGTGTACGATGCAGATAAACTCACCCTGACAAAATATCCCTTTTCCAGTTCGTCCAGTCCATAGTTTCCTATTATGATCAACTTTTGCCAATCGACATCGTTTATAAAATCACCTTTAACATGATATCCAAAATTTTCAAAAACCTTGGTGAAGACAAAATGGAAATAGAGGCACGGAACCAACGTATTAACGCTATCCGGATTAGATTGCGAAATCACATTTTTTTTAAACTCCTCCGCCACAAAATCCCAATCATTCACAAAATTTTGAAAATCCGGGTTGCTGCCGTCGTAAAAATCCAACCACCGCATCAGCGGGAAGGTGTAGTTAGCCGTTGGGTAACTCTGGCCGGCTTTGGTAGTGGCGTGTGATACCACAGCATCGGCATCAGCACCAAGGTTTACATCAGCGCCATAATTTACATCCTTCAGGTTTTTATCTAAAATTTCCAATAAAAAACCATTGGCCGAAATGCTGGTTTCAAAACCATCGTCGGTGGTGCGGTGTAGTACTGTTTTGCCGGCTATTTTTTGCACCCCTTTAAAAGATACTGTGGTGCCCTCGTAAACTTTGGCTTTGTTGCGCACTTCCACGTGATTGGCGTGGTCAAAAATGCGCTCGTTGGCAGTGGTTGGTGGCAAACGCATCTGCTGCACATAATCCTGTGAAATCAATTCATCCTTCATTGCTGAATTTTCCACGTGCAGTTCTGCCTTCACATCCTCCGGAAGGTCTACGCTTTCGCCTTGTATTTTGATGTCTAACATTTATTAGGCATTGGGGGTTGGGGATTAGGCATTGGGGATTGGGTTATCGGTTCACCTCCCTTTTCGCCAAATAGTATTCAAACTCCAGGTTATACAACGTTTCATCCACGGGGTTGAGTTTGTAGTTTTTCTTTGGGATGCGCACCGGCACATATTGCGCGTTTTCGGTGTCCCACCACAAAATTTCCTGCCCGATGACCAACTCCAGCAAATCCTGGTATTCAGATTTTGAAATATTACCCGTGCGCACCCGGCCGCCGATTTGGTGGGTGGTGGGTTTGTCTACCACCATCACATCACTGGCCGACGCCTGGAATGGCAGGGGCTTGGCAATCGTTTGTTTTTCTACCTCCCATTTGCCCTGTTCATCGCCGTATGTTCGCAGGTAATCCCATCCGCCCTGTGAGTTTTGATACAGGAAAACTTTATCCAACCAGTCGGCCGGCTCGATGTAATAGGTGATTTCACGACCAACGGTGGTCACATCTACCAGCAGCCGCAATTTGTATTTTACCAGTGTTTTGGCCGGGTCCATGGCAGCCACCCCGGTTTCGGTTGGGCCGGCCGGGAAAGCCAGCGTTTCTTCCCAATCATAGGTGGTGTTTTCAATATTTTCCCATCCCTGCTCTGTGCCGTCATCAAAATACGCATATCGCTGATATTTGATGCGCGTGGTGCCGTTAATAACAAATTTGATGGTCACATCATCGCCGTTGCTCAGGTTAGCCAGGTTGTCTTCGTCTGCAGAAAAAGTGGCATCCACAATAATAGCATCCGCAGTGATGCCCTTCACCACATAATCCAAATCATACGGCGTGCTGTTGTAGGTGAATTCCAAATTCACCCAGCCGCCAACCTGTATCCACGCCGGAACATTATTGTGTAACTCAACCGGCAAATCGATGGAAACATTGTTTTCGCCCGGCAACGATTGCGCCAGCGCATCAAAATCACCCGCGATGCTCTCGGTGGAATAATCCGGCAAAAAGAAATACAACGCATCGTGCTGCCCCAATGTGACCCGGCGATAATCCCCGCGTTTGTTCAACCACGCCAAACCAGGTTTGAAAAGATTGGCTACCACATCGCCAGACAGCCCGGCAAACTGTGTGGTATTCACTCCGCCCAAAATCACCCGTTTGGTGGATGATGTATACACCTTTTTATGCACGCCCGGGTCGCCAAAAAACTCCGAGTATTCATAATAATACCGTTTGTTGATGGTGTCGGCCACCTCCAGCGCAGCAAAAGCATAACCCGGCGGGTAACTCGCCAAATACGTGTGCAAATAGCTGGACAGGTCAAACTCTGCCACGCCGTTATCATCCACGGCATGCACAATGGTGGGCAGCTTCACATAATTGCCGCTGTCGTAAACATCCTCTACATAAATATCTAGCATGTAGTGGAAATTAGCCTCCACCGTTCGGTCGGTGCCGGTGACCGGTGTGGCTATCGGCGTCGTGCAATTGTTGATGGTTTCCGCAATCGTTATTTCATATTTGGCGCCAACCTCCCGGGCTTCCAGGCGCAACTCGCTGCTGGTGCTGGTCACTATAAAATCCCGGTTGATTTCGTACACATCCCGGAAAGCATCGGCCAAATTTGAAAGGTAGGTGGAAAGTGGGTCACTCGCTGAATTGGTCGGCACCTGGCGCCCGCTGTCGTCGGGGCTGTCTTTAAAATATAGCCGGATAGTTTCGCCATTCCATGTGAGGTCAACGAGATTATCTTCTATTGGGTCGCCAGTGAAAACGAGCCCGTCTTTTGCTTTGGCGCCGGTGGCAGTTTCATAATTGCCACTGGTGATTTTCAACGGTATTTCATTCCGAGAAAAACACACCGCCGCCGGTTCAATATTTACTATTGGGACAGCCATTTAGTTGTATTGTGAATTAATTCGAGACGTGCATTTATTCGCAGGGAAAATTCGTGGCCGTGGTAATTGTCCCACAGTTTCACCTCGCGGTGAGATGTGGCTTCGTGGTCAAATCCTGCGATTTTATCGTTAGTGGTGAGGCAATAATTCCGGTGGTCCTCTTTTATTTGGGAAAGAAAATCATGCAGCACCAAAAAAGTTTCATTCTTCACCGCTTCGATATCGTTAAAATCGGCGGCTTTGGCACATTTCACAATCGTGAGTCGGAGCGACCAAAAATCATGGACATTGCGCAAGTGCCCGTTTACCTGGCCCGCCAGATTATCAACAAACACCACCCACAAACCGGTAGTTTGCCCCTTGCCCAGGTTGCTGATATAGTGGTTGGCTTCTTCTTTGCTCCGGAACCAACGCAAATCACCATCCGATTGCCGGATGGAAACATGGTCTTCAGCTAAAAACTGGAAATAGTTTTTAATATCCTGATAAGATTTCATTGCCATGATACAAATGTGGCAATGTAGCGGCGGGAAATAAAGGACATTATTTGGAAGGATGCCGGGCAAAAACCGGCTTAATAAGTTTTACTTATGGGTTTGCGAAACTTATTTTGGGGGGGAGGGATAAAAGCATTGTTTTTTATCCAGGTGTTACCGCCAATACTACGGACGAACCAGCTCGAAGTGTGGTCTATCATCAAAAGATTGGTCGAGTAGAATAACGCCGTCCATGTCCCAATTTCCGCCCCATCTGATTTTATGCGAAATTTTTCCATCAGTTAAAAGCATTTCCGACACTGCGTGAATTATTCCAGATAAGTAACTTAAATGTTCATTGTCCCATTTTGCACTATTATTGAAGTAGGGGTAAATATCAACAGCTAATGAAGGCGTGTAATTGTGTTTGCCTTTCTTGTTTGTGCCGTCGATTTTACTTTTCCCCTCTTGGAAATATTGTTGCTGTTTCTCAATGCTTCTGTGCCCTTCAGCTATTCCAAAATCAACGTTGGTTATTTTAATGGTTTCATTCATTATTAACTGAATGTCGACATGGCACGTGCTTAATCTTTCTTTGCTTGTTTTTCCAAATTTGAACATGATTCAATCGTTTTAATTCTGTAAAGGCGGAGACTATATCATTCTAATTAAATAATTCTCATCTAATCCTGGGGTGTGTGAAAACTGTACTTGCAATATAACCACCCTCCGGGTTTTCCTTCATCCATTGGGTGAAGTTGATAGGTTTATTTTCTTTAGAAAAAACGCCGTAATCTTCCCACTGGTCCTCCGGTATCTCGATGATGATTTCGTTGCCGTCAAAATCGCCTGGCATCAGCTCTGATTCTAACATGTGAACTTGCAACGCGGCCACATTGGTTTCGGCCGCAATCCAATCATATACGTCGGGCGTAGGGTGGTGTAGTTCGAAGATTTTCATTGGTTTCGGTTTTGCTGCCATTCCAATAATGAATTATTGTTGATGTAATCATTGGGACGTTTCGTGCAATATTTAGCAAAGTCCAACATGTCTGCGTCGCAAAATCTCCACAACGGGTCGTCTTCAGTTAATAACTCGCCGGACTTGGTGTACACCTGCAATACTTTCCTGATAGGGTCTTTTTTCCCATCGCCCCGGGTTAAAAGTCTTGAAACAATTACTTCTTGTACATTGATTTCACTCATTTTCTATTTTCGTTTTTTTGTTAATTATTCTTCTCCAAACCTCACTGGCATCAACAAAATTTCAAAATCTCCCACATAAAACATGGTTCCACTATACCCTTCAGCGTTGGAAACTTTGATTTCATCCACTCCACAGATTACCGCTGTTCGCAAAACTTTGTCCAACCTGGTGATGTTGTAATATTTGCCAAATAGTTTACAGTCGCGCGCACTGACCAACTCCAATCTTTCGCCGGGCACTTTTCCGATACCCTCACAATATTTGCAATCTCCCGCGTTTTTACAACAATGACAAACCGTTGTTCCTTCGCCATTACAATCATCACAATCTTTCATTTTTGGCCTGAAGATGCACTCAATTGCCATTAAACCCTGAAACAAATCATCTGTTTTAAAAGTTTTCGTTTCCACAGATTTGTGCTCATTTATTACATTTTCAACTTTGGGGAATTTGTCGGCCGCACCATATTTCAATGCAGCCCGCGCCGCTGAAATTTTCGCCACAGAGTGGGCGTCGGTGGCGTATAAATTACCATTTTCAAAATGCACTTTTTCGAAGTGTGGCCGGTATTTATCACCATACCCACAAAACATCCTGATGCAGTAGTCGTTTCTAATGTTTTTCATTTTCTATTTGCGTTATTTGGTTTTACGATTTCTTTTTTGCAACAGTAAACTCCCAACCCGGAGTGAAAACAACTTTACAATCATAAGTGGTGACACGCTCCGACTGCTCCGGCCCTACAAAGTGAGTGGTTACCCACCCAATCCGCACATCATCAAAATACAACTCGTAACCGCCGTTCACGTCGGTCGGGCTTTTTTTCATCCGTTTAAAATCTTCCGGGCTGGGCTCCCGCTTCAAAATTTGTTTCAACACTTCGCTATGCACAGCCACAATATTTTCAGAGTAGGAATTAAGTATTCGCTCCTGTATTCGTTGGAATTCTTCAAACTCTTTTCCCAGGTCTACCGCTGATGTACCGGGATTGTTAACCAATTCTAAAGTGTTGGTTAGTTTGTTTTTGCTGTCTGTCATTATTTCTCCGCTTTAGTCCGATAATAAGATTTTACCCCTGTGTGCTGGTCCATATACCGCTGATGCACCGGTGTGTATTTTTCTTCATCTTCCAGCCGGATAACATACCAGGTGCCGCCCTGCTTCTCCGCTTTGGTATCAGCATTTTTCACCGCTGTGTCATAGTCCGTGTAATAACCGGCAAACATTGGCGCCTGCAACGGCTGGTCATCCAGCGCACGGAGTTTAGCCGAGAGGTAATTGATTAGTGTAGAGAGTATTTGCATATAAAAACTATCGTGTGTTTCTTAATATTGAACGGCGGCCATTTCGACATCTATTCCTTCCCCTACAACTGATTTTTTATCGTATCCGGTATTGATTTTTGGTTCATTAACTGAAGTTAGAACGCCATGCCAAGATGTCCCACTTTCTTTTTCACTGTCATCGTAAAAAGTAGCACTCGATTTCACCACAAAAATTTGACAAGCCCCTGTATCAAAACAAATCATGCAGTTTTTCGGTTTTTCTTCTTCGATTAGTTTTTTAAGTTTTTTGTAAAATGAGAGTGGATTTTTCATGATTTAGTTTCTATTTATTTATTCAACTTAACCTTATCCGCCTTTTCCGCCAGATTTTGAAAATGGACCAAAACCAGGTCTAATTCCGACAAACCAACCGTGGCCACCGGGCCAAACTTTGAACCGGCCAAATCATCCTTCAGCACGTCCCAGGCATTGAGGGTAGACTGCACCGTGTCGCCACCTTTGCCAAACACCCCCGGGTAACGCCCGCTGGTGCGCTTGTGCTCCCGCAAACCGAGGTAATTGTAGTACGCCGCATTTTGGAGGTGCTGGTCCAATCCTTCAAAAACCGGATATCGTTTTTCAACATCTTCCAGCAAAAACGGCCCGGTTTGGTAGAGCACAGAAACCAGCCGGTTTAAATCTTCCGGCTTTTTGTGCTCTGTGTATTGCTTCAAAAAATGCTCTGCCATTATAAATTGGTCTAAATTGAAATTTGCCAGGTTGTCGGCTGGTCCTTTATAGGGGGTGCGCTTAAATTCCATCTGCGGCAAAAACGAGCGGTGCCAGGCCAGTGTTTCATACCATTCCAACTCATCAAACCGCTCCACATGCTCCTGATAATCGATGGAAGAAAAAGCCACATCACTCAAACCACTCATAATCCAAAGCATTTGCATCAGTCCTTTTTCTTTTTCAACCCCCGATTCTAAAATGGAAACCAAATCCACAAAGTCGCCCGGGCTCACTTCATCCCATGATTTTGGGAGGGTGTATTTCAAAGAACTGCTCAACCCGCAACCACGTTATGCGTTGGTCCCATCGATTTCTTCTTTGCCACCGAAATCACCAAATTTTCAATCAACGTTCTTTTCGCAATTTTCACCGCCGCCCGGGAATTCCGCGCCACAACATCAACATCCACCGTGGTGGCATGCTTCGCGATTCTAACTTTCAAAGTGATTTTAAAATTCTTGTACCCAACCGCCCGGTTAATAAGCCGCTGAAAAAGCCCCGGTCGTGGTTGTTTGCCTTGTGTTGCCATTTGTTAATGTTTTTCTAATACCCAATCCCCAATACCTAATTCCCTAACCCCCAATCCACAACAATCCCCATTCCCTCAATTTTTTCAACTCCTCCAGCATTTTTAGGTAAGCCGGTATTTGCCGTTGTGTTTCTTGTTTTTTTCTGGCGATTTGCCACATCCGGCGGCGGTGCCATTCGCTTTTGTATTTCTTTGCCATCTTCCAGAGTTTTGGTTTCGCTTTGAGTAATGCCAAACCCGCAGGTAGGGCATTCAAAAAAACCTCCATTAAACTCCGCACTATGTATGTCCCCACAATCAGGACAAAAGATGATCATTAATTCGACAATATTTTTTTAGTTCCCAATCCCCAACACCTAATCCCCCAATTTCCCAACTACCCACTCCCGGGCAATATATCCAACAAAATATGCCCCTTCACCCATAATTTTCAAAGGTTTCGGCATCACATCCCACATCCACGCCAACACATCGGTTACCACATGGGCTACCTTCCGTTTCACATTTGAAGATATATCGATTTCATTTGCTGTGCTGCCGTGCTCGTCGCTGGCAAAAGCAACGCTCCCCCTAATAAGATAGAACTGTGCCCGGTCTTTACTACCGCGCGGATAAACACAAACATGCATTGCGCGGCCTCGCCGGCAGAGCACTTCAAGGTGATAGAAGTCGGCGCCGGTTTTTTTGATATGTTCTGATAGGGCATTGGGCATTAGGGATTGGGCATTGGGGGGTTGGGATACTTTACATTTAATTTTTTCAATTACTCCAGGGTTTTTTTACCTGTGAAAAGCAGGACCGCCTCTTTTAATTTGTCCTGTAAATTTTCGGGTAGGTAATTTCGATTGAGATGTAAGGATTTCAGATTTTCTAAAATCTTAACAAATGTGTCAACATCAAACACATATCCAGAAGCCTGGAATTTTACCTCTGGAAAAAATGAATTGTGTTCTTCGCTGCGAACAATTTTCAATTTTAGTTTTTCTGCAAATTCATGATTAAAAGCACGCTCCAAATACTCGTTTAAATCCCCGGCGTCTTTCAGCATTTCCTCGTGGTCCTTTGCAATTTTAAACTCTGCTTTTAATAACATAACTCCTTATTTGATTAAAAGTGAAAACAACCCCCGCACCTTCTGCACCAGGTCCGCCAATAATATCCACCCGATTGGGGTGCAGAATAGTAGAATTGATGTGATGGCAGCGGTTTTCATTTTTTCATGGTTTAGGATTTGGCGCGCTCCGCCAACAAGTGTTCTATTTTTCTATCTCGCAAATAGCTTGTTAATGAATCATAATTTTCAGACACAACCACAAAAACCACTTTGCCTTCGGTTTCAAAAACTAAAGCCTTTGATTTTATCACTTTGGCATAGTGAAGGAAGGATGAAACGACAAATCCCTTTGTTTTTTGCTCCCTCTTTAGTTCTTCTTCAATTTCCCTCTTTTGCTGCTCCAGTTCATTGATGCGATTATGGGTTTTGCAATAAGCTGCATCAATTTCCCGCAACAATGCTTTTGCATCCTCGGGTTGGTTATTCACGATATTAGAAATCCCACTGAAGGAATAACCGGATTTTTCGAGTAAACTTTCTTTTTCCATTTTGTTTTTACTGTTTTTGCCCAATCCCCAATTTTCCAACCCCCTTTTCAAGAATTTCAACAATGCGAATATATAAAAAATAAATGAAAAGTAAATGAAAGTGTGAAGAAAACAAGAAAAAAGTGCCGTTTTGGTTGCAAAAAATTATGCTTTACTTTGATAGTGACAAACGCATGCCCCTGAGAGCCTGTGCCCAAATCTCAGAACTTTAGCAAAGCGGCCACCTGGAGGGTGCCGGTGGAATTCCGGCAAAAAACGGTATAGCTCAGGCTATGTGTTTGTCAGCCCAGAAAGGGGCCGCTTTGCATTTTTATTCATCTCATAATCCTTTTACTATGACAAACACAAAAGGAAAAGAGGCCGCCGGCCGTGCGCACAAAGCGCAAAAAATCAAAATCCCATTCGGGTTTAGTTTCAAACAACTTCGTGAACTAGACTTTATTTTTTGGGAGAAAAAACCATCCAGCTATTCCGATATGCTGGAGCAATGCATCGACCTTCAGCGGGTGCCATCTGGCGACCGCGATGAGTTCCACAAATTTATGCAGCGACTCATGTTGTTTTTTCTCCGGTTTGAAAATGCCGGCAAACGCCGATGGCTCAAAAAACAGGCATAACCCCCAACAAGCAACAAACCCGGCCAAATCAGCCGGGTTTGTTCGTTTCACGATTACCAAAAAAAATATAATGATGCCCCCGGCATTGCTGCCGAAGGGCCAGGCGGGGCGGTTTATGCCACTGGCTCGGTTTTTTTGCCGCTGGTGATGGTATCAATCAAATCCAGAATTCCAATCACAGCGGTGAGAGATTTTTCAACGATTTCTTCCGTGTGGTCGTTTTTCAAATCCAACTGGTCGGCCACAAAACGTTCGAGTTCTTGTTTTTCGGCCAAATCCATATCCACAAACTCCCGGAGGATTTCTTCGCGGTCTTCTACAACATTAAATCCTTTCAACATTTTCAAAGTCAGTCCAAAACCCTCACCAAAGCTGATTTTTCCATCTTCCAGGGCTTTTTCAAATCCATTGCCAAGTTGCGCACCAAATAATACAGCTTCTTTTAAGTTTTCAATTCCAAGTGTTTTACTCATGATTCTATTTTAATTATATGATCTGTTTTTGTTTTTTGTTTCTGTGCCAGCGCCACCAACTCCACAATGCATAGAGGCCACAAAGTATGTATTCGAGTGTTCCGCTTCTTAAACCAAACAATTCTTTAAACACCACGCCAACCGCAAATGCCAGCCATACTTCAAGAATACGTTTTGCGGCTTTTTCGTTCACCACCAACACTGCGAAAAATATCCAACCGGCAATGGTGATGGCAACACCAACATCATTTATATACCATTGCAATTTCACATCGCCGGTGATGTTCCAGGCATTATACAACACAAGGTCGAGCAACACCAAACACACCACCGTGAGGCGAATATGCTTTCTGAAAAATTCCATTGGTTAGTTGAGTGGCGGGCGGTCGTCGCTGTCGGGCGGGCGGTTGCCCACACGTGCTCCAGTCGGAAACGCTTCATAAATCCATGCCCGCAATGCGGCGGCAACTTCATCCAGCGGCGTGTCATCTGCTGGAGGGGTAAAACCTTGCATCGGCAGTTGGTGGGCAAACACATTATCCTCAAAAATCTGCAACACCTGGTCCGCAGGCTTTGCATCAAAATCTTCACGCGCAATGTCGAAGTACGCATTGTAGTCCACCGGGTCCCAAAAATACACAGTACCTTCTGGAATTACCGGGTCGTTGGTTTGTTCGCCTCCTGAAGGTTCATCACCCTGCGAAGCAAAAAACTCAATGGCCGCCTTTGCATCAGGTGCTTTTGATAACCAATTGATTGGTGCACCATCGAGCCATTTAGTCAATGCCGCCAGTGGATTTTCTGAATTGAGAAAAAAGTTTTCGTTTGCCATTTTTTGTTTTTAGGTAAATAAAAAGGAAAACAATATTACAAAAAATTCATGAAAGTGTGTAAAAAGCGTTTACATCACATCGGTTAAAACTTTCTCTCGCTTCTCCTGTAAAATCTCAAAATCTCTAATGGTGTAGTATTTCATCAGAAAATCCTGCTTCGCAGTTGTAGGGCTCCTAAAATGATTACTTTCTTTTAACATCTCGGTTTCCCACTCCAACTCTAACGCCTTCTTATCCGCTTTTTTCACTTCCTCATTTAGAGGGTATTCAAAACCAAATTTGGTCGCAATCATAAACATGATGCGATTTTCAACGTCACAATAATTGGGGAACTTATTTTTAAACGGCGCAGGAATATCTCCCAGGTACGCTTCACTTGCGTCGTGCAATAAGGCAGCCATTCGGTGTTCCACTGGCACACATGAGGCCACTAATAAGCTGTGGGACGCCACTGAGTAAAACCTTTTTGTGTGGCCCGCAAACCGGCAAACATGTGAAAGCCCGTGAGCAATGTCCTCAATGCAAAACATCTCAGGTTTGGGGTCAAATACATTTACATAGGTTCCGGTAAATGTTCTAATACTATCCGGAGTGTACAAGTTCTCAGTCATGGTGTAATTTTTTTACGGCGGGCCGGTCAAAGCAACCAGCCCGCCCGGGTTAGTTTGATTTAAAAAGGAAGGTCGTCGCTTGCTTCCGCCATGTCTACTCCATTGCCTCCTGTGCCGGGAATTGCGGATTGCGCGCTGGATGTTTGCGCCGGACCAGCTGGCACCACCGCCGGTCCTGAAAAACCAGAAGCATCCGCCGCCGGTGGAATATTTCCCTGGCTTTCGTCTATCTGCACCCATTGCCGCTGTTCGTTTTGCACAAACAAGCGAATAGCGTCGAAGTTGGAGAAGTACGAAACTTTGCCGTCTTTTTCCCATTTGCGGCTTTTTACCTGGCACTCCAAATCAACCGCTTTGTTTTGATACCGCGAAATTTCAAACTTTTTTATCCGGTCGCCGGTAATTTGCACCTCGATGTGCTCCTCTTTGCCCCAGGCTTCGCCGGTGTCGGGATTGGTGGGTTGTGGACGGTATAACACCACTTTTTGCACCCAAAACTCACGGTCGCCCATGCCTTTGTTCTCCGCCTGGAAAACCTCTAATAATTTTCCGCAAAAATGCACCCTTCCGGAGATTGCATCACTTGGTTTTACTGCTTTTCTTGCCATTTTTTCTTGAATTGATTTATGATTAATAAATATTGAATTCTATACCTAAAACCTCAATCCCACACCGCATCCAACGTTTTCAGTCTGCCCGTTGAGCGCCCGTTTTTGGTGTTGGTTTTGTACGTGTGATGTTTTTTCGCCCTGGCCTCATTTGCCGCCTGGTTCATCACATCAATATCTTTTTGCGGCTGGTCTGCTTTGTGAGAAACTTTAAATTTCACCGCCCACACCCATGGGTTTTTTGCCCAACTATCCCAACCATGGATGGTTTTCCATAGCGATTGAAAAGAATATTTTGCATCGGAAAAGTCATTCGGGCCAAAATCATCGCCAATGTAGCTGTCAGCCACATTCATTATCCCGTTATGTGGACCATAACCATTTGGCGCATCTTTTATAGGGTAGCAGTAAAACACCGGGTATTTGCTTGCATCGTCACCCTCCTGGAGTAAAACGTGTTCAGCCTCAACTCTGCGTATCCCCTCCGCCATTGCGTCATCTTTGGAGATATCACACAACCGCTCAATACCAATACTTTTCACCTCCAGCCAAATACGGGCATTCCCTTTTTTTATGTGAATGGATGGCCGCCACTTTAGATCATCAATTGCACATGCGCATCCGTTGGGCAAAATGTTGTTTTCTGCACCTGCCTTGTGAATAATGTAGTCATAGCAACGAGCCCATGTTTCGCGCACATATAGTTGCGCTCCGGGCATTCCATACCCGCACTTTATGTATTTCACCTCTCCGGTGTCATGGTGTTGAAACTGCGCCATAACACAACGCGGTGTTTCTTTCAATCCCAAATAAAACCAATCGGACGGTTTTTTGTTGATGTCCTTTAATCCCCTCACCCGGCGGGTTTGGGTTTTCCATCCGTTCAAAATGGCTTCCACCATCTCTCCTGAAAATAATATTGGTAGTTCTTTTTGTTGGTTTAGCATGGCGGCATTGTTTTTAAAATTTCATCCACTTCACCTTCTTTAAAATCTCCGGTGCTTGTGTATCCTCTTTTTATACCCTCGGTCAATACGTGTTTTACTTCGCTTTTAGTCATTGATGCACCGTTGTTTGTGAAAACACGATAAGAGCGATTAATGTGTGCGAGAGCACCTTTTATATCTGCATTCATGGTTGTTGATTTTGTGTGGTGGTGCGCTTAAACTTTAACCACGCTATTAAGGCCGCGTGCTCCCCTCCGGTGGTTGCTGGCTTTTTGGGGCGTTCCTTGATGTAAGCTTCAGCTAACTCACAACGCTTTTTCCAATATTCTTCGCTGGTTAAATCTGTACTCATGGTTGTTGATTTTGGGCCTCACCATTAGCAAAATCCTGATAAAATTGATTTGCAACTCTTTGGAATTTATCCATCAATGCCCGAATTACCTGGCCATTGCTAAACTTGTCATACTCCTGGTATTTCATTGATGGATAATTGATTGTAAAATGAAAGTGTGTCCCTTCTTTTTCCCGCCACCCCGCTTTGTGGTTGCTACTGTTGTTTCGATGACCGTAAACAATATTCACTTCTTCCACTTCTTCAATGGCATCTTCGTGAACATTATGGTCTTTCCAAAAATCCCAACTCTCAATGGTCGTGGCTAAATGTTCTTTAAAGAATGGGTAAGCCTCTTTTTTTAGTCGGTAGTTTTTCATTTGGGTTTTATAAAGGTTGGTTTACGGTTTCAATTTTTAATCAAAAAAACAGGGCTGGCCGCCATGGATTTGACGGTCAGCCGCTGTGCTTAACAAATCAAACTTTTCATAATCAAATGTTTTAGATTAATAATGATTAATAAAAATTTCAACGGTGCGAATGTAGGAAAAATAAATGAAAAGTAAATGAAAAGATGAACAAAATGTGTAAAAAAGATTTATTTCGTTTCCTTTTCCAACAAAAAAGCCCAACCAGATGGTCGGGCCTTTTTTGTTCAACTCAATGTTTAAATCAAAAAAACGCAGCAACTTTATCTTCATCATTGTTTTCATAAATAGCCGGGTCGTCTGGCGTATATTGGTCGCTGGCCTCAAATAGTGGGTAGGTGCTGGCGTTGGCTTCCAGGTAGTCGCGCAGCTGGGTAATATAAGTGGTGGCAAAATGCTGGTGTTGGGTGCGGGTTTGGGCGAGTTTTAGAGCCGCCGCTTTTATGGTTGCATTTTTGTCGCTTGCTTCCGCATCCATTAGGGTTATGCCTTTGTGGTCCATTTTGCAGGCCATCACCTCGGTGGCCGCCGCAATGGTGTGTAAAGCAACAGCAGGTTTTATATAGTTCAGTAGCGCCTGGTTCTCCACGGTCACCGTATCCGCCAGAATTTGCGCTTTAATCTCATTATGTAGCGCCTGGCTAATCACCGGCACAATCTTGAAATTTTCCGTTTGCTCCAGCAGCGGATACATCGCCCTAAACATACGGCGGCTTTCGCCAATCTTCACATATTTTTCAAACTGCACCACGGTTTGAATATACGTGCTTTTGAATTGCGTAAACTGAGGGCTGGCGGCCCAATCGGTGTATGTGGCTTTGTTGGTCTCCAACCAGCGCAACAAACGGTCCATTGAGGCAAAGCCATCCAGTTGCATCGAGTTAATGAATGATTTTACCTGTACATCTGTGGCCGGGCGCATCTCTCCATCGTCCATAATCATTAATCCCTGTTGGCCGGCCTTCACCTGTGCAAAGGGTAGATATTTCCAAAAAGCAAGGGGGGCAATCACGTCGCGCACTTGCTCCAATAAAGCAGATTTTTCTGCTGGTAGTGGGTTGGCTTCCGGGTCGGCCACCCAGGCATCAAACGCCGTTTGCAAATTGTCGTATTCTGTTTGCCCAATCAGGTCAATCAAATAGTCGGCTTCCACGCGGCGCACGTGGTGTTTCACATCGCCAAAGTCAAATGAAATCATCACGCTTGCGTGTTGCTTCATTTCTTCAACCCCCGGTTGTCCATTTTGAAAAAGCATTATATGCGGTCGTTTGCGCTTTTAGCCGCCTCGGTGGCCAAAAGATAGTTTTGTGTCATAAAATGAAATCCCTGGTATTTTTTCCGCCAGCCATTCACCCGGGCCACCACCACATTGAGTGGTTGTAGGCTCAGGTCTTGCAAATGTTTGTTTGAAATAACAAAGTTGTTCACCGCCACCCGTTCTGCACTTCCGGAGCCCGAACCCATGCTACCGCTATTGTTACCAATCCCGCCCACCAAAGCACTATTTAACCCAATAGCCCGCAACTTTGCCAGCGTGTGCTGGTTCAGCTTCTCCGTGTGTTTGTCTGAAGGGAGTTCTTGTTTGATTGGGGTAATCTTCCAGGTGCTGTATTGTTGCAGTCGGGAGTCTACTCCTAAAACGGTCATAATCGTTTTACCAGATTGCTCAATACCAGCCAAAACCGCTTCAAATTTTGACTTTTCGTTGGTAAAGATTTCAACTTTTTCTTTTTGTGTTTTCTTCTCCCAATCTTTGTATTTGGCGGAAAAATAACGCTCGTCAACTTCTACGTGGTATTTCACCGCCATCCCGTTGGTTAACCAATAATGCTCGTATTTTATCAAAAGAGCAGCATTGTCCAACATTTTAGAATCTAGCAACCCCGTCCATTTTGGCTTCGGGTAATACACGTTCCCACGAAACAAACCCGCCCGAACTAACGGATAATAGAAAACGTCATCTTTGAGCTCCTGCACTTGCTGGTATGGCCTCCACTGTGGGTTAATGCTGGTAAATGGTTTAACCTCGTTGGTGGTGTCCCCAAAATCAGAAGACACATAAACTTTATCACTCACGCCCTTTGAGTTGTGTTTTCCGCGCCTGCAAAAAGGCAATTCCTTAGCATCCAAAGAAATAATTTTGCCCTTGTCGGTCCCCATCCCCTTCTTCATCTCCGGAAATGTAATTCCAAATGTTTTCAAATCCCACAAAGCGCGCTCCATGTAGGCCATTATATTCACATCCTCCAGCCAGCATTCAATTTCTTCGTCAAATAGCCGCTCAAATTTTGGGTTTTTGGCGTCGTCTCGGTTCCATCTTCCATAAACAATACCGCCGCCATAAAGTAATTCACAGTATTTCCCTAAAAAGGATCCTAATTCCGGGTCACCCGCAATTTTCTCCTCCGTATTTTTTACAAAACCATCGTCGTCGTCAGAAAACCACTTCGCATATTTTACGGCGGAGTCTTCGTCTTTTATTCTTGGTTGTGTGTTTTTTGCGGTGGAGCTTCCGGTTGCAGCGCTGGCCGTTACAGTCATCAAAGAAACCTCTTGGTCGCCTGGTCCAACAACAAAGCTGCCGTTAATGTTTTCAATCAGTTGTTTATTGTTTCCCATTTTTGTCACCAATGAATGTCCTGCCAATCTCCTCCGGCAAATCGAACTTGTAGTATTAATCTAACCTTTAAAGCTGCCGGGCTTGTGTCGTCGCGCCCTTCAACTCCTATGGTTCTATGTTTATTCATTTTGTGTCGTTGTCCAGCCATTTTACAGCCGTATTTATAGCCAATACCCCCATCACTAATCCTGCAATATTTTATATCAAATCGCGCCCCCTTCTCATTCGCCCGATCAAAAAAATCGCCCAAAACACAAAAATCCATGCTCAAAAATTGAATAATTGCCTACGCATTCAAAGGACAAAACATAATTGCTTGTTTTTCAACAAAAAACAACTCATGGGTTTAATAAGCAACTTTTTAACCTGGGTTTTTTTCAGTGTTAAAATTTGGTGCCGATAAAAAT
>JAAOEI010000336.1_pt1 | contig 18437 bp, 23 predicted proteins | sample 7059261 | NCBI WGS metagenome assembly JAAOEI01 (sample SAMN14008812, study PRJNA610033) | viral metagenome | isolation source: viral particles filtered from seawater | place: China: Hangzhou Bay, Yangshan Deep Water Harbour | collected 2017-10-31 | reverse complement strand
AAGACGTGCAAACACATGCGAGCCGTAGCTGAGATCATCGAGGCCGGACTGCTGAAGGGCAATCCGAAGTATCTCAACTCGCGCCTGCACACCATCATGATCGAGTCGCCGCGCTTCGAGCGCATCGCCCCCGGCACCTATCGGCTCGTCGAGGCGCCGACCGGGACCGCCGCCCTCGCCTGCCTGCGCGGGGTGGTCGGCTACGCCCCCGCGGCGCCCTGGGTGGTGTCGGGCCCCGGAGGTGACCCGTGAGCGCCCACGTTCGCCCCGACGACGCGCCGCTGTGGCTGCCCGGCATCGGCCTGCCCGACCCCATCCACGAGGCCCTCGCGGCCGTCTCGCACGCGGCGGATGCGGCCTGCTCGCGCGCCGGGTTCGGGTGTTCGCGAGAGGAGGCGCTAAGGGACCTGGATGCAGTGGCCGAGGCGCTCGCGAGGGCTCAAGCGCTGGTCAGAGGGGGAGGCCCATGATCTACGCGCTGGTCGACGGGAAGCCCACGCGCCCAACGGCGACCGGGCAGCGAGCTGCCTGCGGATGCTGCGGCGGCGCCGAGATGATTTCGGTCTGCGGCTCGCAAGTCGCGTGGCACTGGCGGCACGCGGTTGGGGCTGATTGTGACTCGTGGGCGGCGGGGAAGGAGACGCCGTGGCACCATGACTGGAAGATGAGGATAGGTGAAGGCGACCCGGCCCGTATCGAGCGGGTGATGGTCCGCGATGGCGTCACCCATCGAGCGGACGCGGTGGCCACGCATCCGGACGGCGATATCGTGGTCGAAGTTCAGCACTCAGGGTTGAGTCAGGTGGAACTGACACAGCGGGAGGACTTCTACGGCCGGATGGTGTGGCTGATGGACGAATCAGGATTCGGCAGGTCTTGGTATCTCGGCCGAGAGCACTTCCAAGTCAAACGGAAGTTCGGCCGGCCAGTCATCCTCGACACTGTGAACGCGAGCAATCAGCAAGTGCTCATCCTGCTGAAGCCGTCGATTGCCCCTGGCGTTATGTGCGGCGAGCGGCTCGATGGTGGAGAATGGCGCGCCGCCGTTGACCGCGCCACGGCGCCGCTAGCCCCATGCGAATGGTGCAAGCGGTACATGGCGAAGCTCCAAGAGAAAGCGGAGGCGCAGCGAGCCATCGAAGAGGCTATCGAGCGGAGGCGCCAGGAATCGGTAGCCCGGGCCATAGCGGCCTCGGAGGCGGCATCGCTGGCTCGCGCGCAGCGCGAGGCGGAGGACCGCAAGGCGGCCGAGGCTCGCGCAAGGCGCGCAGCGGAGTTGCAGCACTGGCGCTCCGTTCGGCTGCGGCCAGGGGACCAAGCGGCCATCGAAGCCGACCTGCGACGACTGGACGCGGAAGCTGAACGACGCGGGCGGCTCGTGTTGCGCCACCCGCCATCCTGTGGATAAGTCAGGAGGTCCATGAGATCCTTACTCTTTTCCTGTGGATTGCTCGCGTGCGCCGAGCCCCGCACCCTCGACTCTGAGCCCGCCGAGCCGTGGACGCTCACCGTCAGCGTTTGCCTGCCCGGCGCGTCCTCCCGCTGCGTCGACGCCGAGTGGCAGACGGTGTGCGGCGCCGAGCTGGTCACGGTCCCCTATCGCGAGTGCTGGACCCCGGATGGCGACACCGTCGAGGTCCGCTACAGCGCCGAGCCCATCGAGTCCGACTGCGACCTGGCCGGGCGAATCGTCGACACCTGGGACGCCCTCGCGCGCGGGCTCTCGACGCGAGGATGCGGCGATTAGCCCTTGACGCGAATGCGTGCGTGCACTAGCCTGTGCGTCAGGAGGTGCCCATGCCAGCAGTCTCGATGAATGTCCAAGTCCGGTTGCCGCCGGAACTCCTCGAAGATGTCGACCGCGCTGTCAGGTGGGCCAGTCAGGCCCGCGGCGCGAGCGTGTCCCGCAACGCCATCGTCACCGCACTGCTCCGGCGCGCCCTGCGCAGCATCGACCATCTCGCCCCGGATCAATACGCCGAGTTAGCCGGGGACGCGAAGGGGGCCGCGACGTGATGCGCGCCTCTATCGCGGACATCGCGCAGGTGACCGATTCGGTTTCGATCATCGGAAGCGTCGCAAGCCGTCTCGGGACGGCGGCGGCTGCCGCTGCCGCAGACCTGCTCATCCAGTCGGTCAAGATGTGGGTTCAGCAGGCCGCGATGGACCTCCGACACCGCATGATCCAGGCCGGAGCCGTCGCCGCCGATGAGAGCCCGACCGGGTCGTTGGTTCAGGATGTCGGTGGCTGTTTGATGCTCTTCGACTTCCAGCCGGTTGGCCCTCTCGGGCTGCCGCAGTGCGTGGACGACTGGCGAGGCTCGGAGCGGTGGGGGTACCGCATCAGTCGGAAGACAGCCCTCGGCCTGCTAGGCCCCGCCAGCCTCGCGAGTTTGCGGGCCTCCGAGCCGTGAGCGGCGGCGCCCCTGCGATGCCGCCGAACGGCCCATTGCGCCGATACGTGTGGGCATCCCGTGTCGACGTGTCGCACTTCGAGCGAGCCGTGCTCCTCGTGCTCTGCGACTACGCGAACCGGGACACCGTCGAGGCCTCGTGTAGCGTGGACACGCTGGCCGAGAGGCTGCGCACGGGGGCGCGCTCGGTGCGCAGGGCGCTGGATGCCCTGATGCTCATGGGGCTCATCACGCGGGTGCAGCGTCACCCGAGGGCGCCCGCCGTGTACCGCCTCGAACTCGACTCCGCGGTCTGGGAGCCGAAGGTCGGATGGGGTGACTTGAGGGGACATGGCGTCCCGGGACATGAGGACCCGGGACATGGCGTCCCGGGACATGGTGATCACCCGAGAGGGGACATGGCGTCCTCCGAGAGGGGACATGGCGTCCCAGTTGAGGGGACATGGCGTCACCCAAACCAGGAACCAGAACCAGATCATGAACCAGTCTCTCACGCGGGCGCGCGCGAGGACGCCGAGCTGCCCCCGGAGCAGTGGGGCAAGGGGTGGGGAGAGCAGAAGCCGGAGGAACAGGAGACGCCGGAGAATCTTGTCCATCAAAGCCTAAATGGTCCCTCCCAGCACGCCTTCTATGGAAGCCGAGGAGAGGAAGGTCATAGGCCAAGTACACCCGCGGCGCGGATAAGCGAGTCCGCGTCTCCGGTTATCTCGGACGTTGAGCGGGCAGTGGCCCACTACGCCGAGGTCGCGCCGCTCACCCTGCGGCGGTCGCTGCGGGGTCCGAGCCGGGCGCGGGCGGACGTCGAGGCGGCGGTAGCGCAGCACGGAGCGGACGCGGTGTGCGCCGCCATCGACGACGCGAGATGGGCCAGGGCGGACGGGTGCCCGCCTTGGGATTGGGTGGTGCAGCGACTCGAAGGTCGGGCGCCGAAGGTCAACGGGATATCGCGGCCCCGCGTGTCGGGTGACCCGCGGAAATCGGAGGGCTGGTCATGGAAGCCGTGAAGCACATCTGCAGCGAGGACCTGCCGGGTTACCGGCGTGTCGTGGACGAGAAGGGCAACGGGACGTGCATCGTGTGCCGGGCGTGCGAGCGCGACAGGGCCATCAAGGCGGCGCTCGACAAGGCCTGCATCCCCAAGCGGCAGGGCGCGGCGGCGCTGTCCGCGGCTCGCCACGGGCCGCAGGCGACGGCGGCGCTCCGGCTCATCGAAGAGCCCGAGACGGACTACCTCGTCGCCGGCCCGACCGGGGTGGGCAAGTCGTGGCTCGCGAGCGCGTGGGTCCGCCACCTGTGCGAGCGGGGGCGGCCTGCGGTGTACATGAGCCTCGGGGCCGCGCTGATTCGCGACAAGGCGGCGGCGGCGAACGGCGGGAAGCGGGTCGATTGGGGCGCCGTGATGGCTGCGCCCTTCCTCGCGCTGGACGAGGTACTTCCCGAGACGCAGTGGGAGCGGGACCTCACGGATGCCATCATCGTGGAGCGCCACGACGAGATGAGGCCCACGATGGTCGTGACCAACGCGACGCTCGACACGCTGCGCGGCTGCCTGTCGGCGCCGGCCTACCACCGGGTGGCGTCCTGGCGACGGCTCGTCCTCGACACGGAGGGCCGCCGGTGAGGCGTGACGACGCGTGGGAGCTTGCCTCTCGCGAGGCACTCGGGACGGTCCTGCTCGACCCGCGCCTCGCGGCCGATTGCTGCGGCTGCACGGTCGCCGAGGACTACCGGACGCCGACCTACCAAGCCATCCACCGGGCAATCTCCGCGCTGCTCGGGCGCGGGGTCGAGGTGGACCTGCTCGGGCTCGCCGTCGAGCTCGAGGCGGGCGGCCACGCCTACGCCGTCGAGACGCTCCATGACCTGGTGGACGTGGTGAGCGGGACCAGCGCGGCCCCGTCCCGGTGGAGGGCGGTGCGGCAGTACGGGGCGCGGGGGCGGGCGCGGGCGTACCTCGCGGCGGCCTCCGAGGACCTCGACGGGCTCCCCGTGGATGAGCTCGCCGGCCGCGTGGACCACCACGTCCGCGCCCTGACTCGGCTGACCGAGGGTCAAGCCGTCGAGCGTCGACAGGGGTTGCAATCGGTGCTGCGGGACGTGGTGCAGTACGCCCGCGAGAGGCACGCGAGCAAAGAGCCGTTGCTCGGGCCTCCGACGGTGCTCGCGGACCTTGACCGGTTGCTCCTCGGCTCCGCGCCGGGGTGCTTGTACATGCTCACCGGCAAGACGGGGCGCGGCAAGACGGCGGTGGCGCTTCAATGGGCGCTGAACGCGGCCAAGGCCCAGACGCATCACGTTCTTGTGGTGTCGCTGGAAATGGGCTCGCGGTCGTTGGGCACGCGCTTGCTTGCGAGTGCTGCGGCCGTCAACGGCCAGAGCATTCGGTCGGGCCAACTCACCGACGGCGAGGTTGACCGGCTGTTGCAAGGGGTGGGGAAGCTGGGTCCGCTCGCGCCGTACCTGTCGATTATCGACACGCCGGGGCTGTCGGTCGATTCGCTCCGCGCCGAGTGCCGAGCGTACACGCGAGCGGCGAACGGGCCTCCGTTGGGATTGGTCGTGGTGGACTACCTGCAACTCTTGACGATGGCGACGAAGGAGAACAGGGAGCAGACGGTCGCGGCGGCGAGCAAGGCCCTTGTCGAGCTTGCGCGGGACCTCAACGTCTGCGTTTTGGCGCTGTCTCAGCTGAACGAGCAGGGCGCGGTGCGTGAGTCGAGGGCGCCGGAGCACGACGCATCGGCCATCATCGACCTGAAGGTACCCGACGACGCGACGGGTGATGATGTGTCGGTTGAGCTTGTGGTGAGGAAGCACAGGCACGGGCCGGTGGGCGTGGTGCCTGCCGTGTTCCATCGGTCGCGGCAGACCTTCGACGGGATGCAGAAGGAGACGTGGTGAGCCTTCGCATTGTTCCATGTACCATCTCCGAGGCTCGCGAGTTCATCGCGAGGCATCATCGGCATCACCGACCGCCAGTTGGCGGCCTGTTCGCGGTCGCAGTTGCCGTCGGCGCGGATGTTGTTGGTGTCGCAATCGTCGGGCGCCCCGTCGCGAGAGGCGCCCAAGATGGTTGGACCGCAGAACTGACCCGGATGGCGACGGACGGGACGCGCAACGCGTGCTCGATGCTGTACGGTGCGGCATGGCGCGCTTCTCGCGCGCTGGGCTGGGTGCGACTGATTACATACACTCTCCCCGAAGAGGGGGGGGCATCGCTACGAGCCGCGGGGTGGCGCTGTCTCGGGGAGGCTGGCGGCGGGTCGTGGTCCCGCCCGTCCCGGCCCCGCGTCGACATGCACCCGACCCAGGTCAAGATGAAATGGGAGGCAGAATGAGCCAACGAAATCTCCCGCTGTGCGCGTGGTGCCGGGAGTACGCGCGCCCCGGCTCGGCCATCGAGCCCACGCTGCAAGGCCCGAGCGGGGAGGTCATCGCCCTCCGCTGGCACCTCGACCGATGCGCCGAGGAGGACCCGCTGCACGCCATTCTCGCGGACGCGCTCGGCGCGCCCGACGGCCCACAGTCGGACGCGGACACCCTGCGCGCCTACATCGCGATTCGCGACCGGGCGGCGGGGTTCGGCGTCGCCACCCTGCGCGGCGTCGTGGACGTGCGCGCGGACTTCGCGCGCGGGTCGCGAACCCTGCGCGGGCCGGGGCTCGCGTGGGGCCGAATCACCGAACGCCTACGAGGGCCGCAGAGGCCCGCAAACGGTCGCACCCTGCCCAGGGTAGCGACCCCCACCCCAAACGGCCCGCAGAAGGGCCAGGAGACGCTGGGATGACCACCGGGACGGGAGAGGGCGCAGACATGCGCCACGACATCGGCGGAACGGTGCTGGCCGAGTGGCCGGCCACGGTCGCCGCCGTGCAAATCGCGGGCGAGTGCGTGGCGCTTCGGTTGGTCGGCGGGCTGGACGAGGGCCACGTCGAGGGCGCCGCGCGGCTGGTGCGCGCGCTGCCCGCGCTCGAGGCGGCGGAGGTCGAGGCGGACCTGACCGGCCACGCCCGGACGATGGGCGAGGGGTGGTGGGTCCGGGTTGAGTGGGACGACGCGGACGGACATCCGGTCTGGGCGCTGTCCGGCCCGTGCCGATGGAAGGGCAAGGCCTGGCAGGTGCAGACCTACGGGGCGAAGCACGCGCCGCAGCTGACCCTCCGGCCGATGCTGCTCGCGTGCCTGCTGGACCTGGGTATCGGGCAGGTCGTCGGGCTCCGCGGGCGGGACGTGCGTGTCACCCTCCGCGGCGCGCAGTTGACGCTCGACGAGGCGGTTGAGGCGACGACGAGCGCGCAGGCGGTGACCCATGGCTGACCCGCACCCGCTCGCGCAGATGGCGGCCCGGGAGCAGCCTGCGCCCGTCGCCCGGGGCCAAGAGGTCGTGCCGTGGCTGCTGGGATGGCTGGCGGCCACGGAGGCGCCCGTCGAGGTTGTGGAGGCCGTGCGCGCGCGGGACGCGCTCGGGCGGGTACGGTACGGGCAGGGGCTGAGGACGCACGACGGGCGAGACCCGGTGGCGGACCTCGCGCAGGAGCTCGCCGACGCGCTGGTCTACCTCGCGCGGCTGCGGATGCTCGGGGCTGACGTCGAGCCGCTCCGCCCCCTGTTGCAGGCCATCCTCACGCTTTGGACGAGGGCGTGAAGGCCTGACAGCGGGCGCAGCCGGCCTCGAGCACGGCGAGGCGCTCGCGAATCGCTCCCACCTGCCGCTCCGCGTCGTCGAGTGCCTGGATGGCGCGGTCCACGTCGGTGCGTAGCCGGTCCACGCTCGCGCCGATTCGGTCGACACGCAATGTGAGCAGCCATGCTCCGGCGATAATCGGGCCGCCGGCCCCTACGAGGGCGTTCAGTACGCTCGGCCAGTCCACAAAGACCTCCATGCAGTCAGGGTGTCAGAGAGCCGGCAGCCGGCCCAAAGGCCCGCGCCGCACAGGATGCCGACCGCCCATCGGACGGGCGGGAGGCTACCGAGACGCATCGGTCGGCTCCGCTGGGCGCGAGCGCGCGAGGTCCTCGGATGTGTGCCGCTGGGTCAGGAGCCCGAGGGCGGTCCCGGCAAAGCCTGCGACGAGGCCGGTGAGGGTGTCGTCCCGCGTCACGACGGCCACGCCCGCGACGGCTAGGACGGCCACCACGACGGCGCCGGATGTGCGGATTGAGCGGAGTCGGGTCATGGGCACCTCTCGCACAGGTCGGCCCACCCTCTGGACAGGTGAAGCGCCATCCGTCGACACCGTCTGAACCTTACGACAGGCGACCGGAGCGCGAGTTCGCACAGGACACCCCGCCTCCATTCGGCGCGGGTGATGGTCACGAACGCACGGGTTGCAGCCGTCACGCTCCGCACTCCTGCACCACGCGGGCCACGCAAGCGCGGAGGCGGTCCCACGGAAAAACCGGGCCGGGGTCGGACTTGCGCCCGGGCGACACGTCGGAGTGACCGACCCACGCGGCGGGGTCTCGGAGGGCGGGGATTCGGCGGGCGAGCTCGGAGACGAGAACGAGGAGGGCCTCGGTCTGCGGGGTGGCGAGGGGCTCGTACCACGCGGCGCCGTGCTGGACGGGGTCCGGGCCGTGGTAACCCAGCCCGTAGATGTCACGCCAGCTGCCATCGAAGCGCCGCACCGGGCCGAGGTTCTCGACGTCGAGGCCGATGGACCACGGGTTGACCGATGACCCGGGCCGACCACCCCACGAGGACGCGCCCGCGTGCCACGTCCGGGCGGTAAGCGGCGCGCCCTGGTAGACGCGCCCGTCGCGGAGGACCACGAAATGGGTGGAGGACTCCGAGCCTCTGCCTTCCAGCCACCGCGCAATCCGCCCCGGGTGCGCGCCGTGCGGGTCGGTCCCGCGCGGCGAGGCGGTCCAGTGGCAGACAGCGAGGGTCGCCGGCTTCACCTGGCTGTGCCCGGCGGGGTAGATGTGCGGCGAGGGTACGCGGACGACTCCGGGGAGCCAGCCATCATCGCGGGGCGGGTTGGCCTCGGTCATGCTCACCTCCGCCGGATAGCCTACATCCGTCAGGTGTAGACGTCCACCGGAGTTCCGCCGGCGGTGCCTGAGTCCGTCCCGAGGTAGGCGTAGGCGCGGAGGGTCGGGGTCGCGAGGACGGCCACGGGGCCGCTGAGGTAGGCTGGCGCAGCGCCCAGCCCGTGGGCCCCGGTGAACGTCACCGTCACGCCGACGATGCTCTGAATGGTCGGGCTCGATACGAGCGTCCCATCCATCGAGTAGAGGCGCGTCTGGTCACCCGCAGCGAACAGGTCCGAGTCCGATTGCGCGGCACCGGTCAGCGGATTGACCGCGGGCGCGTAGTAGTTGGCTGCAACCGTCACGGAGTTTGCGCCGGGGATGGCCGTGATTCGCATTGCGGGCGCGATTCCAGCCCCGTGCGCCGGCCAGACCATCACCTCGATAGCACAAACGCTCGCGTCGTTGTCCCGCTCGACGCTCGTGACACGTCCGATGGCGCCATTGAGCGGCGAAGCGTCGAAGCCGGGCACGTCGGCGCACGAGACGCCCACGACAGCGCCCGGAAAGAGCCTGAGAGCCTGTTGCGCTGCAATCGAGCCGCGAACGAGGAGCCGAACGTCGCCACGCTCCGCCGTTTCCGACGCAAACAATGGGAGCAGGCAGGCACGCAGCGCGTCAGGGTTCGCGGAGGGAGGGTCAACGCCGTGAAGTTCAAGCTCGCCACCCGACTGTTCCCCGTATTGCTGGATGGACGCCACGTCACGGAGGGTCACGGTGAGCGCAGGGACCTCCGGCGTGCCGTATCCACCCGACAGCCCGTGCCGAAGGACGTAGGTGCGGGTGTTCACAAGCCTCTCGTCCCACGTCCCGACCACATCGTCGACCGTCCAGTCGCCGTCTGTGATGGTTTCCTCTGACATCGAGGCCGCAGGGATGCCGGACGGGACCAGGGTCAGCTTGCGGAAGCCCGTTTCGGGGTCGAGACGCTCGGTAAGAACCGCGTCCATCTGTACGAGGAGCCCGCGAATCAGGTCCGAGAGCGACGTTTCGCCCACAACCTCGTGAGACCACTCGCCAACAGGGCCGGCAGGGAGCGGGAAGCGGTTGATGGACTCCACATCGACCCAGGATGACGGGATTCCGGCCCCGTCTTGAAGCGCCGCGCCCGGCGTCCCGCCCACGAGCAGGTCGTAGAGCGCCGTCCGCGGGCTCTCGCGGACCCACATGACACGCGCAGTCAGCGTGGCGTCAGCCTGGGTCCATGACCCGAAGCTGGGCGACGTATAGCGGGTTGAGTCGTCGACCTCGAGGGCGGTCCCGAGGCAGCCAGCGACGATGGCGTTCGCTGATTGCTTGCTCTTCACTTTGAGGCTGTAGGCAAACTCTTTGCCCACCGGCTCGGTCCATCGATAGCTCAGCGTGAACGGTGGCGTCGGGAAAACATCGGACTCCGCGAGGACGTACTGCTCTCCCGTCTGCCAGAATGCAGACGCGATGCCGCGGATTTTCACGACGTTGCGCGAGTCGTCCACGTCGTTCGGGGTCGCAGACACGCTGAACTTGCGTTCGGGATTCGACACGCGGACCGATTGGCCGTCCGTCGACTGCATCGAGGAGTAGCCGCCATTCGCTGGCACGATTCCCGACACGGTGTCGTCCGGTCGCGACAGGTCGATGCCGTACCACAGTTCCGGCGTGTCGCCATCGGACGCGCCGGGGAACCATGTCACATGCACGGGGCCGCCGGACTCGAATGTCAGCCGGCAGGTCAGCACCGGCGAGCCGTTCAGGTCATCGCCCGCCGCGCCCGAGCCACCATCCTCTTGCACCAGGATGTTGACCCATGACCCACCGTTGCCGTTCGGGTTCGCAGCCGCCCACCCGGCCACAGCATTCGTCAGTGCAAGCGCGCCGGCGGGCCATTGAAGCGCGAACGCAGCACCGGGCGCCCCGAGTTGCACCACCTTGCGGTCAAAAGCATCCGCATTCCACGCCCACGCGCCGGCTGCGATGGGTGCGGGCGGCGCGCGGTCCATCGTGAGCACGTCCGCGCCGGGGACGCCGGGCCAGAGACCGCCGCCCGCGTAGGCGGTGGCCCAGAAGATGCCGCCGGTGCCTTGCAGGTTGATGGGGCCGCGACGACCCTCGTTGTGGCCCGCCCCGAGCGTGACGTCTGACCACTGGTTGTTTGTGTAGTGCGCGATGCCGTCGAGGTTTGCGCCGACGCTTCCGCCGACCACTGGGACGCGCCAGATTTCGCCCGCGCGACAGGCATGCATGAGGGTCATCCGGTAGGCATTCGACCCGTCGAAGAGGTGCCACCCGGGTTGCAGCCTGGTCTCGACCTTGCTGCCGAAAACATCCACGTCGATCTTGGCGTGCCAGGGGACGATGGTCAGTTCGTAAGACCCATCCCCAAGCCGTTGCGGGCTCCCGTCGAGGAAGCCCCGGACCTCGTCCACGAGGTCGCCCCACACGAGGGAGCCATCGACCTGCCGGCGCACCTCGGCCACCCGGAGCGCGGCCGGGCGCCCGCGCCATGACACGCACTCCGATGTCACCAGCGGGACCGCGCCGTCCCCGCCGAGGGTGTGCGCCTGACACGGAGAGCCGTAGTAGGCGCGGCCGCCCACCGGCACCGTGAACTGGTAGGGCGCGACCACCGTCCTCGCGGTGTAGGACATCGCCTCCTGCCCAATCCACAGGACGCCGGTCGCGGGCCATGCCGCAATCGAGTCCGTGACCTCGACGGTAGCGCCGAGGAGCGGAGTCTGGTCGACCGCCACTGCGAGCCGGGCAGACCGGGTCGCGCCTCGCGGGGTCACGCGCCCGAGGACCTCCGCGACGGTGTTTTCGCGGGTCGCGCCGATTCGGACGGTCACATCCCCGCCCCGGATTCGCCGGGTGTCGGGGTCGATGCTCGCGCTCGTCGGCGAACACGACACGATGCCACCCTCGGCCGTGCGATTCGTGCCAGGGGTGTGCGTGCCCGAACGGTCGTCCCACTCGGGCTCGACGCCGTCGATGATGAGCACCCACCCGAGCGTGCGGACGTCGTGCTCGAGGCCGGTGAGGTCGGGCGCTGGCATCGGTCAGACCTCCGCGCGGTAGTCGTCGGCGATGATGACGTCCCACACCCGGACGTTCGTGGTGCTCACGCGCACCTCGACGTCCTGGCCCTGGTAGGTGTCCACGTCGAGCAGCCGAGGGCGGCTGATGCCGGGGTTGTCGACGCGCTCGGATGACTGCCAGTCGTCGCGGCTGAGCATCCGGGCGGCGCTCACGAGGCCTGCGGACGGCGGAGAGACGCCCAGGGTCCCAAGGGCCCGGGACCAGGTCGCCGGGCCGTCGATGACCGCGCCGGCGAGGGTGTACGCGGTCACGGTGACTGCGGGCGCGCCCGTGGCCTCGTCTGCGTCATAGGAGAACCCGGCCCACAGATAGCGACTCAGCGGCCCCACGCGGTGGAGCATCCGAATCGTCTGCGACACGGGCCCGCTCGATGAGTCGGTCGGACTCACAATGAACGTCGTCCGCTGAAGCCCGCGGCTCGCTACCTGTTGAACGAATGCATCCGCAAGCGTGCCCATGATGCGCCCGCTCATCGGCAGCCCGGCCAGCGTCTCATCTGCGCTCGGGCCGCTCAACGGGGCCGGGTTGACGCGGGCCATCAGGGGACCTCCCACGCGGAGAACGAGGTCACGTTCATCTGCTGACCACCGACCGCCATCGAGGCGGCGCCGACGGCCGGGTTGACCCCCTCGCGCCATTCCAGGCGGGTCGCCACCGGGTTCTCGCGCGCGACTCGGCGGTCCAGGTTGCGGACTTCGGGCAGCGTGATGGCTGCGGTGTCCCACGCGGTCGCGAGTGCCGCCCAAAAGAGCCCGTTGCCGTCCGCGCCGAGCCTGGACCGTCCTGAGCCGACCATGGCCTGACGGCCGATGAGCGCCGACCCTTCGGCGATGGCGACGCGCGTCTGAGCGCCGGCCATCACAATCAGGTACGTCCCGAGCCCGGCAATCTCGGTCGCATGTGCGTAGATTCGCACCGTGCGCGCCGCGTCGGTGACCACGGCGCAGCGGTGGGGGATGTAGGCGACGGTCGGCTCCGCGAGGGCGGGCGCGCACGCAATCGGCGCGGCCGCCGCCACGATGGTGCGCTTGCGGCCGGCGACGCTCGTGAGGATGGCGTTGAGCTTCTCGAGCACGGCAGCCGATAGCGGCCGCTCGGCGCTCACTTCGACGGTGTCCATCGCGTAGGTGTCCACGCCGACCGTGTCGAGGATGCCAGCCGGAAGAGCGCCGTCCGCCCCGGGCCAAAGGCCGGTGGGGTCCACGTGCTCGTAGATGACCCGCACCGAGTAGACGATCACGTCGTCCTGCCAGTCCATCTCGAGCTGCTCGTACCCGGGACCGAAGCCACCGGCGACGCTGAGCGTGCCCGTCACCCACCCGGCAGCCACCGCCGGCGCGAGCACCACGTTGGTCCCGGCGTTGACCGCCCGGAAGCGAACGAGGCCCGTGCCGGACGGGCTCGCGGCGTAGATGCTCACCGTGAGCGTCGTGTGCTGCGCCGACAACTCGGGGATGCGGACGGCCGTCTGGAGGACGTAGGCGCCCGCGGTCGCGCCCTGGGTCGCCTGCCCGTCGGGCCATGCCTGCGCCCACACCGGGTGCGCGCACACGGTGCTGTAGGCGAGATTCGCGAGCTTCGCCAGGTCGAGGACGCGCCCGAGCGCGCCGGCGGACGTGCCGGCGATGATGCTCGAGCCCGGCGCCATCGCGGTCGACTCGGGCGGGGTCACGGGGACTGCGGGGATGGTGCGCGCCATGTTAGGCCGTCACGAGTTCGTCGAAGCGGAGGGTGATTTGCGTCTCCACCCGCGGGCCTCCGGGGTAGGTGAGCGTGCGCGTTGCGGCGTCGTCGAGGCCTCGGCGCACGAGCAGCCGCCCGCGCTCGCCGTCCTGCTCGGAGGTCTGCCACGACGTGTACGGGGCCTGCGTCTCGACGGTCGCGCCGGATTTCACGTCGAGGGTACGCAAGACCCTCCGCGGGTCGCCCCACTGGTGATAGAAGGCGCCCGCGGTCCCGGGCATCATCTGAGGCAGGAAGCGATCGAGCAGGTGATGGCGGAGGTCAGCCGTCGGGCGCCCGGGGCCGGGGACGATGACGGTGTACTCGTAGGACCGTCGGCTGAGCCGCCCGGTGGCGACCACCGCGCCCGAGCGCAGCCGGACGCCGGACGACTCCCAGGTCTGCGACTCGTCGAGCCGCCGCCAGGTCAGGCCGAAGGCGAGGACGCCCGCGCAGCGGTTGGTGCTTGTGTAGGTGACCATGCCGCCGGCGGACACGCCTGTCTCGCATCCGGTGAAGCCGAGGTAGTCCCGGAGGGCCGTGTTCACCCATCCGGGGGTCGTCGATGCGGTCAACGCCGTCGGCCACGTCGCGACAGTGCGCCCCGCGGAGTCGAGGGAGAGCCGCATCCGCGCGTTGCCCGCGCCCGCGTCCTGGTCCGCGTTGAGGCTCGCTTCAAGGCAGGTCGTGGCGAAATCGTCGTCGGCATCCACGGTGGTCGTGGCGCGGACCCAGGTGGGCACCGACTGCGCGATGCGCGTCGTGGTCGAGGGGACGGACACGGCAGGCACGGCGCCCGCCTCGTCCACAATCACATAGGTGCCCTGCGGGACCTGTCCGCGAGTCCATGACTCCGGCGCCACGACATACCGGACACCGGCCACGTTGGTCGACGCGAGGGCGTTCGCGGTCCCGTAGCCGAGCCACTGGCCGTGAGGCAGCCCGAGGGTGACGCCAGTCACGGTGAAGTCGGTGCCGGAGGACGCGATGTACAGCCGGTCGATGTCGGAGCCGGGGGCGTAGCCGAGGGCCGTCTTGATGGTCGGCGACAGGTTCGACATGAACCCACAGGTCCACGTCGAGACAGACCCGGCCCCGAGCATGACGGCAGCGAGTTCCTCTTGCAGACTGCGCCCCGGTTGGGAGCACCGGCCGCAGAGCATCGCCAGCGCGTCATCGTAGTACCGGACGCCGGTCGGGTGGCTCCAGTTCGGGAGGGCGCCGAGGGTCCAAATCGTCTGCCCTTCCCAGTCCGCGCCGTCGACCTCGGCGAGCAGAGCGGGAAGAGGGTTCCAGGTGTTCGAGCTCAAGACGCCACCCTCCTCGAGCCGAGGCCTCGAGCGCCGCCGGGGCCCGAGAGAGCCCGGACCACGCCCGCGTGGATGGCCCGTTCGTCGCCACGGGTCAGCGGCCTCTGAGCGCGGTCGAAGCTGACGTTGATGGTCGTCGAGCCACCCTCGCCGCCGCCTCGGTTCTCCGGGGGCGCCGAGACTGCACCCGCCCCGCCACCCGAGGGCACCGCCGGCACAGCGCCACCGCCGCCACCCTCGCCCGCCGCCTGGAAGTAGGCGGCCGACGCAGCCCCCGCAGCCACGGCCGCGAGCCCGTACTGGACCGCGGACCACGGGTTGAGCGAGCCCGCCGCGGCGTAGGCCTTGGCTCCGTAGAGAATGGCGTCGGCAGCCGAGGAGAGGCCCTTGATCTTGTTCATCGTCGCTTCGGATGCGCCGAAGGCACCCGCGACGCCGACCGCGGCGTTGAGCGCAGCTGAGTTAACCGCCATCGCGGTGTCAAGGTCTCGCTGCCTCTGCTCTGCCTTCCACTCGTAGAAGTCGGCAAGCGCGCCTTGGAGCTCGCGAAGCCCGCGCTTCTCGTCCGCGATGGCCTTCTTGGCGTCGGCAGCCTCTTCGGCGCGCGTCTGCTCTGCCCACAGCATCAACTCGATGGCCTGGTCAAACTCGGCCTTGTCGGCGTCCTGTTTGGCCTTGCGTGATGCCTCCAGGTCGTTGAATAGCGCGGCCTCCGCTGTCCGCGCCTGTTCGACCTTCTCGATGTACTCCGACCAGGAGAAAGCCGCCGCGGACACAGCCGCCCCATGCGTGGCGACGGCCTCGGTGTACCCGGCCAGTTCGGCGTTGTTCTTGGCGAGGAGCGCGAGGTCCTCTTGACGGACCTGGATTGAAGCGCGCTCCGCGTCCAACTCGGCAAGCCGTGCGTCCTTCCTGGCGGCCTGAAGCCGGGTCAACTCCGGCAAGAGGGACAGGTCAACCAACCGACCCTCTGCGGCGAGCCGCTCCCCCTCTGCGATTTTGGCCTGATCTGCTATGCGCCCGGCGACCAGTTCTCTCTGCTCGGCCTCGATAGCGCGCAGCCGCCCTGCGTTGGCGATAGCCTCCGCGGCCCGCTCTCCGGTGAGAGAGCCCATCCACGAGCCGGTGAGAGTCGCCAGCGCGTCCACGTCCGTCGCCGTCTGCCTCGCGGCCTCGGAGATGCGCTCAAGCTGCCCGAGGAACAGGTCCGTCGGAGGCCCGCTATCTCCCATTTCGGCCGAGAGCAGATTGACCGCGGCGCCGACCGCCGTCACCGCGAGCCCGAGGGGGCCGAGTGCAGCCGTCGCAGTCGCGGCCACGCCCGCGAGTCCCATTAGGCCCGAGGATGTGGACAGATCCATCGCCTGCACGGACGCGAAGGCGCCGACAGCCGCGCCGACCTTGCCCGCAAGCTCTTGCCACCGCTTGCTGCTGTCCGCCGCCGCCGCGTCAGCCTTTGCGGCCGCCGCAGGGAGGGTCCCGAGGGCCTTGTCGACCTCCTTGATTTGCTTGGTCGCCTTGTCGACGCCCTCGGCCTGGACCGAGACGACGGCGTCCGCCGCTTCCACTCTCGTCCTGGCGGTCATCGGCGCTCCATGGCTCGGGCCTCGCTGGTGGAAGGCTCCGCCCGCAGTGTACGCCACCAGCGGACCGCCTGCCACCCCGCGGACGTCAGGTCGAGCGCCGCGCCGGCGTCAAGCGCCGCCTCGAGTTCGGCCACCCGCTCAACCCACGGCTCGCGCGCGAGTGCGACGGGGCAGGTCCGGTACGTCTCCCGGTGGAGGGACGCGCCGGCGGCGGTGACCACGCGCCCGCCGGAGACCTGTGGAGGCTCGGCGAGCGTCCCGTCCGGGGCGTAGGCTCGCCCCTCGCAGTCCGCCGCAATCGGGCCACCGCACCGCCCGCGACGGTCCCACTCGCCCGGCAGCGCGTCGGGGCCGTAGCAGTCCGCACAGGACCAGGTCTGACCGCCGAGGGTGGGCGCACGCAGCATCCACCACCCCGCGGTCAGCGCGCTTTTGGGACGGAGCCGAGGAGCGAGGCCGACCACACGCGCGAGGCGGCTTCCTCGACAGCCTCCCGGCGCAGCCTCCATGCCTCGACGTCCGTGTCCGCCTGGATGGCCCCGAGCGCGTCCGTCGCGGACATCTCCGGGGGCGCGCCCTCGACGGTGACGCAGGCGTCCACGCCGGCCAGGGTGAGCCGTCGCAGCCACGCCCGGTGAGCGGCAAGGGCCTCCGCGCCGGCGGGCTTCTCGGCCTCCGCGGAGGCCTTGCCGCGCACGTCCGGGTCGGAGTCGAGGAGCATCGACGCGAGCGCGGCGCCGAGGGCAGAGCCCGACCCCGCCGCGCGCTCCACGTCCGCGCGCCGAAGCGGCGTGAGGGGCCGGACTACGATGTGAGTCGCACCCTCGGGCACGGTGAGGCCGGTCGGGTCCCCTGTCTCGATGTAGTGGTACAGCGCGTCCGGGCTGTTGCTCGCGACCATCAGCGGGTCGCAGGCCAACGGCAGGCGGATGGGGGTGGGCGCGAGGGCTGGGAAGCGCATCAGTTGCTCATCCCAAGGAGGATGGGGCTGTCCGCGAGCGCCGTGGAGGCATCCACGCCGCCCCAATAGCCCGCCTTCCACTTGAGCAGCTGACGGACCGCACCGTTGCTCAGGTCCCGCTTGCTGCCGTCGTCCACCATGATGCCAGCCGGGAGGGCCATCACAACGCCGTTGCCCGCGCCGGTGGCAGAGAGGCCCACGAAGACCGACCGGGGCGTCGGGGTCAGGATGTCGTCGTCGTAGGTGCTCACCGGGCTCGACAGGGTGACCTCGCACGCGCCGGCGGCGTCGACCACGTCGAGTTCGGACGCGCCCACGATGGAGTTCGTCTGCCCGCGCTCAACCAGGGTGAAGTCGACCGAGAAACTGAACGTGTCGATGCTCAACGCGGTTCGCCCGAGCGTGTACGGGGCCGCGCCACCCGGCTGCGCCGTGGTCGAGGATACCACGGTGTAGGACCCGAGCGCGTGGCCGGGCTGACCGTCCGTCTTGGCCGGGCGCCCGACGGACGCGGCGGCGTGGTCATCGTCGACGTAGGTGCAGGTGAACGTCAGTTCGGCGACCGCCAGCTTGGCATCGTTCGGGGTGACCTTGATGGACTTGAGGCGGCAGCCCGTGGCATAGGTGCGCCACCCATCGCCGTCGATGAGGATGGCGAGCGAGGAGCCCAGCGTGACGCTCGGGCCGGTGTACCAGGTTTCGACCTGCCGCACGGTGTCCGCCGCGCCGAGCGTGCCGCTGAACGCCGGGCTGATGTACACGTCGGCGGGGTTGTCGACGACCTGGGAGTATTCGGGACGGCCGAAGCGGTCCGTCTTGATGAGCGCACCGAGCGTGTAGTCTCCGAGCGCGGTCGGAGTGAACCGGTTCGCACCGACACCGGCGACCACATCGGTCGCATCGACGGCCGGGCTCTGCCGACCCATCGAGGACGACAGCGCGAGGGACAGGGCCATCGTGGTGTAGCTGCCGGTGGTGCCCATGGGTCGCAGTGGGACGGCGACGGTCAACTCCCCCTTGCGTCGGCGCTGACGCGTCCCGCTCGACAGGATGGTCGCCGGCTCGGGCGCGTCGATGTAGAAGTTGTCGCGCGCGATGGTCTCACGCGGAGTCATCGGCATGTCGCCGAAGGTCGTGAGGGCGCCGCGGTCCTCGACCTCCATCTGACGCCAGGTCAGGGCCGAGACGTCGACAAGCCCCGTGGTCGAACTGACCGAGCCGAAGCTGTTCTCGGCGGCGAGCGCAATCGAGCGTACCTGTGCGGTTGCCATCGTTACGGCTCCGATTCGTAGCGTAGGGTGACGGGGATGGTCACGATTCGGCCGAGTTCGCGCCC
>JAAOEI010000335.1_pt1 | contig 18479 bp, 20 predicted proteins | sample 7059261 | NCBI WGS metagenome assembly JAAOEI01 (sample SAMN14008812, study PRJNA610033) | viral metagenome | isolation source: viral particles filtered from seawater | place: China: Hangzhou Bay, Yangshan Deep Water Harbour | collected 2017-10-31 | reverse complement strand
ATTATTTCCAAGTCAAGTGGCTGCATTGAGGTAAGTTGCTTGAACATTCCACTTTCTTGAATATGGAATTGTGGTGCAATCATATCACGATTGTAGTAGTACATATTCAGTTTGGGTTCCAATCCCTTTTCTCCTGGTACCACAGTGATTGGAAGATATTTGATGATATTCTCTAGCAACCAATCCAGTGTCAAGATTTCCCCATCATTTACAAACCCGGCAAATTTGTATCGGTTCAATACATTTTTGATACCTAGCCAAGCACCTTGATTGTATGTTGTACCCAAAGCAGATAGCAAATACAAACAAAGATTGCCAGCATATCCCAATGATTCTTTGGTTAGTGGATCCAATCCGGAATCTCCATACTCCGACCACGAGGCCCAAAAGGTTTGGTCTTCATCCAATGCTGGTACAAAACTGTTGTCTTCAATCACACTGCCCAATTTGTACGTGGTGTAACTGTACAACACACCATCTTCATTTCTGGCCAATCGCACTGTGTTGACAAAGTTTCCACCACTTTGATCATAAATACGGATGCGTGTTGCTGCAACTTTACTAACTGATATGATATATGTTACCTCTAGTGTTGCCCCACTACCTGTGGCATCAATTGCATACACTGGTGTACACTTTGCTTTATCAATGTATTCAAGTCCAATATTTCCACTAGGCAATCGCACTGTGGCTTTTTGCCATTCACCCAATGTACCAAACACGAACGGCACATATTTCCCCATTGGATATTGAATGAATCTGCCAAGTGCTGCAGCTCTTTGATCAAGGCCCGGAAATTGATATGCATCAATCTTGAAAGATACATTCATCAATCGAATGGTTTGTTTCATTGATTCAATGGAAAATGCAATATATCCAAGTGGCTTTTCTGGTATTGCAAATATTGGATCCTTGGCCACACCATTGTACACGTAATATTTTTCGCTTGTTGCAACATTGTCTTTTGTGGCCACCATTGAAACATAGCATTGTGATTGCTCCAACGTGCGACCTTGCAACCATTCTGCCATCCAATTCACATCAAGAAAATTCACATCCACAGCAACCGTATCTTCATCGATGGATATATTCACATAGGATGCACGTTGATTGATAGATATATCACCCAGGCCACCTTCATACCATACCCCATTCACATCCACAGGGAATGTGGAAAACCGATATGTTTTCCCACCCCATTCCACATCGAGCAGAAAGCAGATATGTTTCCCTTCAATATCACTTGGTAACATTATTCAATCTCCTGGAGTGTGATCGTTGCCAATCGAAACATTTCATTGTCTTCTTCATTTCCAAGTACACTTTCCATCGATACAGCACCGGAAAGCCTTACCATTGCGTGACTATAGTAACGATTGAATATCAAGGTACTGTAGTCATCATAATCTCTTGGAATGGATGGCAAATACACAATAGGTTTCATTGCTGCAAGATGTTGTGCAATCCCCATCATAGAAAGAACTGCATCACCATAGTTGGCAACAGGTTGTTCCAAATCGTTGAATCTCCAATAATCCGGATCACGATCATACAATTTGGTTGTATCGATTGGTTCAGTCCAAGCAACTTGGAATGTTCTTCTGCCTTCACTCATTTTGCGTGCAAAGTACATTCCATCTGCTGTTTCATATGTTTGCACGTTTGGTTCGTATGATATCGATCTTCCACGTTGATATTGTGGTGCCATGATATATACGTTTCCAATCATCATCGAACCCATCTGAAAATAGCCTTCTAACGTGGATTGGCTATCGATTTCCAATGCCCAAGCATATTGGCCTAGTGTACTAGATTCGGTTGCACTGATAAGCATTGTTGCACTTGTTGGCATCAATCGTATTGTTCCGGATGTTATGATACCTGTTGGATCGAACTTGTCTGTATCGATGTATACAATTGCACGTTTGGTATTGCTGGATGTGCTCCACATCCCTTCACTGTTGGTTTTCAATGGAACCATTATTTTGGTGGCTCCACTTTCCAACACTGCACGCCATCCAGCACACTCATTGTAATTCAATTGGAATGCATTGATTGCAGAATTGGCAATCAATGATGCACCCTTGCGTTGAAATGTTCCAACCAATCCCAAACTTGTGTCAATGCTTGCAAATGTTGTCCACGTTGCACCATTCCAAGATTTCAATGTTGCTGTTCTCCAATTGATGTTTGATAAATGGAGTGACAACAAATCACTTGCACCAAGTGTTTTTTCAGCTGCTTGCAAAATATCATCCATATAGATTGCAATTCGTTGTGCACTATCATCTACAGATCTCCACACAACACGTGGTGACATGGCAACATCCCAGAACACATTTGATATTGGATAGTCATAACGTGGGGAAACAAGATATTCATCATTGGCCCTTGCTGGTGCATCCTTACTTGTGATCAGCATACCAGCATCGATGTATGTGTAATCGGATAGACTTGGATAGATTTCCCCACGATTATCAGCAGATGGCAATCCGTTGTTCCCTTCTGATATGTGCATTTCGGACCAATAGGATGTGAGGGAACCAAGCAACAATTGAGTGTGACCCCAATACATTTGGCCAGCCAATCCACTTGGTTGTGTTCCTATTGTCACGGTTACTGATTGCCATTCTTTTGCTTGGTTTTCACCCCAATTGCGATAGTATACTGTCACGGTGGTTGAATTTTGGAACAATGCAAATTCATAGTAATTTGTCAAAGACACAGCCACGTTTGCAAGTTGCGTTGCGTGGTCGTAAATTTGAAACCCTGTGGTTGCAAATCGGATTTTCACAGTATATGAAAATGATGCATCGGATGAATTGCGTACAAGTGCAATGTAATCGTTCAAAAAGCTTGTTCCACTTGTTACACGCATCCTCCATTTTTGGTATTGTGTTGGTGTAACAGCACCAGTATATGTGTAGTATCGCAATGTGTTGTTTGTCACTATGCGCAAAGCTTCTTGCAAAATGCTTGCTGTTCCTGTTCCGGTTGTTGTGTATGATGTGGATGTGCTTGGAATCTGATTGTGCACCCAATTGTGCACCCAACGTTGATATTGGTTGCGTGCTGGTTGTGTATTGGTTTCTGGATGTTGCCAAGAGGACCACCCACCAAAATACAATAGCCCCATAGAGAACCCGGTGCGACATGCAATTACTGCTCTCCCTTCCCAAATGCAAGATTTCAAGTATAGCATTGATGTGGTTGATGCAGGGTTGTACATCCAAGCACTTGCAATGGTAGGAAATACATTTGGATTGCTGATGTATTCCCAACTATCCCCCAAATCATACGATACCCATCCATACATGATACCGGTTGATATGTTGATTGCTGCAATATATAGTGCATTGTCTTGATACCAACATGTGATTCTACCACTTGTCAAGCCTGTTGCTGTGCTAGTGGCCACAGTTACTGCACCTGTGGATACAGTTACCTCTTTTTGTGTTCTGTAATCAGAATCACTTGCAAGTATTCCAGGATTAGATATTTTGGTGTATGAAATCTTTGTGGTGCCATTGATGTATGCCATACCAATTGCACCTTGTGGCAATGCTGTTGCAGCTACCATGTGGTAACTTGTACCACTGCCACCAAGGCCCACAGAGTAAAACGATGAACCTTGATCACGTGAAACAAATTGGAATAGATAGTTGCTATTTGTGACATTGCTTTTCAATGATAGAATCAAAGATACAAGATTATCCACCACAACAAGATTGCTTGTTTCGATTGTCCAACCGGTTGAACTAATATCAATGTAATTGTTTATCAATGCACGGTTAGATATTTTTGTCCAGGTTATGCCCTTGTCGTATGATCTCCATACAATAAGATTCACAACATCTGCAGATGTGTAATCAAAATATGTGACAATGATAGAACCATCTGCAAGGATGGCAATACTTGGTTTCGCTGTTTCATTGGGTGAAATTGCTAATGTTATTGTTATGAATGTGTATAGATTTACAATGCTTCCATTCTTGACTTGCTTGGATACAGATAGTGTATACACAGAACCATTGATGAACTCTTTCACCCAATACAAAGTGCCATCCACATCACTGCACACATTGAAATCATTGTACACTTGTGATGCAGAAGAAGAATAGTGCAAGAATTTCCAATCAGTGATCACATTGTTGGCATTCTTGTTCAACTTGATACCGGTGGTATTGTTTTCCCACACGAATGATGCCTTTTCACCTGGTGTACCACCTTCATTTGTTGTGATGGTGATTGGTTGTGCTTGATCTCCTGTGGTTACCACTGTCAAACCGGTGTAGGCTTGTTGTGGATTGGCAAAGCCGGCACGTGCACCACTTTGTTGGAATGTGCTTTGTGCTTCCCAAATATTGTCTTTTGTTATCAATGCTGATGGTATAAGAAAACCACGCATTGCATCTGGAGTTATATTCGATCCCATATTACACCTTTATCCCTGTTTTTTTCGGTGGTTGAAAACCAATTTCCCTTGCAAATCTACCAAAATGTTTGAACGGTTGTATCACGATTGTTTGTTGTTGCATATTGCCTTGTTGCAAGTCTTTCACACCTTGCTCACCACCAATTGCACGCACGGTTGCACGATCCAACACTGCTTCACCTTTCAAGACCCTTGCACCCATCTCATCCGGTGCCATCCCCCCAGTGTGCATCGATGGTGGTTGCCTACCAGATACAACAGCAGCTTGTGCCATACCTGTGGCACCAATGGTTGCAATCATTGCCCCACGTAGTATCGGAGGATATGCCAAAGCTTTGGTAATTGCTTCTGCAGTATTGAAAGCGATTTGTGCCAATGATGCAGCCTGTTCGAATCGAAATGCACGCATTGCAATCTTCTTGCGTTGATTGTATGCTTCACGTTCCAAATCTGTCATTTTCGCAAATTCTTCTTGTTTCTTCTTTTGTTCTTCTGCATCTACCTTGATCACTTGCATCTTTTGTGCAGCAAGTTCGGAATATGTGGATGCAAGTCCAGCAACTTGATCAGCAAGTGCAGCACCATTGGCCAAATCTTCTTCAAACATTGCTTTCTTTTTTTGCTGTTCTGCTTCCAAACCATCCATCTTTTTTTGATGTTCCATTGCCCACAATGCCATATTTGCAAGGCCAATATCACCGGTCATTCTTGCAAGTTCATCAATGCGTTCCAATTCTTTTTGATATGCTGCTTCTTTCTTTTGGTCTTCAGAAAGAATATTATCATCGATTATCTTTTGGAGTTCTGCAAGATGCGATTGTCTGATGGATTGTTGTTCTGCATCTGCCTTCAAAGAATCTTCGATTGCCTTTAGTCTTTCGGCTTCTAAATCTTTTTGGTCTCCCTTTTCTTTGGTTATGTTCTTTTCAACTTTGGCTTGTGCTTCCTTTTCCATCCGTTCCGATTCTGCTATATCTACCAATTGTTTTGCAATGGTTACAGCTTCATCCTTTTGGGTTTTCAATCGATCCAATCCAAGATTTTGTTGTTGGATGTTTGCAGATATTGCTTGTTCTATTTTGTACAGTTCTCCAGATGATTGTGCACTACCATCCAACAAATCTTGTGTGAGTGAAATACCTGGTATCAACAATTGCAGATTCTTCAATCTGTTCTTTTCATCTTCCGACAAAAGCACATTGCCATTGCGAATGGATTGTACAAGTTTTTGTTCCTCTTTGCGTTGTGCAATGATTTCCTCTTGCTTGGATATATATGTATCAAATTGTGCACCGGTATCCAATGTTGCTTTTTTTCTATCGTATTCGTATTTTGTGATTTCCCCACGTGCTAGTGCAAGTTGATCACGCATACCATTGATTGCATCATTTGCAGCATAAAAATTGTTACGTTGATCCAACAATGCATTGTTCAAGCCTTTCATCGCTTCTTTCTGTGCAATGATTGCTTGGTTAGCTGCTTCCACTTGTGCTTGGTATGCAGTGTATCCCAAAGTCAATGCACCAAGTGCAACAGTAACAGCAAGCACTGCTGGATTGAGTGATTTGAAAGTGAGCAATACACCTTCACCCACAGCAAACATATCTGCAAGCCCATCTGCAGCTTGTGCCAATTGTGGATTCACACCACGCAAAGCAAGTCCAACACTGGAGAATCCACGATCAATATCACCACTCTTTTCAGCCACCATATCCAAACGTTCTTCACTACGTTTTGCAGCATCTGCCATCTGATCAAATTCACGTGATGCATTGGCTGCTGATTTGCCGGCTTCTTGTGCAGCCTTCTTTGTGGCTTCTGCTGATTTCTTGGATGCACTTTCGGCTTGCTTGAGTTGTCTATCAAGTGCAGCCACCATTTTCTTGGCTTCTTCACCAGTGATGTTGGGAATCTGTGCAAGTTTTTGTTTCAAATCATTGATATCGGCTTTATACGAGATTTCAATGCTTTTCTTTTCTTCTGCCATGTTACAACCTCTTTTCTAAATCATTGGCCAATGCTTTCACAACCTTGTTGGCACTCTTTCGATGTGGTTTGATCAATAGTTCTTGGGATACGTTTTTTCCACTTGGCTGAATGATTTCTTTGCCTTGTGCATTCTTGCTATCCTCACCAAATCTTATAACATAGCTGTATGGTGCTGTGTTTTTCATATACACAACTAGATTGCCATTGGCATCCACTGTGATACCACGTTGGAACAATCTCCAGGATTCTTTGCTTGTTTCCTTGAAAAAGACAATCTTGCCATTGGCATCCGTACGCACAATCGGTTTTCTCTTTGGCCACTCACGTTGTGCTTCCTTTTCGATACGTTCCAATTCTTCTTCCATTATCTTGGAAGCAGATGGCAATACAGTTGATATGAACTTGGAAAGAAAGCCCAAATCTTGATCAATATGTATTTCTGCATTGCCACTGGTATACTTTGCCATTACTCTGTTCTCCGTTCGATTTCCCTTTTCATCATATCACTTTTATTGCGATCTTGTCTTTTTTTGATTTTATCACTATCTTCATGGAACAATCGATATTCGGCAAGTACATTGATTTTGGTTTGTTCATCCAATGTGTAAAACCAATTTGGTTCCTGACCCCATCGCAATGCAATGCGCATCACCATGAGATCATAGGAACCAAATCGGCTTATGAAAAATTTGTTTGGTTTTCCACCTGTTCTTCGCTTGGTATGATTTTCACCATTTCAAGCAATATTTGTGTTCCAATATCATAGATATCGGCCGGTGTGCATCCAGCTTCCAAAAGTCTTTCCATCACTTTGAACCCGAACTTGATTGGATCACCTGTGTGGATTGGATATGCTGGCAAGCATTTTGCGTGATCAATGCCCACAGCAATTGCACCGGCACAAAGTCTGCCAAGTTGTGCACGGTTCAAATCACTGCCCCAAATGCTGACAAAGTCCAAAGATACTGCAACAGATTTTGGAAGAATGATTTCGTGTTCACCTAGTTTTTTTAGATTGATTTTCATTGTGTACCTCTACATTTTGAAAAATAAGTGGGGATTTCTCCCCACTTACCAAAGGAATAATATGACTAACAAAAAAAGATTATACAGGGCCAGTGTAAACAGCTCCACCGTAACATGTAAAGTTTAGTGTGAAACTTGATGGGTCACCCTCTGAAAAGTCAAGAGAGCACACGCATTTGCTCAATGTTACAGTGTGATCTGCTCCATCTCCAAAGTCTGTGCCTTCTGCAACATACTTGATATTTACGCAATGGTGTTCTACGTAAGGAACTCCGGCCAAGCCTGTAGAGATATTTGCACTGTAGAAACCTTGCTTGTTGATGAAATCTTTCACAGAACCTGCAGCACTGCCATTTGTAAATTCACGGAAATGGAAGGCAAAAGAGCCTGTGATTGCTTGTTGATCTTGCTTTCTTACAGCTGCAAAGTTTCCACGATCCATAACAACCAATTCAGAATAGGTTTGTGGTTGTGAAAATGAAAAGTTTCCATCTTCGAATGCAATATCAAGTGTTACTGGTGTTCCAGTGCCATCCAATAGGGTTATGACACCATCACGTTTTGTCTTGGGAATGTTTGAAAATGCCATGTGGCCTCCAATTAGATTGTGTGTAGGGTTGTGAATGTTAGGGTTATTATAATATATTCTTGGGAATCTGTCACTTGTCGATCTGATGATACATATCGAATCGTAAATTCTTTCGATGAATATGCTTCTAGTATAGCAGAAATAATTGCTGCTTCATCAGTAAGTGCCAAATCATAGTCGGTTGGATAGATATCTAACGGTCGCAAGCGATATGAAAATATCACCTCCACAGATGTGGAAAGATACACACCCACATCCCTACGTTGTCTTTCTTCCATCCCGGTGCTAGATCCCATCGATACAGTGTACGCACGATGTGCAATCGTGTCTTGGGTCCGACCAAAGAAATCCGGTGTGTGCTTGGATTCTTTGTATCCTGGTATCGTAGCAACCTTTGCCGATATTGCTTGTCTTACTTGTGCAACGTTCATTTTCTACGCATCCGGTTGTATGTTGGTGGATTCGTGAGATATATCACAGGATTCTTTGCAACACGATCACCACCACCGGTGCCATTGTGGTCTTGATCATAAATAAAATTGATTATCTTCCATTCGCTCTGGTATTGTTTGTGGTGTTCGTTTGCGAGATCCAAGTATCTGCCATTGCTTTGGCCAAGTGATGAATGGAAATCACGAAAGATGTAATACAATGCAAGATTTTGATGTGCCGGCCTAAATGCTTCCGGACTCATTACAAGATATTCCAATGCACCTTCTTGTCGCATTCTTTGGATCATCGTGTACCACGCTTCATCAATGTACTGTTGATAACTTGATAAACTGCTTGGTCGCAGCTCTGCAAGTTGGCTATATGTTGCAGTGAGATCCATATCACTGACAACAGGATACAACCTACGCAATACAAGTGCTGCATTTCTACGGAATACATATACACCGGAAACAAATGAGATTTCCCATTCTTGCAAATAGCCTTCACCAAGTGCAAGTGTGGAGTTCAAAATACTTGAACCGTGTGTATATGTTGGAATGTTTCCAGGATATGTACCAATAGCACCATCCACCAATTTCACACCGTTGGGGGCAATGAGTGTGTATTTCACAGATGTTGGAGCCTGTAAAATACCATCACGATACACAGGCAATGTGGATACTTGGCTTTTGCCACGTTCCAATAATTCTGGTATCTTGATCTGTGGTGCGTATGGTGTTGCTGTTGTCATTACTTGATATCCTCATATACTGACATGCCATTCTTTTCGAAATCTGCAATGAATGTTTTCATGTCCTTTACTGTTTGATATATTATATCCAACTCTGCTTTCTTTTCTGGTATATGTTGCATTTTCGCAAGTACATCAATCGTGCGTGAATTTTCTTTTTGGTGCACAATCAAGTTCCAAAAATGTGGTTCGGGTTGGCCAAGAATACCACCTTGCAATAATGATACACACCAGTTTTCAAATGATGTTTTGTCGAACTTTTCAATCAGTTTGCCGGCAATCACTTTGATGCCATTGAACTTGGGTGTGTGATATTTCCCACCTCTGCATTGATACACATGCATATAGTCATATCTTTGGGGATCCAAATACACCCATCCTTGCTGTTGCAAAGATCCGATGCGTGATGATGGATTGCCAAGTTCACCATTGATTTGATGAACACCGTTCACACCAGGAACAATACGTTCCATTCTGATGTGTGGTAGAAAATACCCTTTTCGCATTGTTACTGTTTCTTCACTTTTCTTTTTGGAAACAATTACATCACGATATACAAATTGCCAGTGGGTAGGATGCCATTTGTAATAGAATGGATGGTTGGGTTGGGTTGGCAATAGATTGGATTGTGTTTGTTGTATGGGTTGCCAAGCCTGTGGAGAAAATTGTTGCATTGTGTACCTCTATGCAGTGTGTGAAAGGATAGGAGTGGATTTCGCAACCCACTCCCACAGATATAACCTATTAGATAGCAGATATCAACAAGCATCCACGATCTTGATCGATTACAGACATACCCAAGTATGCGTGACCAACCACTTTGGTGATTGCTTTGCTTGCATCACGATCCATCTCAACCAATACTTCACCCATTTCTTGAGCTTGAGAAGCACCGATTGCAGTTGGCATACCAGTAGCGAAACCGATTGCACCTGGAGCCCATAAAGCACCTTGGTGATCTGTTCCATCATTGGTGATGAAAGAAGATGTGTAGATTTCAACACCCATGAAATTGCCTTTGTAGTGTGAACCTTTTGCACTGATTGCTTCGTAAGATGCTTGAACGAATTGCAATACACCAGCAGATAAACCAAGAATATCATCTTGCAAGTCAGCCCATTGTTTTGGATGTAAAACCGCAACATAAGGACCGGGAGCACCTTTTCCACTGCCAGCAGCTTCAAGTGTGTTGATAGCAGCCAAGAAAGCATCAACAGTCAAAGCAGCAGCAGAAACACCAGCAGAAGCACTGAAACCGGCAACCACAGCACCTGTCATCTTTGCGAACAAAGAATCGTAAGATTTTGCAATGCTGTCAGCGATACGGAATGGATCGAGATCACCACCGTTCAAACCTGTCATGCTTGCCAAATCGGTGATTGAATAAGACAAAGAATTTCTTTTTACCACTACATCAGCATGTGCATCTGTAAGAGAGGTATCAGAAACTGCAGAATCTTCGGTACCACCTGTAAAAGCACTCCAAGAATCGTATCCATCAAGTCCAGCTTTTCTAACACGAATGGTATCAGAACCCATGCCATTGATAGAACCAACGAAATCCATGAAAGGAGAGTTTTTCAAGTTTGTTGAATCAGTTAATAAAAGTTTGATTTCTTGAGAAATCATTTTGCTTAAACGCAAGTCTTCATTTGGAGAAGAAAGATTGTATTGAGATATAGCCATTGTGGCCCCCTATATAAAAAAGAAAGTTATTGTTGATGATTGTGGTTCTCTGCTATATACGGTTGCGACCCTCCACAAGTATAATATACACCATATTTTGCAATGTTGCAAACAGCAAAAAAAAAGCCCCACCTTATCAGTGTGGGGCCCAAAAGCGAGGTACAACTTTTGAAAATGTTTAGATGCTGATCACGATCTCGGCATTTGTCACGTTGATAGTAGATTTTACTTTCAAGTTATTTGCATCGATCAATTGTACATCCAATTGAACCAAGTTACCAGATACATCGTATGCAGACACGTGTACTTGTTTCAAGTTAAGATTGTGTTGCAATGTTGCCCAGGTATTTGCTGTCAGTGATTGTGGTACAAATGATTTTCTGAACTTGCTCAATGGAACCAACATATCACCGGTTGATTGATTGAATGTCAACAAGTTACCAGCTGCTGGATCTGCTTGTACAGATTGTCTTGCACGGGCTTGAGTGAAATATAGGTTAGAACCTTCAGACACCACGGATGTGGAACCAATGAAATCAAATTTTCCACCGCTGAAAGACATCCCTGTCCCTGCACTGAAAGCAGCATGAACAGCACTTGTCATCACAGCAATATCACCACTTGCATTGTTATAGGTCAACAAGTTTCCTGCTGCAGGGTCTTTTTGAACACTTTGTCTTGCACGGGCTTGAGTGAAATATAGGTTAGAACCTTCCCCGATATTGCTTGTTGTAGCAGTCAAGGAGATAACACCTGCATTGTATGATAATCCTGCACCACTGATAGAAATAGCAGCTTGTGCACGTGCATTTGTGAAATAGAGATTAGAACCTTCAGCGACCACAGAGGTAGATCCACTGAAAGATATCAATCCACCAACTTTTGTCAAACCTGTTCCCACTGTGATAGCACCTTGTGCACGGGCATCTGTGAAATATAGGTTGTTGATGCCTTCACTGATTCCATCAGAATCAACATTCAAGGAAAATACACCATTTGCACTGTCATAGGCAAGGCCTGAACCTGCTGACAAGAATCCACGGATTTCAGCTTGGTCAGCTGTGAAAACCCCTGTGGATGCATTATAATTAATACCGCTTGAAGCAGAAAGAGCTGTACGAACTTCTGCATCAGATACAGATTGTCCTTCGATCTCTGTAAAGTCAGTAACATCACCAGCACCACCACCATTGTGGATCCAAGTTTGTGCACGACCAGAAACAGCAGTAAGAATGATGATATCACCTTCTTGCTTTTCTGTTCCACTATAGTTAGCAGTAACCCAAGCAGCCAAAGATGTAGCTACAGTATCAACAGATACATCTGTGATAGTTAGGGGTTTCAATTTCAATTTGAGTTCACCGGATTCGGTTACAAGTTCAGCATAGTTTGCAGAATCTGCAGCGATGCCCACAACAGAGTTGGCTTTCAAGAATCCACGTGTAATTGCGTGTGAATCTTGGGATGGTGCTTGGTTCAATTGTACTGCACCTTCGAATACATTTGTTGAGCTTAAAAATTGCATGGTTTCTCCATTTAGATTTTGGTTGTAAAGCGATCAAAATGATCAGCATATTCTAACGTACTAATATCGTACCTGTCTTTGCATTTACGAAAGTCACAACAAAAGTATTTCCATCGATGTGTGTTACATCTGCCATCACTAATGTGTTGTTGATATACACTTGCACACTTGGAAAATATCCTTTGTTGTGGGTCACGGTTACTTGTACACTGTTAGAAAATTCATACGTTGTCGGCTGATTTGCCGTACTCGGAAAATAGACTGCTTGCATGTTGTACCTCTGTTTGTTTTGGCTATTCTTCCATAACCAGTGTAACTTTACCACTTGCACTTGCTTTGGTAGCTACATAGATTTTGGTTTGTTGATTTGTTCCACGCCCAAGGGCCAATGATATATATCCATCTTTGGCAATGAAGAAGCGCGGCTCCGCGTTGATGGGGACACCATCAACACCATAGAAAGAAACATACAATGCACTTTGATCACTTCCAATCGTTATATGCTTGCACTTGCTTGGCAAGAAAATTTCAAGCCAGGATGGTGTTGCATTGAAATTCTTGATCACCGGAAATACATTTTCACTTTTGTAATTTTCACTCATCGTTGGCTCCATGCTTTTTTGATTGCATCACGGTTGGCTTTGTAGAATTCGAAATCTTCTGTTCCACGTTTCAGCATATCGGTTGATTGCACTGGTGCTTGTTGTGCTCCAGCATTGGTTTTTGGTGGCAAGATCACCGGTTGTTCTTTTGGAACATCTGTGGCCACTGGTGTTGTGGTTTGTGGAATTGCTTCTGTTGTCACAGCATCGGTTTTGATGTGTGGTCGCAATGCCATTGGTGCCATATCCGGATTGGTCTTGATTTCTTTGATCCAATCTTGTAATGGTACTTGGTCTTTCTTGGCCTTGTTTTGCATTGCCTTTTCGTATTGCCATTCTACCAAATCTCGTATATCACTATCTGTGAATCCGGCTTCTGCCATTGCAGTGTGTCTGCTATATCGGTTGTTGGCATTGTCCAATTGTGTTTGCATGTCCAGCAATTGTGCATTCAACTTTTCCACCTTGGCCAATTCTCCACTTTGGGTATCAATTTGATCTTGTAGTGTTTTCAATTGGTCTTCAGCTGCAATTGCTCTGGATGATAATTTTTGTATACGTTCTTTGAATGCATTCTCAATATCGCTTTTCAAAACGTATTCTTCACCTTCATGGTTTAGTGTCTTCATTGTGTACCTCACTTTGTCGTTGATATTTATGTTGTATGTAATCTTTGAAAAAAATCATTGCTAAATCTTTATTATCCCATTTCTTTTCTTTTGCAATTTCCAAATAGGTTTCCAATTGCCAAAAGGGTAGCCAATGATCACAGAGATTTAGCAATTCCATTGTGCGTGAACGTGTCATGGAATATACACATTCTGGATGCACAACACGAATGGTTTCCACCAATGAACATTCATAGAAAGTGGAAAGCCATTCAACCTTTGCTTTGGTGTGATCCATTGGATCACAACACTGTTGACATATCATGGGTTTCATAGGAACTCGGCTCTTTCTCTACGAATCTGCAATAGATATTCACGTGCTTCTTTGGCATCCATATCATCATACATCATCATCACTGCAGTTACAGGAGAGATCAAGCCGGCTGTCATTTTGGCAATGATATCTTCACGTTGTGCACGCATTTCTTCTGGTGTCAGTGGCATACTGTGATAACTGACACGATATCCATCTTCTGCAATATTGGTTCCCAAGAATCTATTGGATAGCATTGCAGTTTTGGCCAATAATTCTTCATCACCCATACGAAACACCGGTGCAAATTTCTTCTGTGCTTCACGTTGTCCACTTTTGGAAACAGCCAAAGCATATCCACTGCGTGCATCTCCACTCTGTCTTGATATGTCACTTGGTGATAATCCAGCACTCAATGCAACACGCATTTCATATTTGGTGATCGATTCAAGCAAATCGGCCGGGTCGGTTGCAATACCAAACTGCCCCACAAGTGCTTGACCGGTTGCATCTGGATCTGCTTGGAATACCAATATTGATGATGGATCGGTGGAAACAGATGCCCTTCGTGCAATTTCTCCTGGAGAGGTTGCATTCATCCCGGCAACAGTAAGACCGGCAATATACTTTTGCGACCAAGATGCAGATTTTACCAAGTGTGTCCACATACTATAGAGCACTGCAGATGTAAGAGATCCATACACCATTTGTGAACCTGTCCACGCATCCCAAAGATGCCCGGTTTTCTCTGCATGGTATTGTACAACCGGTAAGAATGGAACACCATCTTTGTCACGATATGGATATGCAGCACCAACCAAGGCCGGCACACCCATATAATCCATTGATACATCGGCACCAACTGTACCATCTTGATTGATCTCATACATTGCCATCGATGGATTTTCCATGTCACGAATATCCAATACATCAATCACCCATACCGACCCACCTTTGGCATTCTTACGCAATCGGTATTCTTGATAGTACACAGGCACATCCGGTTGATCTTGGTGTGCTTCTGCATATACCAAATCACTTGTAACCAATCGATACTGTATACCGGAAACACGTGGCATGCTTTGGTTTGGATGCACATCGATGCGCACAAATGCTTCACGCATACCGATCACCATCTGTTGTGTGCGTTGCATCAGTTGCCACAAGCCTGCTTTGGTTACTAACCCTTCACGGCCAACAAGCACATCCACATCACCATTCATATTGGTTACAGTGGGTGTTTCATGGTACAACACAGATAGTTGTCTTGTAATCTGTTCAAATGGATTACTAGATAGATCACTTGGCCCCCATGCTTCCCTTCTATCTGGTGGCAAGTGTCTGCCCAATTCTTCTTCAAGATCATTTTCCCAAGCACCCAATATCATTCTTTTTCGTAGTCCAGAATGTTCCCATCTTGCTTGTTCTGATGGTGTCATTGCCAGTGGCTTCATCGGCTTTGTATCATACATGTTAATATATCCTCAAGTTAGTTATTTGTGGTGTGGTAAATCTTGTACTCTCTATAACAGGAGTGATGGCATAACGCAATGCATCAACAGCATGACCCCATTCATCACGTGATCTTTCACTCTGTGTTTGTTTCATTGTCCATCTCTGTATAGATTGTATTGTGCGTGAACATTTGGGATGGATGAAAAATTGATTTCTAGCCATCACAGAATGAATCATTGCGCTACCATAGTATACACTATATCTAGGCTTTTTGATAGTTCGGATTCGGAATGGCAATTGTGGCATTCGCAAAATACTTTCAAATGCACGCATCAACAATGAGTTACTCATTTTACCGGTTCCATTGGCATCACCACGATGCACGTTGTCACCTGTCCACACACATTGTGCTGGTTGTACACCGTTTCGATTCAGCATTTCAAGCACTGCACGTGCGTGTGCTTCCGGTGGTGCTGCTCCACTTATGTATTCATCCAATACATACACCCACGGGTTTTGTGGATCTCGCATATTGATTGCAGCCAAGATTGCAATTTGCGTATTGGGTTGTGAACCGTGATCGATGCCCACTGCCATTTCATAGTTGGCTGGTGGTGGTGGATATGATGATATCATTGTTTCGGCAAAACAATCAAACACTCTGCCTTCTGGAACACCAACCACCCAATCACCATTCAATCTTGCAGCCCTATCGATTGGCAAATATGTGTTGGATATTCTATCGATTGTTTCTTGTGTCAATGTTGGCTTGCAATACTTGGGTGTTGTGGCCTCCACTGTCAATGGTGCTTTGGTGCAAGAGATTATTCCATCTTCCACAAGTTTCTGCATATATCGCACATCTTGGCCAACCGGTGTCATTGTGATTGCAATGGTTCCACTCTTTCCACCGGCACCACCTCGCAATGTTCTTGCTGCAATTTCCCCCCATACCTCTTGTGATACAGGTTCATCCACGTGCACGAATGATGCAGTGAAGGAAGCCAAGCCCAATCCTTGATTGGCTGTTTTGATATAGATTATCGATCCATTGTTGAATCGCACAATTGGATGGATTCCACGAAAGCCCTTGCCGGCCACAAATTCACAATCTGGATGGAGTGAACCTTTTGGGCACATATTATACAGTTTTTCTTGTATTGTCACGGATTGTTGGTGTGAGTGTGTGATCAAGTATGCACTGATTGGTGGTGGATCGGTTCGCAAATATGGATGTGTTCCCAAGCATCGATGCAACAATTCCACGCATCCGGTCGTGGTTTTCCCGACTTGGTTTCCACCGAGAAACAATTTGATCTTGCTATCATCCTTCAGCCACGTTTCCTGTGGAGGTGTAGGACAATAGTAATCTAGTGGATTGCTAATCGCACGATCCTTGAGTACTCGCATTGTCTGTGCAGCATCTCTAATCGACATGGATAATGATCCCCATGGTTTTGGAGCCTTGCACAACAATATCTTGCAATGGTTTCTTTTCCAACCTTGCAATCACGATGCATACACGCAAAAAGTATTCTGTTCTTGGGATAGATCCTTGTCTCCATCTGGTTAATAGGGATTGGCTTGCCTGTATTTCGGTTGCCATCCATGCCATGCTTTTCTTGTGCTTGGTTAGTGTGTATCGGATCCATTCCCCAAAGTTCATCATTTTCTCCGATAGACAATTGATGCACATTTATCTTGTTCAAGATCCAATTTTTTGCACTCTTTCATGATGGTGATGGAATTGGCCACGTTGGCAATCTGTTCACATTCATCTTGTGAAGCTGCAGCACCTTCCCTTGTTTGCATTCTGCAAAACATTTCACGACAAAGCAAATCGCTATTGGATTCCATCCAAGATGCACTGCAAGGTATTTCCAACAAGTCTTGATTGGTCAAGTTTTTTTGAATCTGTATCTTCTCTGCATCCACTTTGGTTTGCAGCGTTGCAATCTGTTGGATGGTTTCAGTTTGCTTATCAAGTATTTGTTGTGTGGGATCTTCTTTGGTGCCAAGCCAGATGAACAAAGCACTGGTGCCAAGTGTTCCACCACATACACCCAACAAAATAAGTTGTGCAGCTGTGATTGTCATTGTTTTTCCCCACATTCAAATAGCAACATGGCAAACCATTCATTTGTCTTGCCAGGATATAATTTTTCACGGAGTTTTTCCGGATCCTCACCACGCAATATATTCTTGATGGTGTTGATCACCTCACGATATTGGGATTCCGACCACACTTTGATTGTCAAGAGTTGGATCGCTTTCTGTTGTGGTGTTGGATAGGTTTCATCAATCATCGGATTCCTCGCTGTATTCTTCTTGTGCGTTCACTGTTTTTTGCTTGAATGCAATTACATTGGTTATATTGGATATATCATTTTCCAATCGTTGTCGCAAGATAGGAGGTAGCGAAATAATTGCATTTGTTATCTCTTGTACAAGTTGATCATCTGTCAAACCATCCATTTCGTTTTGCATGCCTTGTTCTGCTTCGATTTGTTTGATCTGTTGGATCACTTGCAATAATTGTCGTTGCAATGCTGCGTATGCTTGCCACGATTCCGATTGTTCTGCTTTTGTCATTCCACGTTTCAAATCGTTCGCTTGTTGTCGCAATATCTCCAGTGTGTCTTTCGGTAAATGTTCTACAGTTTCATCCTGTGTCTTGTGCACACGGTCTTTGTTGTATCCGTGTCTACGCTCAAGCATCCACGCACTCGCTTTCCAGTCTTTTACACTTGCTTGTTGGATGTTTCCAAGATGTGTTATTGCCCCATCGATTTCTGCTTTTTTTAGATCGTGGAGAAACGTTTCATAATTCTTGTCGGTTTCTTGTTCTGCCTTTTGGATCCAAGTCCAAAGTGTTTTGCGACTCACACCAGCATAATCTGCAGCCATCTCATAAGTGCATCCAGCTTGAATCGCTTTGATGATTCTTTCTTTTCGGTCTTTGGTAAATTTGCTTGGCCTACCAATTTTCTTTTGTATTTTCTTTGTCATACATTCCCTTTTTTCTGAAAAAAATAATAAATCGCACAAGAAAGTTGGAGTGGGGACAG
>JAAOEI010000334.1_pt1 | contig 18510 bp, 22 predicted proteins | sample 7059261 | NCBI WGS metagenome assembly JAAOEI01 (sample SAMN14008812, study PRJNA610033) | viral metagenome | isolation source: viral particles filtered from seawater | place: China: Hangzhou Bay, Yangshan Deep Water Harbour | collected 2017-10-31 | reverse complement strand
CCGAAATCTCTTGCTCCAGAGAAAGATCTACCAACTCCTGATCTTGCAAATCTCCGTGGGTCTGATATTAAATCAATGTTTTTGTCTCCGAGAATTAATCCAACATCTTTATTATCAAGACCTCGAGACGATGCTTGTTGTGCAATCTTCTTAAGCTCATCTGACTTAGCATTCGCAACAACGGGCTTCAAACTATCAACCGATCCAAAAATTTGATCGATCACTTCATCACTGATACCTTCCCCTGTTTTCGCTTTTTCAAATCTTTGAGCAATTCTATTTAAAACAGATGTTTGAGTTGAAAATGTATTAAACTCAGCTTCTCGAACAACCCCGGGATTTAATTCAACCAATGGGACTACTGCCCGGACAAGTTGCAATCTATCCTGTGGGGTTAATGCTTTAGGATCTTGATCAAATTTGTTTTTCAAGGCATCAATTGAGCCATACAGTCTTTCAAGACCTCTAAACTCTTTATCGATTTTTTCTGTTTTATCTGCAAACCTATCGAATTGTTTTTGTAATTGTTTCCCAGCTTCTTTTTCGCCCTCTAGCTCAGCAGGAGAAACAGGGCGAACAAATTTTGCAGGTCTACTCCCTAAAACTTCACCTGTCCTTTCATCTGTTACAGGCTCTGTAATAGCTAAAGCGCCGGGTGCTCCTCTCTCTGCTCCTCTAAATTGGAATCCTTTTAAAAGGAGAGATTGTTGCTGAGTGGGAGTCAACTCTCCACGAGCTAGTGCAGATGCTTCTTCCCTTTGACGTTCTAAAGCAGCGAGCTGCTCGCCTCTCACTTGTTGTCCTAGCTTAAATTCCTCTTGTGCTCGTGCTTGTGCTTCACGGGCACCTTTAATATTGAATATCGCGCTTGCTATCCCGAGCGCTTGTCCAAGAGCGTCCGCTTGTGTGGGTGCTCTTCTAGGTAAAAGTACTTGTGCCATTTATGCCACCTCCCCACTTAGTGGAACACCTGATTTGATTCGCCTAGATGCCTCCATCATTGCTTCAAAAATAGGTTTTCTAAACTGATTCGCAAGCTCGGGGTTTTGTGCTTGGTATTCATTTAAAAATGCTTCTGCTTGGCCTAAGGTCTGAAGTACTTGCTGATCCCCTTGAGACATTTTGCTAGCATCCACTTGAGCACGCTTTCTCATTTTCTCAAAACCCTTCGAAGGTGCTGGGGGTTTTTGCTTACTAAGGTCACTTACTTGACCGGCGATATCGCTTACCCCTGCAAGTTTTTTTAGACCTGGACTCTCTCCCCCTGCTGCTCGTGATACTCCGCCGGGCACTGCTAATAATCCCGACCCGCCTGACATGAGTCCTCCTGCTACTTGAGCGACTCCCATGGCCCTCCCGATTGCACTAGGCCTTTGAGCGGGACGTTGTATTTGTGATTTTCTTAACCCCATTTTGTCCTCCTTAAAAAATCTTCCTAAAGATCTTTTCAGCGGCCCCACCAACGGCCCCGCCTGCTCCTCCTAGCCCACGGGTAAATTTCCCAAAAAAGCCGAGCCCTCCTCCAGGTGAGGTGGAGAAGTCGGGTCCAAACAATGAGGCCATAAGGTCTGTGGGTCTTCCAAGCTCTATTCGGGCGATCATTTTGTTAAATTCAGCAATATCTTTTTCGAAGGCGAGGGATTCTTTAAATTGGCGTCTTTGTTCTTCGAATGCTCTTAGCCGATCTTTTACCTCAGCTTTGAACACTGTTTTTTGGAAATCTAGCTGGACATCTGCAAGCCCTTTTTGGAAATCTCTTTGCTTTTCAGCTTCTGAGGATGCAAACCCTCGCTGCTCTTTCGCCTGCTCTTTAGAGAATGCCCGTTGCAAGGAAGACTCTCCAGCGACAAACTCCCTTTGAACACGCGCTTCTTCTTTAGCGAACTCTCTGCCTTTTAATGCTTCCCCTGCTCTAAATTCACGTTCTTCCCTTACCTCTCCTATCCTTCTTCTCTCTGCCCTTTCAGCAGCTTCTATCCCTTCGAGAGCTTGCTGCTCTTGCTTGGCAACCTCTTGCTGTGACCGTTGGAGAGTTTTAATAGCGGCACCGGAGCCTAATAGCCCCCGCCTGGCAAATTCTCTTTTTATAGCTTGCTGCTGTTCTTGTCCTCTAGCGCGAGCTTGCTGCTGCAATCGTTTCCGAGCTAACTCGAACTCGGGGAGTTGTTGGTTTTGTGCTAATTGTCCCATTATCGATACCCCTTTCGATTATATGCGTGCTTTAACCAGTGGACCTTAAATTTCTGGTCTGCTGTGTTTTGGTTGGTGAATTTAAACTGGATTCTTTTCCCTCTTAAGGAACCTAAAAAAAGTTTAACATCTTTTTGGTCAGTGCCTCCACCCCAATTATCTGTTCCCCAAACAAGAGTATTCCAAAGATTAGAATCAGGGTCCACGTCAACTTCATATAAATCACCATCCCCTTTATCTGAGTCAGTTCTAGCGAGGACATCAATTTTCCATGCTCCCGAGTTTTCCACTAAAAAGCTGAGAAAACGATGGTCTTTTGTAAAGTTCTCATCCCCTTTAAAACCGCTAAACTCTTTCGTGTAGTAATAGGAATTGATCGCCGCATCGTTATCGTTATAAGTGCCGTCATTCATTCGGAAAACCCTACCAGTGGCATTCCCGTCTATATAATAAAGCTTGTTATCGTAAACCGTGAACTGGACGGCATTCATCCCTGTCCAAGGGACCCAGGAGAATTTTTGGACTTTACTTAAGTTATCGATATTATAGTTGAGGACATACACCCGATCATTCTCGGTAGCACCGCTAGTATATGTTACGGTTAAATAGACTCTGTTTTTATATGCTATAGAGGAGAAATCTTTTACTTGCGCATCCACCACAGTAAACATTTGATCTTCAATCTTTTGAGAGATTAACTCTCCACCTGCTGTTAAAACAGTAAGGAAAGTCGCGCTTGGCTCAATTGAACTACCCACCACTGAGCCTACCCCTACAAACTTACCCGATTGTAACGCTGGAAAGATCAATCGGTCCTGAAACGGCTGTAAAGCGAATTTACTTTTAGACCCGAATGGAACTCTCAATACAACCTTGACCCAATTTCCAGGAGGGGTGTCCGGCATGTAAATGAACTCCATGGAATCCATTGTGGTGATCACTATCCCATTATTATAAGCGACTATACCCTCTACGATCTTCCCAGCTTTATCTCCCATTCTAAGGAAATTGGTAGATTTAAACACATATGGATTAGCGAGCTCTGAATACCATACAAGATTTAAATTGCCGGGGTCATTAACAAATAGTCTATCTTGAATATAAGCAATGGCCCCATATGTGGGAGGGACCCCTTGATCTGTGGGGGCATCTGCACCTAATGCCGAGTCACTGATATTATCTGTATAGCTCGAGGTAGTGTTATCATTGATTGTGTCTAATAGCTTAAAAGTGGTCCCACCTGCTTCTGTTCTATATAGTTTTCTTGTGCTCACTCCAAATGACTGAGCGGCGACAGGGATTGATGTGATTGCAATATCTTCACTAGCTGCTGTGAAAGTTGCCGTCACTGGACCTACATCACTCTCCACTAAATTACTATTAACGAAAGTGAGCTTGTATTGGTAATCCCCTGTAAGTGTTCCTCCGGAATTAGTCGCAGCTGTCATGGTTGTTGTGGGAGGATAGGCACCATGGCGGGTCCAATCGGTCCCATTATATTTATAAGGAATACTCGCGCCATTCCCTGTAAACATGTAATCTTCATATTCAGCTGCTGATATCCTTGTCCCAGCAGTAAACACTGATTGAGCAGAGGCGATTGTGACAAATGTGCTTGCTCCGTTATAAGTGAAAGCAGTGCCATCCCAGAAAGCAACCATGGTCTCTGATCCATCGCTGTCATGCCTAGTGTAGAGCCCGTCACCGGAGAATGACCCAACTGCTGCTGTGTTAAGAAGAGTCGTCCCTTCTCTGGTAGCAACGGTGCCATCTTCAAATATGACGTTTAAGCAATCAGGCGATTCATTGTCAGCAATAACTGACCTGGGGAAATTACTGGAGAGTCCCCCGTCCATGGTGACATACCCGGCACCTGTTTCAGGATAAATTCTAGTAAAAGGTCCCGTTGCCATTATACTGTCCCTAGTAGAGTTACGGCATACGCGTCTTCATTCTTCACAACTCTCATTCTGTCGCCTCTTTGTCGTCTTTTCCACCACCTTTGAGCTTTAATAACATATGCCTCGTAATCAGCTTTCCATCTATCCCCTGAGTCCTTATTTTGATCTTTAATGGTCATCCTCCAAATCATATAAGAAACGATAGCTGGATGCCATAAAGTGGGGATTTCAAGGGTAGAGGTAATGGAGATTGTCTGAGGTTCTACGTAGGCGAATACTTTTAATTCCTTGGTATCGTCGGGTATTGGCCTAAGGAAAATCCCTTCATTCCAAATAAAATAGTATTGAGGGGTCCCACTATCACTTGTGTTCGCATTGTTTGTTGTCAGAGCATCGTCTTCACCCATGGAGATAGGGGATAACTTTGCTCCATCATACTGGACTCTTTTTAAAGAGATTGCATTAGTGGGATAAGCATATTCTTGAGTGCTTGCAGTTGTTGTGAGGGTAAATGTCCTCTCTATAGGCAATGCTCTTTCAGAGAGGTCCACACAAGCAAAATAAGCATAAGTGAGTAATTCGGAATCTGACCAGAAGGTATCTCCTACGGCGTTGTAGGACTCTCTGGCGGACTGAATAATCTGAGTAGGTGTCATGCTTCACTCCATGAATCCGATGAAGCAGCGGCGCATGTCCAGGTTGACGTTGCTCCTGCTTCACTTGTCCAGCTTGTTAAATTCCTATCTTCACCATCGGTGGTAGGCTTTTTAAAAACATAATTATACCCTGACCCGTCTAGCAGTTGCTGCTCTGTTAAGTCTCCAGTAGGGGAGAGGGTATTTCCATAAACTTTAGTAAAATCTACTCGAACGGTAGTAGTTGAGCCTTGTGAGTTGGTAATCAACTTGGTTATATCTAGGATAAGGTCTTTTGTCCCCTCACCCCAGTTCGCTTCACCCCAGTTAAAATCATTCCAGTTGGTTGTTGGCGAACCACCGAACGCATTGACTGTATTTGAGATATTCTGCGTAAGGTCTGCCAAAAATCCCCCTCAATGAAGTTCGCCTCCTGATCATACCATATTGCTAACTAATGGTTAATTGGGCGGTCACTGTAAGTGTATCATTCGCCCCTTTATTAATCACCGACTCGGTGTCTCTACTGAGCATGGTCCCGGCGGTATTACTGCTAAAGAGCCCGTATTCTGCGATTGCGCCAGTTCCGCTCCCTGTAGCAAAGGTCGCTTTGACCTGATAGATCTGGTTGCTCACATAGCTTACCGTTCCGGTATGACGACTTAACTCTGTCCCCAATGCAGTATTCCCAGCTGCCTCCGCAGTTGAATCTGTCCCAATTGCAATATAGCCCATTGTAAAAGTAGCGGCCGCTGCATTCGCACTAGATAAGAAGCTCGCTAAAAACTCTTTCCCATTCGTGCAGACAACATTTTTCCCCTTAACGGAGTCTTTTACTTCCCCGTTAGGACCTCGAAGGACTGCTTCCCACCTTCCAACAAGTTTGAATGTCCCGTCCATAGCTACCTCTTCTTTAAGCGTTTCTCATATTCTTTCTTGTCAATTAACTGGTCTAAGTGGAACTCGGTAACATGCTTGTCTAGATCTTTCACGTCTACACCTACAAATGGACATGCCTGACAAGAATGTTTTTTAATGTCACCTAACTCTTGTGTAGAGGCGAGTAACTCTATCCTGAGCTTTTTAAATGACTCTGGCTTTTGAGTTCCCCCTGCATCCTTTTCCACTGGAGCATAGGTCCCTAAAAACTTAATCGCCTTTTCCCTATCCATTAAGACAAACCGATTCGCTTCAATACGGATCTTGTCGTCCTCAAAAGTTTCTCTGTAAGGCAAGTAATTATCATTCCACACTTTAACCGTATTAATCGCCATAAATACTCCTATAAATTAACTTACGTGAAATTTAAAAGTTGTCGTGGCATCTGTGATAGTTGTTGTCACCTCTACCTTCATATACTGAAAAGCAGAGAGCGCAGGCATATGATAGTGCCCACCCACTGACGACGCTTGACTTATTTGCATCACATTCTGAGCACCATCAGCGGGATCAATCACATACACTCTATGATATGTGCCGGATTCACTTGCAGATGCTTGCACGTAAATCGTCCCACCCGATGTAAAAGACGGCACCTCTAGGGCAACGTAGTCCCATGTATGCCCTCCTAAGTCCACAGCAGAGCCAGCAAGTGTCGTGCTGGATGCTAAGTCTTGAGAGAACGACTTAGCTGATTGTTTGTAGCCCATGGTTATCTCCCATAAACTTTAATAAAAAGAACATCCCCAGAAGTGAACCCAGAAGCTCCAATGGTCCCTGCAATAGAAGTTCCAGCGGCACCAACGTTTTTATAGAGAACTTGATTTGTCCCAGCAGTTACTGATTGTTTACCACAAACAAAATGGTCCACTGTATCTAGTCCTGTGGCGATGTTTTGTGTGGCCGCATCGGCAGTTACCGACAAAACATGCACACGTTTATTCCCTTCTACATATTTATCAATTACAGCTACTGTGTAGGCCATAACTTTCTCCTAATAGAGAATCCGATTACTCGACTTCTCTGGTTTTAAACACTGTTCTTTCATATCCTCATGCATGCTATATATCCTTTTCACATGCGATAGAGGTAATTGCATTATATCTTGAATGTTCCCTTCAGGATAGGCCCCTAATGTCCCTCCCTCAGTCGCATTAATATAAAGCCCTGGTAATGTTGAGCACATCCAATCAAAAAAGCACTTAAAATTAAAATAGGACCTCCAAGTAAGGACTGAATTACCGTAAATATCAATCCCTCTCATGCAGTTCCCTAATTCATCGTACTTTTCATCTTGCCATGAATGAAATTTCCTTTTGTAGTCAAATGAGAAATCTGCTCCTGTGAAGACAATCGGGTTACACCCCAAAAAAGCTTTAGCGATGTAAACACATGCTCCTAGGACATTCCCTCCACTTGAAACAAAAGTATTAAAATCTTCCACGGCCTTCATATCGGCAATGCACTTGTCATTGGGAACTGGACAAGTAAAAAACAATATGTCCCCTTGCCAAGACTCCAGTAATTTAGGATGACTACCGACAAAAGCGAGCAGAGTTTTATCTTTTGTGCTTTTAAGATACTCCTCATGACTCCTCTTTCCCCCCTTGGAAATTTCACTAATCGTGATCTCTCCCGCATCCAAACTTACATAGTAGTCAGCTTTAACCCCATTATCCTCTAGGTAGTGGTAGTTATGTAAGCAGCTTATTTTAGGAATCCCCTTAGTGTCTCGATGCTCCTCTATATTCCACTTAAGAGAAGGACCAGACCCGATACAGATTCCAGGGGAAAGTTTGTGTTTCCCCCAAAGCTTGCCCACTGACCTCTTCGCAAAAGGACCATACTTTTTATGATTGGCCCTCATATTGCTCACCCAAATATCATGCCACGATTTAATAGTTATTCCATCGTTAGCACATGCCTGCTGATACAAAGCTTCTTTTTTCTGAGGTGGTTTAGGAATATAGTTCATATATTCAAATTCCATCTCAACTGTGCGCATTACCATATAAATCCCCTTATAAATTGATTAAAAGAAGAGAGGGGGAGACGAAACCCCTCCCTTCAATATTTAGAACCCCGTGTTGACGAACCCGTAAAAGGACCCGCCAGACGCAGTATCTACATCTAGCCCAAAACCAACAACTGCGAATGTTCCCACATGAACAGCGTCAGTTACAGGATAGTGTTGATGAAATGTCCCGTCTTTCGACAAGGCAAGTGCAACATAATCCCCAGTGATAGTTGAGTCAGCATCGTTTTCTAGGTTAAGAAAACCTTTTGTCATAACCCAACCATAGGTTGCTGTCGTAAGCGTAACGTGCTTAACAACACCCACACAAGGATGAGCAGTGTCAGTTAAGGATGTAACCGCCACAGAGTAACCTGAAGCTCCTGTGACAAGTTTAACCCCATAAGAAGGTGATACTTGGCTTGCACCTGCATTATAGGCGTAAACATAAGACTCACCTTTATGAACTCGACGTGATCCAAGATCAACTGAGTTTGTTGCAGTAACTGCTGATATTGGCTCCTCATAGGCAACAGGGAGCCCGAAAACTTGATCCATGATTTCCCCCCTTAAGAAGTAATGCCAGAGAATATAGCATGCATTCTATTATTACTTGAACAAAGATTCCCTGCAAAATAAACCTTGGCGACACGAAGGCTTTGGTTAATTGGCTTCGCCCAAGGCTCCATTCTGAAAAACTCATCTTTGTGCGCTTTAAGCATGATGTATTTCTCATTTAAAAATGCCAAATACTGAGCAGGCGCTTGAGAGTCCGCAATAATTGGAATCCCGTTAAACATAAGTGAGCTAAAGCCGCCTCTAGCTGTGTCTTTGTCAGCAAAGCGCTGCTGAGGCTGAAGCAAGTTATAATAAAGATCATAAATGCTTCTAGTACAAAACCCTACTGAAGGAGTATCGTTACCGATACTAGCAGCAGTGAATTGTGTTTGAAGCGCGCTGATAGTTAACACTGAAGTTGAGCTATCAACTTGTGCTTGCCACCAACTGTTTGTTGATTGGCTAATCCCACCAACAGTATTGCTTGTAGAAAGAAGGTGTCTAAGACCGTGTAGGTTCTTAGAAGAACTTCCGTCGTTCCACATAGCTATACCGAGTAGGTCAGCTAGGTTTTTCTGAGCAATTTCCATCTTCGCTCTGGAGAGTGAAACTTTAGCGGCGTCGCCAGAGTTTTTTAACTCTTCCAAGCGGTTAATGTTAACGGCAGTGTAACCTTGTTTCCAATCATACTCAGCGGCCGTGATCTGATCATTGTCCGCTACATCTAATGTATCGGCCCCAGAAAACCAGCCACTAGCTGAAGGTTTTGCATAGTTGAGAGGAACCATAATTGAAGTTCCACCATCTAGCTTCATTAAATTTTTACGTCTGAATCGCTCAAACATTGGATTACTGTCAAATATATTATCCACTACTTTAGGGATGAATTTTTTTGAAGTACCTATCTGTTATCGTAAAGGCTTTTTATCCTCTACTTCTATCACTTCGCATCCCAAACTTCGTGATAGGTCGGCATACATTTTCATCTTTAACAAAGATGTCGGACACTCGTGGAGGAATTATATTCTTTTTCAAGTTTCATCCTCTATGCTCTACGATACCCAAAGCATTTTAACTCTTTGGGTTATCTCGGTATTGGCATCGCAGCGTTTACCGATATTGCCCGATGACTATCCCTCATGTCACCACGAGGGGCGACCACTATTTAATCGCTGAGACTTGATCCCAAGTCAATGCCATGATTTACTCCTTAATTTGCGAGGCCAAATTCTTTTAAGGCCTCATTTTCCAGATCTTCCCATGAAGAACTTTTTGGATCAGAGTCACCAATAACTTTCTTGAGAGGCTCAGGTGTCTCCCCGAGTAGTCCCAGCTTGTGGTTCCTCTGGATTTCTTTCCTCGCAGTATCTAAAGATGCTTGCCGTGCTCTATTGATCAATTCATCATGCATTAAATGTTTAAATGCAATCTCGAATGAATCAATGTTTTTGTTTTGAGCATGCTCTAAAACACGGTATTCAAGAGTTTTCCCGTCCTCATTAGGGGTCGTCCAATCTAAATCTGAGTGAACATCACGGATGGATTGGATTTCTTCTTTTAAGGCGCGATCTTCTTGCTCCATTTTATGAGCATTTTGTTTTGCAAGCATTTCGTCTTTAAACGTGCGAAGATCTTGGAGTTCTTTACCGAACTCCTCTTTTATCGCTTGAATCTCTGGGTTAACTTCCGATTGCTCGCCCTTTTCAGGGGTTTGAGCTAGTGGAGAGTCTTGTCCCATTTGATTAAAGCTATTTTGTACATGGTCCCACCATTTAGGGTTATCAGCTGCGGCCTTATCTATCTTTTCATAGAGGGCATACTTGCTATCAAACTCTTGCTGGCGAGTATTGAATGTCTCTTGTTCTTTTTTAAAGTCTGAAATGTGTTGCCCATAATTATACCCCATAGACGCCCATTTCTTGAGCTTCTCGGGATCATCGGCAACAACCTCCTTCCCGTTCGCTGTGAAGGTGACGGGTTGAAAAGACGGCGCTTGATCAACTGGCGCGGTCTCCTCTTGAGGGGTCTCTTTTGATATCTCGGTCTGGTTTACCAAGTTATCAATTTCTTCATCTGTTAGGTCTAAATCACTCATAAATTAATTCCTATACTGGGATTGTTTCGGCCCCACCCTGTTCCATGGAAGTTCGTCCCCCTCTCTCCTGAGCAGGGACTTCATCGCCTCCCAAGCTGGCGATTGCTTGTCTGTAAGATTGTAAAGCATCGGCGATTGCTCTTTTCTGTCCAGCAGATGCTTGCCCTTCAACATTCTTTAAAAGTTGAACCATCCCCTCATGGATGCCTGTAACGAGTTCTTCCATGGGAGTATCTTCAAACTCTCCAGGTTGAATGCCCTCGGCACCTTGAGCAGGTGCTTGCTCTTGCATGGGTGCTTGTGCTGGGACTTGACCTAGCTCTGCCATATCTGTGCTCCTAATTGAAGAATTGATTTTCAAATAAATATATCGATAAATTAATTTAAACCGGAGGAGCACCTTGAGCTTCTGCTATCTGTGCTTCCCTTTCTCTTTTCCTCTGAAGAATCGCCTCCCAATTAGGGAAGTCCTCGGTGTTCTTAAGGACTTCTTCATCATCTATAAGACCGCGATCAAAGAAGTTGAGCAATTTGGCCTCTTTCGCCGCTTTGTTAAATGGCAGTAGTGTTCCAGTATTCACTTTCACATCAAAATCGCCATTTATCGGGAGGACCCTTTCATCTTGAGGTTGAATAGGTCCCTCAGCTTCATTTTGCACAAAGTCCTGGATTCTAGCAAGCTTTCGCCCAGTTTCCATTCCCTCTTCATCGCGTTCGTTTTCAATATTGAATCTAAAAAATTTAACCGCGTTTTGATCATTTGTCAGTCTGATTATTCTAGGAGCAGTGTAGAACTGGAGGACCCTAGATTTATATTGTCTTCCTAGATCTTGAAGGAAGACATCAAGGTTGCGTGATTTTTGTCTCAACCTTGTCTGAGCAGCTTCTTGCAATGCAGTGATAGCAACACCTGCTTTCACTCCAGTCGGGGTAGCACCCTTGGTAACATCGGTAGCACCGGAGAGGTCGTCTACATATAATTTGATGCGGTCGATGAGGGAGAGGACATATGGTTGTAATTGAACGCCTGATTCTCTTCTTACTTCTGAGCCAGGGGATTTCTCCACTACGAGCCCAGGTCTATTATAAAGCTGATCCGTATCGACGTTGGCATCATCGTCCACTACCCAAATTGGGTTTCCCATTAAGGTGAGGACGTCTAAGGAGAAGGAGACAAGTTTATTGAATATCTTTTGCGGTCCTTCTATCTGAGCGACCTCTGATTCCCCCCAGAACTCTCGTGGGAGGAGATAATTAGAGTATTTTTGATAGGGATGCTCTCCATCCTCGTAGGGGTTCTTTTCATCTTGTAGTAGAATCCCATTGGCGATGACGACCCGCCGTCCCCCTGGGTATTTTTTCTTTTGGAGGAATGATTCTTTTTCTTGGACAAGTAATCCGTCAGGACCTTGGACCTCAACTCTTTCCACTTTCTTTTCTTCTTCAATTTCATCGTCTTTGAAGAAGATTTCTAATACGAGTGCTTGCTTATTATCTCTATCTTGAGGACTTTCAGACTCATAGACAGTGACATTATCAGTGGGGGATTTATAACGGACTTTGTCTAGGTCGGTTCTATCGAACTCTCCACTGTCCACATCGGGTTTTACGTACTTGCCTTTTGACGGCCATTTCTTTTTGATCTTGGACACGTCCATAGGACGAGCGATGATGAAATATTCACACTCATCATTCACGTCGCGTGCTTCAGGGTCAGGGTACACCCAGAAGGGGTCTACTGATCTAAACTTGACTGCTCCTAGTCCTTTATCAAGCTCGGGGTCCCATAGAAGAGAGCCAAGTCCAGTTCCGAATATATGCCCGTCGTATAATGCCTCTGTTTCTTGATTTAACCAACTAAATCTAGTCCAGTCGTGTTCCGCTACCTGGTTTAATATCTTGGCAAATTCAATATCTGAGGGCTCTTGAGCAAGGTAGTCGAATTTGGGTCTGGAGTCGGTTAGGATAGGCACTTGGGATTGGATTGTGGAAAAGATTAAGTTGATTACTTCACTATGTCTATAGACGGGTCGTTCTTCTTTCCACTGTCGTCCCCGGAACATTTTATAGAAGTCTGGCCAACGGTGGTCATACTTCTCTCTATGCATCTTGGCGCGTTGAAACAACTTTTCGACTTTTTTGATTAGCTTTCTTTCTTGTGCGGACTGCTCCGGTGCTTGTTTTGGAGAGTCCTTTGAAACTGCTTCATGTTCGGTAACGACTCTATCCTGATCACTCATACATCATCCCAGTTTCGTTTAAGCTTATGGTCGAGGTTCTTTTTCATTTCTTTATGAATCGTGGAGGGTTTTTCATTTCCGATTTCGATGAGCCCTCGTTGTTTCATGATTTCTTTTCTGTGGGATTTTGATTTAACGACTTGTCCTAGCCCGGGGTTATATTCGGGTTGGGTTTTGTCGATTATAGGCCTAGAGATACTGAAGATCTTTCTGGCCACCTCCCCACACGTACATGTCTCCGTAGTATTATAATATTTAGCTGATTTTATCACGTCAAAGCTTAAGTTGCACGTATCGCAATGGTATTCGTAGATCATGACCAACTCTCGAATGTTTTGGGTTTAAATCGTCGTACTCTTTTAACTATCTCGTGAGGCATTTCCTCTTTTTTCTCTCTACCAGAATCATCGGGGATATGAGGGGACCTTTTGAGGTGGATGTTTTTAGTATGGATTGAAATATACCTCATGGCGTCACATACGTGATTATGCTGATCAACCGGTTTGTCTTTTTTAGCATCCTGATCGGGTCCTAGGTCTTGAGGCTCGGGGTAGTGGTAGTTTTCGAACTCATCTAGTGTATGAGGACTTGTCCCTTTGAGTATTTTAAACCGACCGCTTTTAATGAGCTCATAATGCTCGCCTATCCCTATTACGATATCATTTTTAGCAGGGGAGGCGGGGATCCCTGCTCGCTGTAGCATTTCAATCATGCCGGGCTGAGAGGGGTCACACCATATTTTCCTCATGGGATATATCCCCATTTTTTCTTTTACGACTGTTTTTATTTCCTCTGGGATTAACCCTGTTTTGTAGAACTCAGATACCTGACAGTGGAACCCTGATTTAGTCACTGCTCGAATTACTAGGACAAAAGGGTCATTGTACCCCCAGTCGATCCCTCCATAGTAGGTCACATCACCTTCTGGGTTGAATTTATCAATCTCGATGGAGTCATCAACACAATCGTAAACAAGCCCTTGCATCTTTGTGAACTGACCATCGAATATTGCCTTGAACTTCCTAGGATCCATGGTCCGCTTTTGACGTTCATACTCCTCTGTGGAGAAATAAGGGTTTTCCTTGGATTTAGCAGAAATGAGGAGGATGTCGTCTCTTTTCTTTTGCTGGACGGGTTTGATTAACTCTTTGTACATCCAATTCAAGCTGTAGGGGGTTGTGGTGAGCATAATAGGCGCGTTGAGAGGTGCGGCCCTTCCTTGCATATTTTGCCAGAAGTATAAGCGGAATAATCCAGCTTCATCGCCCCATATGGCACGGACTCTCCTTATCCCTACGATAGAGTCAGGGTCAGTCTCGGTTCTTAGATAGACGGTTCCCCCGCCGTATACTTTAAATTCCATATCCCCTTTCTTAAACTCTCCAAACCCCTCAAACACTCGTAGGAACTCCGGGAGGGAGGACTGGTTGAGGATTTTATAAGTGGGGGCAACAACAATAAAGTTATCTTCTGGGTCATTATGTAGCATGGAGAGTCTTTGTAACCATCTTGCTCCGATAGTGGTGTTGTGGGTGATTATTTTGTTTTCAATTACAAAGGTCTTTGTTGGAGAGTCTACTGAAAAACATACAGTCTCTTTTCTCTTTTGTGGGGTGATCTTTGTGCACTCCTTGGCACCATCTAACGTGGGGATGTGGAATCCTTTTAGCCCTAAGAGTTCCTTTGTAGATCGGACACTCTCCTCCCCATTGATGATAATGACGTGCAAGTGAGACTCATCGCATATAAATTGATCTACCCCTTCTAATTGGATCATATAACATTGCTGTAATCCTTGAGGGAAGACCCCTGTAACTTTCGTTTCTTTTCCGTCTCTGTCGAAAAGGGTGTCCCCTGCTCTGACATCCCCTGCTTGGACATATCCATTGGGGGTCAGCACGCCTGTACTGTAAATTAACCCTTTCCCATATTGCACCCCAGTACAACACAAGGTTATCTTATAATCAGAAAAGATCGCCCTTTCTTGTTTCTCTGAATGTGGAGTGAATACTTGTTCCATTATCTACGTGGGGGAACGAAATCATAGCCCATGTCAATGTCGTAATCTGCCTCTTCGTGCTCGATCCTAGCGAGCTCAGCTTTCAGCTGCATGAATAGTTGATTCACTTTTTCAAAGTAAAACTTAATAGCCCTTGCCTCCCTTTCCGCCTTTCCCACCTTTTCCACCTTTGCCTCCCTTTTTTTTACACGCCATTTTCCCCTCCATAGCTATAAGGAACTCCACGTTCCTTCCATATTTTTCTTATTTTCTTCCATAATCTTTTTTCGTTCTTAGGTGATGCTATTTTTGCTGCATGCTTGAACTTCAATTCTGCATGGTAGTTGCATTCAGGAGGCATACCCCCACTCTCCACCATAACTTCCATGCTACCACATTCAGGGTTGTCGATGAAACGAGTGTTGTAGATCGTGCACTCTTTTTTTACAGGGTCTAGGAACTTGCAGTAGTAGTTGGGGAGTATCCACATGGTTCCACTCTCCAAGATAGAGAACGAACAACAGAGCCCTTTTTGAGTACATCCATCGCAAGATAGTGCCAATTAAATATCCTCTTTCCACACTAAAGAAGCTGTCACATTGGAGTCTGCACCACTCACAACCTTAGCGTATACTGTGAGTGTTTCTTTAGCGTGTAGTTCTATATTGAGCCCTTGCATGCTAATGGAAGTCACTCCGGCCGAACCGATTTGTGATTGGAATATCGCATGACCTGCACCGCCTGCATTTAATGAATCCGCATGATTTCCACTATCATAAATTACAACCGATTCATTTTCCTCGTGGAATTGGTAATTAGTCTCGCCGAGTGTTGCATTTTTCACTAGTTTAAACACGACTTCTTTTTGGGAGTCAGTTGAAACCTCAACCCGTTCCAATGCTATACGGCCAAGCATTGCCTTGGATTGAAATGTCTCTATTCCTTTAATCGTAAGGACTGCTTCAAATGCCGTCCCCACAGCGGTATTCTCATTAGAAGCTGCATGTGACTCTTTTAATAGTTTCGACTTCCCCTCGATGAATGTAGCACCTGAAGCACCGTAAACCGATAAGTCAGTAGTAGACCCGAGTGAGGCCGCGGTCCATCCTATTTTTAAAGCAATATTGGAAATACTAGGTTTAGTATTAGCATTCTGATAGTCGATGGTGTGGACTAGCACAAATACTCTTTTGGTGGGATCAAGTACATAAAAGCTAATTGGGCCAAAGCCAAGATAGCTCACTTTAATCATGTAAACATTGCCTTTAGTTGCATCAAAAGTACTTGGCAATGAATCCCCATTCCAATCGGCCTGAGCGATTGTTGATTGTGTTTGTGCTGCCCCTGTCGTTATTGCAGTAAAAGCACCTGTGAGGCCGGCACCACTTACTGAGTAAGTGCCAGCAAGTGATCCTACGTTTTTAGATTGGAAGTAAACTTCATCATCTATTTGTTCCACATTCCATACCGATTGGTTGGCCTCCATCCAAGCTTCTATTTCATAAGCGTTATGCTGGACTGTCCCCGTTGTTATAGGGATAGAATAATCAACACTGTTGAGCGTAAGGGTGAGTGTTCCGTTGCCCGCACCGGTTATTTGCAAGCTCCGTTGCTCTTGTGCTCCATAGTTATCAAACAGGATTCCATAAGTAGTCCCACGATAACCAAAAGCGACTGTATCCTGGACATTGAATAACCCTGCGAACTGCAAGCTATTCGCTACGGCATTGCTGTCGAACCTCGCCGTGAACCGTGCCATTAACCCTTGCCCTTCCCGATAAACGGTCGGTTTAACTGTCCTGATAACACCATATCCACCAACTGAGGTGCCAGTAGTGCATTTGAACATGTTATCCTCAGTGCCTACTGAGCCGCCCGTTGCGGTGAAGGTTTCTACGTTTTCAAGTATTCCATATTGTGCTGATAGCTTGGTAATCGGTGTTAATGATTCGGACATCTGATCGCCGAAGCTTGATCGATATGCTTGAGAGGGGGTGGGGGTAACCCTAACGCTTGTTTCCCCATTTAAAACCTCAACAAATTTCTGATATTCTCGGTCGATCACATTTTTAGACATTGCCATGAAGTTCCCCTTTGAATGGACAGAATATCAGAAATGAATTGGGTCGCCTATTTTGAAATCCTCCACCGCTTTTTGCCCTAGGATTTTCTCATATAGAACGGGACTGATCCCTTGAGTGTCTGCTTGGATTGATCGGAAAATGCCACAATTCTCCGTGGTGAACTCATCCCCGGAGTTGATTTGTTGTACGGCGATTACTCTTCTTTTATGTTTTAACACTGCTGAGGTCTCTGAGGGGAGTTGGAACTCTCCACCTTTTATTCTTCGGGTCATGGTTGTGAATTGATCTCTATCAATCGAGTGGGGTGCATCGGGGGTATCTTTCAGGTCTAGTGGGTTGAAGTGTTTCTCTATGATAGGAGCTCCGTAAGTCCAAGCTGCTTCAACGGGGATAGTGGTGTAATCGGTGGAGTGGTCGGATAGCCCTACAGGGGAGCCTATTTGCTCTCTAAGCTCTTTTATTTTCTCTAGCATTGTATCTGTGCATGGGTAGTTCACAATGCAATAGAGGAAGGTTACGGGGATTCTAGCGAGCATTTGTCGGATATATCTGGCCTCTTTTAGGTGAGTACACCCGAGTGAAACGATACAAGGTTTCCCATAGTAGGAAAGGGTTTTTAAAATACCAGTATGCAAATTTTCACAGGATGCGATTTTATGCCTACTCACGTATTGATTTACTTGTGCATAGCCTTGCACGCTAAAGGCAGTACACATGAACTCTATTTGGCACGCGTCGGCCTTCTCCCTCAGTACGGGCAACCAAGATGGTTGGATGAAGTGCTTATCAATGCCAAGCCCGACATCATATCCGTAGAGTTCGAGTTCACTCGCCAATTGAAACTTAACCGCATCTGCACCACAGGCCTTGGCGTAGGATATTGCTTCGATACAGTTATTGAGTGAGTGGAAGTTAGAGCCTATTTCAGCTATCACAAATGTCATTTTCGTCCTTTTGGTGGCGGAGCATTTCGATGAGAAGGAGGGTGTCTATACCAAAGAGTCCTGTCAGATAGAGCTCATGGAGGTCATCGCTTAGGATTTCTTTAACAATGTTTTTAAATTTGTAGGTGGCAAGCCGTTCTTCAGGGTTCAATCTGACTCTCCATTGGTTTTTTCTTTTAAGGAATACTCAACTACTGATCCGTCTAGTTTCCTGATAATCGTCCTCGGTTTGGCCTCACCCTCTACTTTAGCGATAACCGGGGTTACTGCTTTTCCTATGGCCTGATCTAGTAGGTATTGGATGAATTTGTAATTACCGGTGGTCACTGCTCGGTTAACTAGATATTGAAGCTTGGTTAGCTTTTCAGGGTCAGCTTTTTTAATTTCGATGGCGGGGTCGAGTAGTTCATGGGCGGTGGCTATGACTGCGGCCTTAAGGTTCTCCCTCATCCATTTCACTTCAGGGTCTAGCCCATATTTCCGAGGGATTACATTACCTTTAGCGAATTTACCACGCTCATCGTGAGTAGGTGGCATCTTCTTTTTTGACACGCACTTTCCTTGATTGGCCTATATTATGCGTTAGGCTATTTTAGGGTGCCTTGAGAGAGCGGAATAGTCAACTAGGAGGGATTTGCAAAATCTTTACTCTTCCTCTTGCTAAGGGGTCAGCTTTTTTTGTATACCTTTTTTTGACTGCCAGGTGTGACTATCTGACATTGTGGGGAACAAGGCAGTCATGTGAACCACGCAATAGATAGGGCCGAGAGTGCGACGGAGGTCGGATCGAGGTTGGCCAGCTAGGGCCTTTAGCATACTAGCCGGTGGATTCAGAACATATATCTGATTTGGGGGAAGATCCCGATTCACTGTGTACCTCCGATAAACTTTATTAAGCAGACTAATTACTT
>JAAOEI010000333.1_pt1 | contig 18552 bp, 26 predicted proteins | sample 7059261 | NCBI WGS metagenome assembly JAAOEI01 (sample SAMN14008812, study PRJNA610033) | viral metagenome | isolation source: viral particles filtered from seawater | place: China: Hangzhou Bay, Yangshan Deep Water Harbour | collected 2017-10-31 | reverse complement strand
TTGCAAGACCAATATCTTGCTTTCCATTTTGGACCTGGATTTTCACAACGATGTCTAGCTCTGAAACTTCTGCGTCGTGCAGGATTGTCTCTTTTAATTTCCATATTCGGATCACCAAAATTAACTTTTACTATATTTCCTTTTTCATTTTTAACATAAACTGAGAATTTTTTTGGCCCACTAGGAGTTCTAAATGGTTTATTTAAAGTAACCTTTCTTCCTTGATATTCTGAAGATTCAGATATTTCTTGATTATCTTCTTCCTCATTATCTTCTTCCTCATCATCTTCATATTTTCCAGGTTCATAAGATTTTACAAAATCATATACATTTTGTATATAAATTTCTGCTTTTGAAATCATATCTTTAGTCCATTCTTGAAACTCTATATTATTCATCATTGCAACTATTTGCATTAATTGATCATGCATTTTTTTAATTTGATCAATTGCCATTTCGCTATCGTCACTGCTTTTAGTTAATTTTTTCCATTGTTCTGGATCTGGCCTATCTTTATCTCCTGGTTTTGCTGGTTTATATTTTTTACCTTCTCTTTGTTTCTTTTTTCTTATATTTTCCCATAATCCTGGTCTTTCTACAGATATATCCCATTGTTCTGTTTCTTCTTGAAAATCTATATAGTCAGATTGAGCAGGAATTATAAAGTTGTCTTCAGTTAAATCTTCTGTAAATCCTTCATCTTGAATCATTTTTAATGATGTTGTAATAGCGACTATATTGCCAAGTGAAAAATTGTTTTCATACATATATTCACTAATAACTTTTATATCATCATCATCTAATAAGATTTCTTCTGATCTTACTTTTTGTGAAAACTTCTCTGGTCCCTCAATAGCTATACCTTGTTTAATAGCCATCTTTTTGCCTTCTTTTCCTTCATAGCAATGACCACTATTTCCCCATTTCCATCCTTTATTACCACATCTCTTTAACGGCATATATCACCCCCAATCAAAATAATTTTATTTTTAATATATTTTTAAACCAGTCAAATAAACTTGTCTTTTTATTTGTGTTTTTATATAAAAATGCTCTACTGACATTAGCAGTATTTTCATATTCTTTAGCAAATTTTTCTGTTTTTTTAATGAATAAAGACTGTATTCTTAATACTTTACTATCGCTTAAATTTGCATCGCCTCTCATTTTATTTTCCTCATACCAAATTAAATAAACTGATTATCGACATATAAGTAATTACACCTAAAATGAGCCTCTGGACGGTTACGATCCGTCTTTTGAAGATTACAAATCTACTGTTCTACCGATTGAACTACAGAGGCTATAAAAAAAGGGCAATAAAAATTGCCCTTTACTTATTTATTACATTATATTAATATAATGTTAAAATGGAGCTTGTGCTTCCTCGACTACATCATCGAGTTCAGCTTCAACATCTCTCTTTGTATTACTTCCTTGCTTTGGTCCAAGATTGATTCTATCTGCTACAACCTTCAACTTAGATCGCTTAACACCTTCTGGAGTTTCCCAAGCATCCAAAATCAACCTTCCTTCAACTATTACAAAGGTTCCCTTTGTCAAATACTGAGCAAGGGTTTCTGCTTGCTTTCCCCAAAGTGTTATATCAACAAATGTTGCTTCTTCTTGCCTTTGTCCCTCTTTATTCCACATACGATTGCAACAAAGTCCAAGGTCTGCAACTGCTGTACCATTTGGAGTATATCTCAATTCTGTATCTCTAGTAACTCTACCAGAACCAATCCACTTATTAATATCACTCATTAAACAAGCTCCTTATTAACAACATTTCTATAACTCAATGCCTTACGGGCAAGCCTTCTTCCATACGTAGTACCATAATTTCTAACAAGCTTTCTAAACTCGCCAGAATACTCTGTATTACGTAGATGATCTGCCATCTCCCTAGTTGATACTTGACCATTACTCCACATACTAAACTTTCGCTTGACCTGAACATTAGTATCAAGCAACAAATCCCAATCGACAGCATTTACACTATTCATATTGTCCTCTCTATAAAAAACTATTGAAAAATAATGTTGTCTTCTAATTCTACTTCGTAATCTTCCTCTTCTCGTTGGTATCTTGTATTTTCTACAAAATTACTAACTAAACTATTTTGTAAATAATAATTTTTACCATTATGACATACTAATGTCCAATCATATCCCCTATGGATACTCTTATATTTAAATCCTTTTTTAAAAGGACCATAATTTGTAAGTACTGTAATATACATTATTGAATACCTAATTGCTCAAAAGGGTTTGGAAGTTTAATTGTTTCTGTCATATTAAAATCATTATTTTGTCTGACTATTGGCCCAGTTATAGGCTTGTTTGTTTGTAGTTTTTGAACTTCACTATCATTTTGGTTTTGATTTGAAACATTATTATTCATATTATGTGTATTCATACATTCTTGCAAATGAGTTTCTAATTGAGATAATAATTGTTTTTTTTCATCAATTTCTCTTTTAACAGATTGCATCTGTTGCTTAATATAATTTATATATGCTCCAGCCATTTGTTGCAATGTAAATCCCATAATTCACCTTATCTTTTATAATTTGTTATAGAAATTATTTTACCAGAATTTCCAATTTCAATTACATCTATGCATTTTTTTGATTGACGATACTTGCTAAAATCAGTGTATCTATATAACATTTCATATTCTACAAAAAATAATTTATTGTGATATGCTATATTTAATATTTTTATTGAGATTTCATCTATTTGTGATAATAGATCTATAATAAATTGTATTGTGTTTGATTTATTTTTATATTCTGTATTATTGTATGAAACACAAACTGAGTCGTCTAAATTTTCTTTTAAAAAATCAATATCTTTTGTAGATATAGCTGAAAGATAATTTTTAACTATATTTGTCCATATCATGTGCAGCATCCATTATAATCTATACCTCTATCTTCAGGTAATATATTATACTCTGACATTATAGATTTAACCTGCTCGTATTGTAAAAATGACGCATCCCATTTCTGATGAATGCTTAAAATTCCACAAAAAGTATCAAAAGCATCGCTTTTCCATCCAACAGTTTTTTCTTGTTTAATTATTTGGTCTTTATTTATATCAAAATAATAAGCCCCTTTAATATCTTTTGTTTCTATTGAATGCCAAAATAATTCTCTCATAGTATCAATCTTATTGATAATCTTTTTAAGAGTATCTATTTTTATTAGATGAGGAGTTAAATAAAATATATTAGAAGAATCTGAATATACGTTATCTGATAATTTATTATTATTAGAATTATTTCCTATTTTTCTAAGCCTTATATATTCAATATCTTTAGTATTTATTATATTTAATAAATATGATAGAACTTCTTCATTAATTGGTTTAATTAATAAAGAATTAATTGGAAAGAATAATACTATTTCATCATTTATTTCATTTAATTTTTCTAATACATGTGATTTTATATTTAGTTCACTATCATAAATATAAACTATATTTTCTTGATCCTTAATTAGATTTTTAATTTGATATTGTTGTATGTTACTAACATCATCACTTTTATCTATACAAAATATTTTTTTCATTTTAAAACTCTACTATTCTTTATAATCATTTAATGTCTTGATAATATAATCTATATCTTCATTTGTTAATTTTGGATATAGTGGTACATAAAAACCATTTCTAGATAGCTCAAACGATACAGGATATTTGGTTGGTATATTTGTATATGTATAATAACACATTTTTGTTGCATATTTTTTAAGAAAAACTTGTTCATTCATTGGTTGAAAATATGTTCTTGAATCTATACCGTGATTTGCTATATGCTGTCTAATATTATCTCTTCTAGTTTCATTATCTGTTAATATTGGCATAACCCAAACACCAGACTCATTAATTTCAACACTTCTTTTAGCAAATCTCATATACTTATTATTTAATTCTTTTTCATATTTATTTCTATATTCTCTTCTTTTATCCATAAACGCTTTATGTTTTTTAAATTGTTCTATTCCAAGAGATGCTTGCATATCAGTCATTCTATAACCAAACGCCCTTTCTGTATGACAAAAATGCTTGCCAGGAGTAAAAGCGTGCATTCTAACTCTGTCAAGACGTTCTTTAACAGCTTTAGAATCAGTTACAACCATACCACCTTCTCCAGTGGTAATATTTTTATTTGAATAAAAACTAAATATAGCTAAATCAGAAAATGATCCAACTGGTTCGCCATTTAAAGTAGCAAAGTGTGATTCTGCACAATCTTCTATTACTATAATATTTCTTTCACGACAATATTTTACTATTTCTTTAATATCTAGTATTGGTTCTCCGTAAGTATGAACGACTATTACTACTTTAGTTTTAGACGTAATTAATGATTTAATATTATTTAATGAAATATTTCCTACATCTGATTTTTCATCTGAATCACAAAATATAGGAATTGCCCCTGTAAGCAAAACAGAATTAGCAACAGCAACCATTGTTAGATTTGGAATTATAACCTCATCGCCTTGTACAACATCTGCTACATGAAGTGCAAGATGCAATGCTGTTGTTCCAGAATTACACGCAGAGCCATATTTTTTATTACATGCTTGTGCTATAATTTGTTCAAACTCTTCAACTTTTGGCCCTTGAGAAATCCAATCATCATCAATACATTTTGATAATGCTTTTCTTTCTTCATCTCCAATTTGTGGTTTTGCAACTAGTATAAATTTATCTGCATTATAATTTAAAATTGGGTCCATATTTACTCCAAATGTAGCTCTTTTAATTTTTTATAAGATTGCCAAAATAATTTACATTTACCATCTTTATATAAACCATTTACTTGCTCTATATTAAAACCTAAAGCGACATAAAAATTTTGTGCTTCTATATTATCTACTCTAGTAAAACCAAAAATAGAATAATATGGTTTATTTATTTCTAATTTTTTAAGCATTTCAATAAATAATTTTTTCCCTATGCCTTGTCTTTTTTTAAATGTTTTAATATGTAATAATTCTATATTTTTACCCGTGCCAAGTCTCCATACTATAAAACCATGATCATTTTTAAAAATATAATTAATATTTTTAAAATCATTTATATATTCTTCACAAAATTTATTGTATTGCATTAATTAAATTTTTACAAAATGTTTCTAAAGTAAATTTGTCACAAAATAACTTTCTGTCTTTTAGATCTATATTTTTATTTTTAGATTTATTAATCCACATATTATGTATTGAATCTTTTAATGATTGATATGTAGGTTCAAAATAATTTGCTCTTTCATTAAAGTAGTCTTTTGCTCCCATATATGGAGAATTACACACTAGTACATCTTTACCTATTGCATAACCTTCTAATAAAGACATACCTCCAGTTGAAGCTTCATACCATGGACAAACTATAAAAGAACTTTTACCAATAAAATCTTTATAAGTTTCCCAGTTTTTATGAGATCCCCCACTTTTTCTACCACCATGTTCATATGGTATATCTAATTCTTTACATGCTTTTTCTATCCATCCTAAATGTCTATCTGGTATTTCTCTAAGAGGATTACAAACATAATTTAAATCTTCTACACTATTATAATCAAAAAATTGAGCATATGCTGGTATAACATAACTTTTATCTAATTCTATGTTCCAATGTTGTAATAATCTTAATCTTTGACCTTCAGAAGGAACAAAAATTCTATCACTATTTTTACATAAGTTTCCATATCCATTCCAATCATATCCTCTATTATGATCAAATATCCATTCATAGCAATCCCAAACAAATGTATATATAGGTATATTAGATATATTATGTAGTTTAATTATTTCATTGTGATTTCCCATCTGTAATGATAAAAAACAATCACAATCATGAGATGGAATATCTGATACATTTATATATTTTTTAAGTTCATTAATTATTTTTTCAACATATTCGCTGCTATTTGAATGATATATCCATACTTTCATTTGTTTTTCCTAATTATATAATATGTATCTGATGATGTATTTGTATCTGTACATCCATATTCTAAACATAATATTCCTATCTTACATACTCTTAATAATTCATTTTGAATTTTTTCCCATTCAAACCATCCAAGGTTTTGTACAACCATAATCATTAAACTAGTGCATATACTTATATCAAAAGAATTATCTTCAAATGGTAATTTTTTTAAATCTAAACAATAAAATTCTTTTTCTGGATGTATTTCTTTTGCTAGATTGATAAAGTCTGGAGATTGATCTACACCAACATATTTACCAGTATAATTATTTTTCAATATATCTACTAATCTACCATATCCACATCCGGCATCTAATATATTTGATGATGGATCTACTAAATTATATATAATATTTACATGATCTTGTAATATTTGATTCCATATTTCTTGTGGAGCTTTAAAAACTGAATATCTTAAATTTCCATTTTTAATAGCTTCGTCTATTCTATCTTTCCAAAAAGATGGATCATTTATATTTTTATTTCTGTCTGTAATATTTGAACCTCCTAAAAATATATTTTTAATTTTATTTAAAAAATTCATTATAAATCTCTATTAATTGTTTACATCTATGATAATAACAATGATTTTCTAAAACTATTGATTGTGTAATTTTTTTTATATCATTTCTTTCATTTTCATTATTAATATAATAATTAATTTTTTCTTTTAATTCATCATATGATTTATACATTGGAAGATTTCCATTAAATTCTTTTTCTAATGATGAAGCATATGGATGTATCAAAAAAGCTCCTCTACCACATAATAAGTATACTCTATTAGACCAATAATTATTAGTTACCGGAGGCATTGCAAGCATTATTTTTGTTCTATTAATAACAAAAGTTAAGTTTTCTTTAAATATATTATATTTATCATGACAAATAAAATTATCATAATCTTTTTCTAATTTTGTTATATATGCTTCTCTTTCTGAATATCCATCTTGACCTACTGTTCCAATAAATAAAATATCTATTTTAGAATCATTATTAATTGAGGGGGTGCAATAATCATAATTTGAATCTAATCCTTGTCTTAATAACCTAATATTATTATTGTTATTATTATTTACAAAGTCTCCATCTGTAAATAAACATAAATTAATATTATTTTTTATATATTCTGCATAATCATCGTTGAATGAAAATCCTTTTCCAATGGCATCAAAAAACCAACATACAGTTCTATACTGTTTTAAATAATCAATATAATCATATGATAATTTATGAAATAAAATAAAATCATATTTTTTAATATTAATACTATTTAATATTAAATAATCATTAGTAAAGTTTGTGATATTAAATCTATCTACATTAGATCCTAATTTAATAAGACTATCATATATTGATCCCTCATCATCATTATTATTTTGATAATGCTTTGCAAGATATAGTATATTCATATTATTTTTTAACCTTAAAGCGATACATAGTTTTTACATGATCGACTTGTTCTAAGAAATTATTTACTATATCATAGTAAGTTCTATATGGTAAGTGTGGATGTTTAGTTTCTGGCCCAAAATCATGTATAAATATATTTCCATTTGGTTTTAATAAAAACATTGAAACAAATGCGCAGCATACTCTTGCTCTACCATCAATAAATATATTATCAAATTTATATTTTGTTTCAAAAGGAGCAAGTATATAGCTATAAAAATCTTCAAAACTTCCATCATCAGCTTTAGAATTTTTTATTAATGTTTCTTGATCAATAAATGAAAATTGATTCTCCCAGGCTTTATTGTCTGGTTCACACAATAAATATGTTACATTTTTTTTAATTTTTCTATTAATCTTATCAAACCACTGTTTATCATGTTCCACTGAAACTAATTTCTTAACTAGTTTTTGTAAAATTAGTGTAGAATTTCCAGAGCCATATTCTAAAACATTATGACTCTTTTTTATATAATTTAATAAAAATTTTTGTTCTTCTTTATCCATCCAAAAATTATTTTTAGGCACTAATAATTTCCTTATCATACATGTTTTTTATAAAACTTTTATTTGTCATGTAATCATAATATGCTTTGCCTAGATTTGAATATCTAGTAATATCTTGATTTGCAAATTTATCTATATGGTTTGCTATATTTTCTGGTTCTATAATTGCATTATCTATTTTAATTCCAATCCAAGGAAGATATGTTTTAAAATATCCAGACACTTCTATTAATGGGTCTTTTGGTAGCCAGCTATTGATTGGGAATCTATCCCCTGCCATAACTAACATTCCAGAAGAAAATGCTTCTTGTAATGGCAAAGATAAACCATTAAACTTTTCTGGAAATAAAAACACATCTCCATAACACCATAATTCTTCAAAAGGTACATGTCTTTTTTCTATTTTTACTCTTTGATCATTAACTTTATCAATTAGATTTAATAAATCTATATCTGCATCTGGCTGTATTCTAATAATTATTTCTATATTATTTGATTTAATATATTGAAGAGATTTTATTATTTCTTCAGTTCCATTTCTAGAAAAAATTCCACCATGTCCAGCATTATGAATAAAAACTTTTGCTTGTTTTCTTTGTTGCCATCTAATATGTTGATGACATGGAACGTCTACAACACAGGAATTGTAATCTTCATAATATTCTAAATCTAATTTAGAGGGGCATAATATTTTATCAATAAAAACTAAATGAGATCTTGGAGTAGATTCATACATTGGCATTAATACTACATTTTTATTACTATCCTTTGCTTTTTCTACAATAGACCAATCAAATGGATCAGGCAATGGAGCTTCTAGTATAAAAAGAGTATCTATATTTTTTAACAACTCTTCTTTTGATATAAATACGTCTTCTTTTTTATACCATTCAAAATTAGATTCAAATTTATTATGTTCGCATATATGTACTTTATTTATGATATTATAATCATAAAGAGTTTTAGCCAATATTCCCAATCCAGATTTAGTTGCATATACTATTGATCCTACTGTCATTCTATAACTGCCCTTCCTTTAAGATTTTCCCAGTCTTTTTCAGGTCTAATAATATCGTTATAATCTTTAGCAGCTTGTAAAACATATGGATTTAAAGATTTATTATAAAATAAATTTATCATTCCATTTAGATCTTTTGGAAAACAACTTCCTCCAAATCCAAGTTTACCATCATGGCCTGGAACTTGCCAATGCAATTCTCCGATTCTAGGGTCAGTATTTATAGCATTGTTAATAAATTTCATGTAATCTATATTTAACTTATTACATAATTCATATATATGATTTGCAAATGAAACTTTTACTGCAAAAAAACTATTTGTAAGATATTTAATTAGCTCTGATTCTGTAGAATCTACAAATATAGTTTTACATTTATTAAATAAATATTCATGAAAATCAATAATAGTTTTAATTACATATTGATTATTTGATAATTTAGATAATCCAAATAAATGAATTTTTGAAGTTTCAAAATCTTGTTCTGCTGTTCTTTCAGTTAAAAACTCTGGATTATGAACTAAGAATATATGTTGATATTTTTCTTGAAAATTTTTAATAGTCTCTGGTACTAATGTAGATTTAACTAAAATAATAGGTTTAACATTGTTACTATTTGAATAGTAATTAATTACTTTTAAACTAGATTCAACTATATCAATACAACAACTTCCATTTTTATTCATTGGAGTTGGCAAACATACATATATAATATGTGATGTTTTAACTATATCTTCATATGCAATATTTAATTCTCTATCATCTTTTAAATCATATGATTTAACATCAATATTATTTTTAATTAATAATTTTTCTATTGCATTACCGACAAAACCTCTTCCTATTACTCCTATACTCATATTATTTCCAATCTACTTTATGAAGTATTATATTTTCAGCTATTTTTTCTTTTGAAATTAAATTATAATCACTATTTTTAAGACCATAATCAGAATATTTAGACTCATTTATATAATAGTCTTGTAATAAAACTTTATTGAAATAGTTGTTTTCTTTGTCTCTTTGGTGAATTTCATCTATTAACCAACTAATTTTTTCAAAAAAAATATTATTGTAGGTACAATGTTTCATAATTTTAAAGAAAAACGCATTATCTTCTGCTCCCCACCCCTCAAACATTGTTTGATAACCATCTAATATTTTAAATAATTTTGGGCAAATAGAAAATGCTCTAATTCTTGGAATAGTTTTTATTATATTAATAAACGCAAATATATAATGATAATTATCTTCAGTGTCATTTCCGTCACTTATTAATATTTTAAATGAATTTTCTGGACAATCAAAATTACCTTTTGAAGGCCAGTGATCAACTGGATGATACAGAAAAGAATCCCCATCATTAAATGAAAATGTTTTATATCCAACATTTATTATTTTTGCTAAATTAAATTTTTTGTCATTATATTGTTCAACAATATGAATTTGATAATTATCTTTATAATAATTATCAAAAAATATTGGAAAATTTCTTATGCTTATATCAAAATGTTTTTTTCTATCTCGATATGGAATAACTATTTTTAGCATATTAAATATCTGATTCTATTATATTCCAAAATTTATTTGGCGAATTTAAACACATATTTTTCATTTCATTTAAACCATAATTTTTATAATCATGAATTGCTCCTATATTATCGCTGCAATCAAAATCCATTCCACATAATATAGCCTCTCCTATTGATCTACAAAATGGTTCAAACTTAGATGGATGATAATATATTTTACTATACTTATTGTAAAGCAAATGCATTTCTGAGTAATCTTTTTTTCCTAACCATTCTATATTCTTAAATAATTTAGCATACATTTCTAATATTGGATTTCCCCAACAAGCCATAACAAATTTAATATGTGGATTATTCAATACTTTTGTAAAAAAGTTATTTATTCCTTTTAAATGATGCATAAAACCTATATATAAAATTTTATCTTCTCTTTCTTGTTTAAGGTCTTTAAATATATTTCCATCAATTGGAGATGTTACAATATCTACATTCTTAAATATATCTCCATATATATTTACAAATGTTTCATAATGAAATTTTGATAAGAAAAAATTATGTTTTGTAGAATTAAATAAAGTATATCTAACATCTTTTGAAAGATAAGAGTTTGAATCATGTTCATATCTAACATGATATTTATGATTAAAAAGATAATTTAATAAAGTTTTGCTATTAGATAAGTTTTCTAAATTTCCACTTACAACAATATCATATTCAGTATCTAATATTGATTTATCTGAATTATAATTAAGAAAAGTAAAATCGTATCCTCTTCTTTTTCCTTCTTCAATTATAAAATAATCTGTTCTTTGCGCTCCACCTATATTTTGTTCTACAGTAAAATCTGCAACCCATAAAACTTTATTTCTTATTAAAGATCCTGTCATAATCAAAAAATCTCCATCTATTATAAGTAGGCACATTATCAGAATGGCATACAAAATTTATATATTCTTTAACTTGTCGCATATTATGAAAAAACATTTCATGCCTACAAATACTATATATCCAATTTGGAATATTTTCTATTCCTTGTATACAGCATACTATCACTGGCTTTCTTTGATAAGCAGCCATGCAATTTTCATGATAGCTGCCGCACATATGAGTTGTTCTATCTATGTACAGTATTAAAGCGTCTGCCTTATCTACCATCCTATAATCATCTGCCGCAACAGACTTCATTTTATCATGAACTTCCTGAAACTTTCCTTGTTTTTTTAAATTATTTATTTCCCAAAAATAAAAATCATCCTCATTTTGAGAATTAAATATAGCCTTGTTATGTGGAGACAGAACTCCTATATTTTTACTCCATAAAAATGCAGATATGTCGTCTCTCCAATTTTTACCTCTGTCCTTAGCGTCATCCATTGGACCCGCTAAATAAAACATAGAGCCATCTAATCTATGCTTCATACTATCCAGTAACTCCTACTACCACCATTGTAAAGCCTACTCCAGAAGCATGTTGATTTTTTAAACAAAAATCTTTATTTCCGCTTGATACTGGCATACCAGATATAGGATCTGAATAATGCCATACTGCATACGGCTTAATTAATTGATTACCGCTTCCTCCGTTCCAAGGAGTTTTAAATGCATTTGTTCCAGTAGCTAATATTTTTATATCTCTTCCGTACAACTTAGAATTGTTACATATTGCAATTGACTTAATTTTTGCAAAATTTATATTTGAAGTTGTACTTAAAACTTGCTTTGGAAAAGCTTCTAAATCAAAATACTTTGTACCAGTTCCTGGCAAGCTACCAGTATACCAAACGCCATAGTTTATTTGTAAACTACCAGTTCCATTAGCCAATGATACTCCATAATTTAATGAAGCACTTTCGCTTTGACTATTATCTCCAGTTTGAATTAGTGTAAAATTTATATCATTTTCTAAACTTGCAGATGCGGTAATTGTCATGCTACACCCTTAATTTTTGTTTGACTTTTTTGATGCGATATGGTTCTGAAAATATTCCTGTGGTTTCTGAATACTTTGGTTTGCCCATATATAAAAATGTATATCCTGCATTTTTATTTGTAGCACCAAAAGCCACTATACCTTCCTTTTCTAATTTGATAACTTTAAATACACCAGTATCACCCATACATATTTTTTCACCAACTTTAGATTCTTCAGTATCTCTTTTTGGTATGTAGTATGGGCCACTACCTTGTATAATCTTAATATAAGATCCGATTTCTAATTCTTTCCAATCTTTAACTTCACTTTTTATTGGTACATTTTTAGATTTAAATTCATAACCGCAATATTTACAAACTCTTTGACGGCTTGCATTAATTTTACTACACTTTTTGCACTTTTTTTGACCTCTGTTAAGCTTCATATAATTCCTATACTAAAATTCTACCTTTTGAAGTTTTAATAATCTTTTTAGAAGATAGCAGCCACGGTTCAATTATATTCTCAATAGTCTCAATATCAAGATTAAGACTAGATGAAATAGTATTTATACCAATTGGATGCTTTTGATTTTTTAGAAAATCTAAATATCTCCTATCGTTTTCTGTAGAGCCGTCTTTATCTATACCTCTCATTTGTAAAGCATTAAATATATCTGTTTCTGAAACTATATTTAGTTTTAGAGATAATGAATAATCTCTAATCCATTCTAAAAGAGCATTTGCAATTCTAGGAGTAACTCTACTAGCATTTGCCAATGCTTGGAGTGCATTTAAACTTAAATTAACTTTTAATTTATTAGCATTAGTTTTAAGTAACTCTTGAATAGTTTCATTAGTATATTGTTCTAAAGTAAACTTTAATTTAAAACGATCAATAAATGGTTTGACAAGTTTTCCTATTTCAGTTGTAGCACCAATAATTGTAAATCTTGGCAAATCAATATTTATAATTTCCATTTCTCCAGAATCTGTTTTAAAAGGCAAATCCATTCTAAAATCTTCTAAAACAGTATACAACGATTCTGCAATTCTTTTATTGATCCTATGGATTTCATCAATAAAAAGAACTTCATTTTGTTTAATATTATTAAGGGTAGGAATAATATCTCTAAATGTTTTAATATTGCTACCAAGCACTGTCTTTACACTAACACCTAGCTCATTTGCTATTGCGAGGCTAATGGTAGTTTTACCCTGACCAGCAGACGCATCAATTAACGTATGACCAAGAGCGTCTCTACGCATTTTAGCAGAGTCTATTGCAATAGAAAGAGCCTGCTTTACTTTATGCTGTCCAAGGATGCTGTTGAAAGTTTTTGGTCTTAAATTTTCCATATAATCCCTTTATAAAAACTCATGTAACAGAAAAATCAACTTACCAAAGCTAGTTTAACTAGTACAGAGGCATCGTTAATTGTATCAGACTTACCTAACTTTGTCAAAGCATTTTTAATTTTTTCATCTATTTCAATTTCAGAATAACCATATTGTTTAAGAGCATTTTTTGTTGTATTTATTACTTTACAATTTTTACACACGCATTTATTATCTATAGATTTAAGACCTTCATTATCTATAATGAATTTAACTTTTAATATAAGTCTACAATTTGGACATTTATAGTTTGCATATATCTCAGAAGATAATAATTCAGCTTTCATAATAAAGATAGGCCGGATTTTGTCCGGCCTTTTAAAGAATTACTAAATATATTTAATTATCATCCAGTTCATCTTCTTCATCAAGATCTTCATTAACTACATCATCAGCGTATTCATATATTTCTGCAACAGTAGTTACAACTGGTTCTTGTTCTTGATATGTATTTGATACAGGACTATCTGGATTAAATACTAATTGAAAACCAATAAAATCCAAAACCTGTTGTGACGATCCATAATCATTTAGTTCTAGCACAGCTTTTGCTGTATTAGTCTGTACTAACAATTCACCTCTAGGCTCAACATCAAAATCATATTGATGAGATTGCTGAGATAATTCCTTAACTTCCATCACCGGATTTCCTCTAACAACAAATTTAAAACTACGAACATCAGAACTTTCTGGCAATACAACCCGTACAAACATTTTATTCTCCTTTGTTAATTAACAAATCTCCAATCATATTCACTATAATCTTCGTCATCATAATCTGGAAACTCTTGCTGTTCCCACGGCAATCCTTGATTATCTGCAAGCTGATATTTCAATTCACCGTCAAAATCCTTTAAAACATAATATTCACAACAACGAAGTTTTTGACATTCACAATCCAAAGGAACAGACACAACATTCTTTGGATTAATTTTAACGATTACAACCTTATCAGATTCTGGCAGCACATTTCCATCAGAATCTTTAACAAACTTTCCATATCCATTTACATAGTCTAAAGTTCCAGCATGTAGACCATGCGAACAACCATGATTGCGATCATCATTAACCTTTCTACGATTAAGCGATACAACACTACCAACTGAATTGGAAACAGTTCCGCTATACTTATCTAGGTAATTTGATGTAACAGCCTTATAAGCTAAAAAGTCACCATCTTCACAAATTGGTAAACTCTTATGCTCAAGAAAATCATACAATTCCCTGCAAGTTTGCGAGCTTGGATTTTGCATAATCTTATGCAAAAATTTAACTAATGGTTGAATTGGAAGTTCTTGATCAATAAATTGTAGAATTTTATCTACTACTGTATTATGACATTCTTCCTTGTCTCCATTTGGATCTGTATATACGATAGTTCCATTTTCAATAGAAATTGATCCTTCCACTCCAAAAGAAAACGTAGCAAAATAATCTTGAACTTTTGAAGTTTGGTCAACTATCTGGACAAGTTCATCTTCTAGTTTAGAAGAATTGGTATCCAAAGAATTCCTAAGAGCATTAAGAACATCAGGATATCGTGGATCACTTACATTGACATAGTATTGCTTACCATTAGCAACAAAAGTTACATTTCCATCCCTACCCTTTTGCCAAGCTACCATAACTAATTCCCCTTATTAAAAGAATCAACAGCCAAAATATTATTTACAATATGATCAACAGAAATATCTTCAACATAATACCTTCCTCTATTAAAAATAAAATTTAAAAGAGGATAGTCTTCTATAATTTTATTCTCCAGGTCGATAATGTCTTGATTAACTTTCAAAAGCTTATCGCATTGTTTTTCATCAATATTAATATAATTAGAAAGCTCTATGATCGCATTTAAATTTACTTCGGATTCTTCAAGATTATCAACTTTTACATAATCTAATACTTTATTTAAAGTATGTTCATCTGACAATTTGTTATGCTTTAACTTGTCATTTAAATACGAATAGATATCTAAATGTTTTAGTGCTTTTAATGTATTAACCCTTTCGATATCATCTGAATAATCATTAGAAAGATTTTTTAGAAAATTCTTACACCATTCACTAAAACTAATAAAGTTTATTTTACTATGCTTATTCTTTAGTAAAGAGTCTTTTACTTGTGAATTAAAAACTGCGATAGTTGGAATATTTATGTTAAGACCCTTAATAAGTCTGATCATGTAAGAAAAATATAATTCTGAGCCATAATCGCTAACAAGCTTATTTCTACATTTTACTACATATACAATTGTATCATCATTTCTAATGTCAATTGTCATTGACTTTTCAACTGAGCCATCAATTAAACAATCAATAGTCTTAATATATTTATTGGTAGTTTTACGAACGGAAGCATATCTAACTTGTTTAGGAGGATTTGGAATCTCTGACAATAAATATACAGCATTATCTTGATTTGTGCAACCCAAAAACTCCATAATTTCTTCTTTTGATGTTTTACAAAAGATTAATGAAACAGTTTTATTAGTGTCTTTTGATAACTGCCTACACTTTTTATCATAATACTTATTTTCATCTTCATTCGCTAGTACGTATATATTTTCAGTTCCAATCATAAAGGTATCAAATACGCGAGAGTTCCTGTAAGTACGATTTCTAGCTTGAAAATAATCAAAACCTTTTGATAGTTGATTAGAGTTAGCCTTTTTTGATCCAAGAACAATAGTATTAATGTCATACTTGCAACTAGAGTTTAAAGTCTTTAGTATATTAGTGTTAATATCTACTTGTCTGTTTACGGCAACGAATAATTTCCTAGCCGACCAAAGACTATCGCACTTGTCTAGCTTAGAAACCAATTCAGAATGTAATTCTTTATTAACATTAGATTTAATGTAGTCTGTCAGATATTTAATAGTACTTTCATTATACATTAAACTTTCGCGTGATGGAGTAACTTTTACTGAACCTACAGGAACTTCAATATGAATATTAGAACGTAGAATATTTCTAATCTCCATGTCATTAAACTGATACGGATCTACTTCATATCCAATATGTCCCATAACTACATATGCAGAACGAGAAGCAATTGCAGCATATTTAACAAGTTTCCAGTTAGTACCTTCAATGATAACATTATATGATTTTTTACAGAAATTTTCATCACCATTTACGATGGGATGAACATCATAAAAAGAATAAACGAATTCTGCTGCTTCACGAAAATCTTTGAAATCATTATCTTTGACAGCAAAAGATACTTCAACACCATCTGGCTCATCAGTTGGATATTCTCCATATTGATTAATTTCTGGAATATTATTTTCATCATATCCAATTGTATACATACGCATAATTCCATCTTTATACGTAGTAACATTAAATGAGTCAGCATATGCAAGAGGAGTTTTAGAACCAATTCCAAAGTATCCAACTTCATCATTTGTATTTCGTTTATCAGAAGTCATATAATTTGCATATACATTTTCAATAACTTCTGGAGACATACTTACTCCATAGTCTCGAAAACGAATATGATTATCTAACTTATTTGGTAACTTTACTTTAAATGGAACATCAGATTTTCCAGCGCGAGAATGAGCATCAAGACAATTTGCACTAATCTCTTGTACAATAGCCTTAATTGGATCAGAATATTGTTCAGCAAGTAATTTAAATGCGTATGAATTGATAGTCATTCCGCATTTAATATTTTTAGTAACGCCAAACTTTTCTACGTCATTTACTTCTTGTGCTACTTTCATAGTTATTCTCCTTGGTTGAGGTTTCTATCATTATAACCCCATCAGGCAAGATTATCAAGGTCGTCTTTCATTTTTTGCCTTAAAATTTGACTAATCCTATTATTAACTAAATCAGAAGAAACTTTTATATTTTCTTCTGAATCAAATTTAAATCCTTTTTCAGAAACTAAGTAAAATCCATTTACCATAACAATAGTGGAATGTCTAATTACTGCTTTAGCACAAGCATCAATTGGATTTTTATCGTCTATAATATATCTTGATCCAATATCTTGGATGTAATATTTAGGCATTTTTTGAACCGGCTAATTTTTGTAAAAGCCTCTTAGTTTGCTTTATACTTTGATTAACTTCTTTGGTAGTACAGTTGTTGCTTTTAGCAACCAATCTTACTCTGTTATTCTTATTAATGAATTCAATCCATGATAAAAATATCTGTTTATCTTTTTCAGATTTAACATTATTATTTACTAATTCAAAAACATCTGCTAAACAGCCACCACAATTAAAATCACCGTCATAATAATCATTTTGAGTATGAATATTATTATTAACTAATGAATAATCTACGCGCTTTCCATTGATTACATTAAGTAGCTTTTTAATTCTCTTATGGCAAAGCTTAGTTTTATCAGCAATTTCATCTACATTAGTAGAACTGCATTTCTTAATTTTCTTAATATCTTCCATTGCTTGCCGTGTAACTTCATATTTATTTTTAATACTATACTTAGAATCTTTAATAGTATCTATTAGTGCATTTCTAATATAATGTGTTGCTACTGTAGTTATATTTGATTTATATGGATTCCAATTATTAACAGCTTTAATTAAAGCAAGATTTCCATTTTGTATTAGGTCTTCAATATCAACATGCTTATTATTGATGTGAAACTTTTTTGCAATATCATAAACTAATGGCAAGCATGAATAGATTATTTCATTTTTAGCTTCAGACTCACCATCTATCATTCTATTGTAGATAGAAAGTTGTTC
>JAAOEI010000332.1_pt1 | contig 18604 bp, 29 predicted proteins | sample 7059261 | NCBI WGS metagenome assembly JAAOEI01 (sample SAMN14008812, study PRJNA610033) | viral metagenome | isolation source: viral particles filtered from seawater | place: China: Hangzhou Bay, Yangshan Deep Water Harbour | collected 2017-10-31 | reverse complement strand
GGATTCAGTCGAGGTCAACCCGTCTCTCAAGGAGATGACCATGAAGGAGCGCACCGCGTTCCACATGGCGGCGGCGTCGGCGAAGAGACTCGGTAAGTCGCACTTTATGTTCTCCGGCAAGAAGTTTCCGGTCAAGATGTCCGGCGACGTCGCTAAGCAGATGACTTCCGAAGAGGCCGTCACCGAGGAGCGGTGGGTCGACATCAAGACCAAGAAGTTCGTTCAGGCACCGACGCGTGAGAAGGCGGCCGAGCTCCTGAACACGCTGCCGCTGTACATTCGTAAGGCGCCGATGCAGGCTGAGAATGTAGCTGAGGGCGGCATGCCGTCTAGTATAATAAGATCTAAACAACGCCTTGAAAGATTATCAGATGCTGACTTTGCTAAAGAACATGATAAGAAATCCGATGATGATTTGAGAGCAATGGCGTGGCGTTATGGTCATGGTAAAGGCAGTAATCATTATGTTAATAAGAAAATCAGAGGTCTAAAAGATCTCGAGGCACAGAAGACTAAGAGTGTAACCGAAGAAGGAAAGATGAGTGACGCCGAGGTCACTCGCGCTCATAAGATCGGCAAGCACTTCAAGAAGAAGGGCATCGGCGACGAGCCGTACGCCCTGGCCACCTGGTTGACTCAGAAGAAGCCTGGAGCGGCGAAGAAGGCTGAGAAGACCATCAAGAAAGAAGATTAACCCATAAATACTCGAAGCGATAGTATACATCATGCCGAGTAGTCACTGACGAAAAGCGAGGAGGAAAACGCCAATGTCACTTTGGAACTTTCTACACGAGAAGAACAACCCATCTTCCGGCGCAAACAGCGTAGCCGGTAAGATCGCGGGTTACCAGCCGTTCGGCGGAATGACCGACGGCAAGGAGGCTTGGAAGCGCAACGTCGTAGCGACGAAGCTCGGCTGGGTCCGCCGCACTAACAAGACTAAGGACAGCACCACCAGTCAGCACGATGAGATTCTGGTCGCGGCCAACCCGGCCATCACCAGCGGTACCGACGACGGCTACGCGAACGTCGCGTACCTGGCGTTCCCCGACGTCGCGCAGATCTACTTCAGCTCGAACAGCACGGGCGGGACTGCGCTGCAGGCGAACAGCTACGCGAACATCTACGTCGTGTTCAACGAACCGGTTCGCAGTAAGGGCGGTCGCGTCCTCTACCAGTTCAAGGTGGCCAACACCGTCTCTGGTAACGCGACGGTCGCGTACTTCTCAAACAACGCCGTCGTTGCTGGATATAAGCAGGGCGGCAGCTCGATCATCAACGCAAACAACACCCTCGTGTTCCGCGTGTACCTGCCGTTCGTCATCGGCAAGACGTCGACCTACAAGGTCAACGCAAACACGATCCAGGCTAACGGCGTCACTGCCGTCGGTGTGGTCAAGGGTGGCGTGACGTCGAACCTCGTCAGCGAGAACATCACGACTGCCGGCTCCGAGTCCGCGAACCTGGTGATCACAGGTGCGGTGTCGAACAGTGCCGGAACGTTCACGGTGCGCTCCGCAAAGTCCGGCGGATAACTCGGAGGTCCTAGGTAATGGCCGATAAGAAAGTATCGCAGCTAGCGACTCTAGCGTCGACCACGGCGGAGGACCTCCTCTACGTGGTCGACGACCCGAACGGTACGCCGACGTCGAAGAAGATGACCGTCAAGAGCTTCTTCGGCGCGGTGCCGTCGAACACCGTGTTCAACTCGAGAGTCACTGCTAAGGCTAACGTCACGGTCACGTGCTCGAACACCGTCGTGACTTCCAACGTCAACTTCGTCGGCGCGGGTCTGACTCGCGTCAACAACATGATCATGGTCGTCAAGAGCAACCCGGCGACCAACAACGCCACGACCGAGGGTTACAAGATCGGCGCGACGTTCTTCTCCAACACACACCTCTACGTCGCCGTCAACGCGACGACTCTGAAGCGCGTGTCTCTGAGCACTTTCTGATGAAGACCTTTAAGCAGCTGAGGGAGTGGCTGACACGTGGCGGTGCCGACGAGGAGAAGACAGAGCTTCCAAAGAGCAAGAGAAAGGAAGCGAAGACTACTAAGAAGACTTGATCATGAGAGACTTGACTGACAGCAACTTCGTCCTATACGCTGCTCGACATTATGACAATCCCCGGTGCGTCAATGAGTCTGAGTTCTACGAGGATGTGGGAAGAATAAAGAGCGTCAATCGACTCTTTGGTCGCTACGAGAAGACGGGTGAGCTTAAGTATCGACTGATACTGAACCACCTTCGTGTATTGTACAACGTGTTTGAGCATGAGGCTTTGACTAAGATGCTGTGCTTCAGACTGAATCGGTACCTGCACTTCCTGAAGCCGTTCTTAGTCCTGTTGAACTACTGGCCCGCGAGAGTCGAGGTCGGCAACGTCGTCGTAGTCGACTCTTGCGTGCCTATGGACCGAGGTATAGTAGAAGCGCTGAGGAAGATCTAATGAACGACATCGATACGATCGCGATTTATAAGCTACTGAAGTCGCTGTCGACTCCCATAACGGAGACGGCCGCGTACGAGCTTGGTCTCGTCTCCGCAGACGGAAGGGGTCTCCGTGCTCCTAAGAACTCGCGCGAGGCCGTCGTCTATGAGTACGTCGACCGCTTATCGCTCGGACTCAGAGGCATACTAAACGAGCAGCCGGCGCATCAGGCCAGTCGCGCGACCTACGCAGCGATGCTGATCATGATGCGCGAGCGAGACGACAGCCTGCTCGATCCCGCCCGCCTACGCTCGCAGCTCGTCGCTGAGATGCGTAAGATCGCGCGATTCAATCTTCCGGACTTCAGCGACCTCAGAGAGGCCGCGCGCGCCATCAAGAAGATTCGCTCGTCGTCTCGAGACCCCAGGAAGTCTCTCACCAAGTTTCTTAAGGACCGTGAGCAGTGGGCGACCATGTTCAAGAAGCCGACGGCGCCGGTCAAGGAAGACGCACCGGCAAACGCGGTCGGTGGCGGCGCGATCCACGGAGTGGGCGTCGGACCTAAGGGCGAGCCCGGTGTGCGTCCGATGGCGACTCTTCGTAGGAAGCGTCCCGTCCCTATGGTCCACTACAAGGCTCTGGGTAAGAAGGTTCCCGTCGGTAAGTCGAGCTCCTCGAGAGGTAACGGAGGAGACGGCGGTAACGGTGGCGAGGAGTACCTCCACCTATCAGAGAAGCCTAGGAGGCGCTGACCGTGTTTGCCGGCCTGGGACTTAAGCTAGCGATCGCTCTGTTCCTGGTGTCGGCGATGTCTGGCGGCATCATCTACGTTCAGATGCTTCGCATGGACTTACAGATCGCTAAAGAGAATCAGGCTAAGCTCGAGGACGTCGTCGCTTCTCAGAAGGCAGTCATGGAGCAGACCAACCGTGACATCGAGAAGATGCGCGAGATCAACAGCAACCTCAACGTCGAGATGAGAAGCGCTCAGCGAGACGTGAGCGACCTTGAGAGAAAGTTTCGCGAGGGACCGGGCGGTAAGCCTAGAGACGTCGGCGCGATGGCGATGAAGGACCCGCAGAAGCTTCAGGATAAGATCAATCGCGGCACCCACCTAGCTCTCAGGTGCAACGAGATCGCGACAGGTAGCCCGCTCACCGAGGACGAGCGAAGCGGCAAGGAGAGGAACTCGATATGCCCAGAGCTGATCAAGCAGGCTGCCAAGTGAAGACACTCATAGCCATCATCCTCGTCGCTCTCGTCGCAGGATGCTCGTCGACTCAGAAGATAGTCGAGAAGCCCGTCATGGTCGAGAGGCAGAAGCTTCTCGTGCCGGAGGTGCAGCCCGTCGAGCAGATCAACCTCGAGTGGACGGTACTGACGAAGGAGAACTTCGAGGCTAGAGTGCGCGAGATCGAGGAGCAGGGCGGTCAGTTCGTCGTGTTTGCTCTCACGCCACAGGGATATCAGAACCTGTCGATAAACGTAGCCGAGCTGCGCCGCTACATCATACAGCAGCGCTCAATACTGGTCGCGTACAAGGAGTACTACGACAAGCCGCCCGAGGCACCTAAGCCTCCTCTCGCAGAAGACAAGCCTTTCTGGAAGCTCTGGTAGATGGCGCAACCGAACGACATCAAGACCGACGTCGAGCTTCTTAAGAAGGACTTCGAGCAGCTCAGTGCTCTGATCGATCGCATGGACCTAATGATCGAGAAGTTGTCGGAGGTCTCTACCGGTCTAAACAGAATCCTCGCTGTTCACGACAACCGACTGTCGCAGCAGGAAGAGATCACTAAGCACATATTCGAGCTGATCGAGATGCGTCGCAGAGAGTCCGTCGAGAGCACTAAAGAACTCAAAGATATGTTTGACAAAGTCACTGCCGAGCTTAAGAAAGGTATTGACAATCTTGAGAAGTGGCGTTATTATCTGATAGGTATGGCGATCGCATCTGGTTTCCTTTTGTCTAAGTTGCCGGATATTCGAGCGCTCCTCTCTTAACCATCACGTTTGCTATGAGCCTTCTGGTCGACCAAAAGTACGCGCTGCTACTGTCGAGTAAGCTCGATCGCTTCAAGCGAGTCGACGCGCGCGTGTTTAATTTCAGGTGTCCGTTCTGCGGCGACTCGCAGAAGAACAAGCACAAGGCTCGCGGCTACCTCTACGAGAAGTCGGGCCGCGTCTCGTTCAAGTGCCACAACTGCTCGCACAGCGCGTCTCTGTCCGGTCTGATAGAGACGGTCGACCCTCTCCTTCACCGAGAGTATAAGCTCGAAAAGTTTCGTGAGAGTCAGTCGTCCAACAGCTATGCCGTTGCGATACCGTCTCCATCGCCAGTATCGATAGAGAAGACACGCACCGACCTCATGGAGCTCGGTCTGACACCGATGTCCGACCTTCCGGCCACTCACAGAGCGGCGCAGTACCTCAAGGGTCGAATGATACCGCGCAGTCGCTGGAGCGACCTATACTACTGCGAGGACATGAGAGTCTTTGAGAAGCTCAACGACGCGTACCGAGGTCGGCTGATGCCCGGCGCGCGCATAGTGATACCGTACCGAAACACGCGGGGAGAGCTGACCGGCGTCTCAGGTCGAGACCTAGGCACGTCTAAGCTCAGGTACGTCGTGGTGCGTCTGTCAGAAGACGCCATGATCTACGGACTCGACCGCGTCAACGTCGACCGCCGAGTGTACGTGGTGGAGGGTCAGTTCGACAGCATGCTGGTCGACAACGCTATCGCGGCCGGAGGCACCGACTTTCAGCGAGCTGTGGACATGCTTCCGCTCGAGAGAGCGGTGCTCGTGTTCGACAACCAGCCGAGGAACGAGCAGGTCGTGAAGCTGATAGAGCGTCAGGCACAGCGCGGAAGCACGTGCGTGGTGTGGCCGGCGTCATGGGAGTACAAGGACATAAACGAGGCCGTGATGGACGGCGTCACTCTGTCCGAAGTGATGCACGTCATAGACCAGAACGCTCGATCCGGACTCGCGCTCAAACTAGCCATCAGGGACTGGAAGAAGACATGACCGCTAAGTTGGTATCCTACACAAAGATGATTGACAGCGACTTGAGCCTGACTAAGCAGGTCGCGTACGTCGCTCGAGTCTCTAACCCGAGCAGTCAGATCAACAACATCGACGCGTGCGAGAAGCTGGTGCGCTACCTAATCACGCACAAGCACTGGTCGCCGTTCGAGATGGTGTCGCTGACTCTAGAGATCGTCACTTCGCGAGACATCGCTCGACAGATGCTCAGGCACCGATCGTTTACGTTCCAAGAGTTCTCTCAGCGGTATGCCAACCCGACTCTAGAACTTGGTCTGATCGCGAGAGAAGCGCGAATGCAGGACACGAAGAATCGTCAGAATAGCCTACCTGCCACCGACGAGGACCTCAAGCAGACCTGGACTAAGATGCAGGAGGATGTCATCGCCGGCAGCATTCGAGCGTACCAATGGGCAGTGAGAAAAGGAGTGGCAAAAGAGGTCGCGAGAGCAGTTTTGCCTGAAGGGATGGTGCAGTCGCGAATATATATGAGCGGAACACTCAGAAGCTGGGTTCACTACGTTCAGCTGCGCTCTGGAAACGGAACGCAGCTGGAGCACCGCATTGTCGCTAGAGAGTGTGCCGAAGCCATCGCGCCTGTGTTTCCAGAGATAGTAGATTTTATAGAGAAGGAGTAGCGGATGTCGAATCACCTACCGACTATGATGCAGCAGTTCATTCACCTCTCGCGATACTCGCGGTGGATACCCGAGGAGAACCGCCGAGAGACGTGGACTGAGACGGTCGGTCGGTACTTCGACTTCTTTCAGAAGCACCTCGGTCGAGACAAGCTCGACGACGCCACTCGCTCTCGCCTAGAGGACGCCGTCCTCAACCTCGACGTCATGCCGTCGATGCGCTGCATGATGACTGCCGGTCCGGCCCTCGAGCGCGACCACATCGCCGGTTACAACTGCTCCTACGTCGCGATCGACAACGCGAGGGCGTTCGACGAGATCATGTACATCCTCATGTGCGGCACCGGCGTCGGCTTCTCCGTAGAGTCTAAGTACGTCGAGCAGCTGCCCGTAGTCGCTGAGAAGTTCTATGACTCCGACACAGTCGTCGTCGTCGCCGACAGCAAGCTGGGCTGGGCTAAGTCTCTTCGAGAACTCATCCACCTCCTCTACGCCGGGCAGGTTCCGAAGTGGGACGTGACGCGCGTCCGCCCAGCCGGAGCGCCGCTAAAGACCTTCGGTGGGCGCGCGTCTGGACCCGATCCGTTGGTCGACGTGTTCAACTTCGTCGTCCGTACGTTCAAGAACGCCGCCGGCCGAAAGCTCAACACGCTCGAGTGCCACGACATCGTCTGCAAGATCGCCGAGGTGGTCGTAGTCGGCGGAGTGCGTAGGTCCGCTCTCATCTCGCTGTCCGACTTGGACGACAGTCGAATGAGAGAGGCTAAGAGCGGGCAGTGGTGGGTGACTGAGCCGCAGAGAGCTCTAGCCAACAACAGCTACGTGGCTCGAGACAAGTCGATCGACGTCGGCGTCTTCATGGAAGAGTGGAAGTCGCTGTACGTGTCGAAGTCGGGCGAGCGTGGAGTCTTCTCTCGTTACGCGTCGAGGAACCAGGCGGCCTGCACCGGTCGTCGCGATCCAAACCATGACTTCGGAACCAACCCTTGCTCAGAGATCATCCTTCGAAGCCGTGAGTTCTGCAACCTGACGGAGGCGGTGATCCGCGCCGACGACACAGCGGAGACTCTGCTTCGTAAGGTCGAGATCGCAACCATCCTGGGGACGATGCAGTCGACGCTCACCGACTTCAAATACATCTCTAAGAAGTGGAAGGAGAACTGCGACGAGGAGCGCCTCCTGGGCGTGTCTCTCACCGGAATAACCGACAGCGTCCTCACGAACGGCACCAACGGCACGGGTAGCGACAGCGAGACCGCAGAGCTGCTCCGCTCTCTTCGGCAGAAGGCGGTCGACACCAATGTGGTCTGGGCCGATAAATTCGGCGTGTCTCAGTCGATGGCCGTCACCTGCGTCAAGCCGAGCGGGACGGTATCTCAGCTCGTCGACTCTGCGTCTGGCATCCACGCGCGTCACAGTCAGTACTATATTCGCACCGTCCGCGCCGACAAGAAGGACCCTCTCGCTCGCATGATGGTCGACGGAAGCTTTCCCGTCGAGGACGACGTGATGAAGCCGGCGTCGACCTACGTGTTCTCGTTTCCAGTCAGAGCGCCGGAGCACGCGTTGTTTCGCGAGGAGATGAGCGCGATCGCACAGCTCGAGCTGTGGAAGCTGTACCAGGACAACTGGTGCGAGCACAAGCCGTCCATCACCGTCACGGTTAAAGAACACGAGTGGCTCGACGTCGGCGCCTGGGTGTTTAAGAACTTTGAGAAGATGTCCGGCGTATCGTTCCTACCGTTCAGCGATCACGTCTACAAGCAAGCACCGTACCAAGACTGCACTCGAGAGGAGTACGAGGCACTTCTGGCTAAGATGCCTAAGGTCATCGACTGGTCCGTGCTGTCACTCTACGAGAAGACCGACATGACGGTAGGCAGCCAGGAACTCGCCTGCTCCGCCGGCGCGTGCGAGGTCGTGGACCTGAGCGCTCGCTGATGTCTAAGCTCATAAAGAAGAACGTGACGTGCGAGGCGTGCGACAGCGCGTACGAAGTCTCGCACTACCCGGGCGCGGTAGCGAAGGGTATAGACATCTTTTGCCACTTCTGTGGAGCCATCATCGATGGCGTCGACGAATATATAGACGAGGACGTAGAGGATGATGCTGAGGAAGAGTGACCTACGAGAACCCGTGGACTTTCGAGGGTGTCGAGTTCGACGACGAAGACGCTAAAGGCTTCGCCGGGTTCGTGTACCTGATCACGAACACGGTCACGGGCGAGATGTACGTCGGAAGAAAGTACTTTGAGAAGATACGAAAGCAGAGAGGCAAGAAGCGCAGGACTAGGTCGGAGAGCGACTGGAAGGACTACTACTCGTCCTCAGAGAGGCTCAAGTCAGACGTAGAGAAGTATGGCAGAGAAGCGTTCAAGCGTGAGATACTGAGCCTACACACGACGAGAGGCATGGTGAACTTCTCAGAGATCGTCGAGCAGTTCAATAGGCGAGTTCTAGATGATGGGAGCTACATAAATGACACGATCGGCAAGTGGAGAAGAATACCCGGTCACATTCAGGACCGAAGCCGGTACGCCGGATCATCTAGGCGGTCACCTCAATAAGACGCACGTAGACGTCGGGTCGCTGAAGTGGCTCGTCGATAACTACGACGTGGCGACGATGGTCGATGTCGGCTGCGGCCCGGGCGGCATGCGCTTCGAGGCCGAGAAGCTCGGAGTCACGTGGTACGGAGTCGACGGCGACGAGTCCGTGTGGGTACCCGGTTCTCGCATTCATACGCACGACTTCACGCTGGGTTCGTTTAAGAGTGCCGAGCCGAAGTACGACCTGGGCTGGTCGGTCGAGTTCCTCGAGCACGTCGAGGAGAGGTACGTGCCCAGCTACATGGACCTGTTCTCTCGCTGCCGCGTGGTGGCGGCGACTGCGGCTCCGCCTGGCTACCCCGGCCACCACCACGTGAACTGTCGGTCGACAGACTACTGGGCCGGAGTCTTTGCGGCCCACGGGTTCGTGCTCGACGCTGCGGCGACGGCCACTCTAAGGTCGGTGTCGACTATGGTCAAGCCGTTCATGCAGAGGACTGGAATGCTGTTCAGGAGGTACGACTACTGTGACTGACCGCATCAAGCTCTTCGTAGGCTGCGCACCGAACGGCGAGGACGCCGAGTCCCAGATGGTTCTCGAGTACACCGCTCGAAAGCACTCGTCTCTGCCGATAGACATCGTGTGGATGCGCGTCAGCGCCGACCCAAAGAGCTTCTGGTTCGGATGGAACACGAGCGAGTGGTCGACGCCGTTCTCAGGATTCAGGTGGGGAATCCCTGAGTACTGCGGTCACAGCGGAGAAGCGATCTACATGGACTCGGACATGATCATCATGGCCGACCTAGCTGAGCTGTGGCGCGCTCCGTGGAACGTCGGTGACGTACCGCACGCTGTCGTTCAGGCTAAGGGCGGGTGGAGGTTCTGCGTGGCTAAGTGGGACTGTCGAAAGACGTACAACCACATTCTTCCAATCGACCGCCTGAGGTCTCAGGCCAACGCGCACCAGCGACAGTTCTCATACTTTGCGAACAGTCCGGAGCTGGTGCAGGTGTTCGACCGTCAGTGGAACAACTTCGACGGCGAGAACGATCCGCTCGACCGGATAAAGATACTCCACTACACCGACATGTCGACTCAACCCCACGCCAAGTACGCCGTGCCGCGCCTCACGGCAGCCAAGCAGACGCACTGGTTCGACGGTGAGTTTCGCCAGCACAGGCGCGCCGACGTGGTCGAGCTGTTCGACCGAATGTACGACGAAGCGTCTCGCGCCGGTTATAGTGCTTCGCAGTACGTGCCCGAGAAGCTCGTCAAGTACTCTAAGAAGAGCCAGGCTGGGTACACCGCATCCAACGGCTTCGACGTTACGAGGGGACAATGAGCTACCTAGCCTTCACAGCGTGCGACGAGAAGTACTTCTACGCTCACGGACCGGCGTACATGCAGTCGTGCATCGAGACTGGGACTAAGTTCGAGATCGTGGTGGTCGACGCATCTTCAAGTAAAGCTGATGATATGCGGTCCTACGTCGAGAGCGAGCGCTTTGGTCGAGTGCGCGTCATAGAGCGAGCAGAGAACGCTCCACCGATGGATCGAGTCGGATACGCCTGCGCCAGGTTCAAGTACGCTGCTCAGAGAATGCGAGACTCTGAGGAGACGAAGTCGCTTCTCATAACCGACATCGACTGCCTATTCATTCAGCCTGTACAACAGCCGTCTCGTCCGATCGGTCTCTTCACTCGAGAGTCGCTTCCGGGCACCGTCGGCTGGGAGCGAGAGGGAACGACTGTAGCTGCCGGCCTAGTCTATGTTCAGGACTCTCCAGTCGGACATCGATTCATCAACGAAGTGGCTAGACAGATCGAGACTCTACCCCAGCAGTGGTTCGTGGATCAAGTCGCACTGAACCGAGCTGCTACGTCTCTAAGAGTTGAAGAGTTGGGGCACCTCCACAAGTTCACACAGCTCGACATGGACTGGGAGTTTAGGTCAGACTCATTCATCTGGACGGGAAAGGGCGATCGAAAGTACAACAACTTGACGTACACACGAATGAAGCATGATCTCGAGAGGAGGTTCGTATTCGCGTCCTAATGCTCAGGCCCAGGATGGACGTCACCTTCAAGGAGGGTGCCGTTCCGTCCGAGAGAGGTTCAATACCACCGATTCGACGGCACTGGATCAACTTCATCGACCGAATAGTCGATGCTCATCGCGACCGAGGTGACTTCGTTGAGGATCGTGAGAAGCCGCTCTGGCAGTTCAGTCCGAGCGAAGTCAACGGCGATGCGTTCGATCTGGTGTATGTTCCGCATCGTGAAGCTAAGACATTTTCTGTATCTGATCCGCGCGTGATGGTTAGGTACTACATGCAGACGGTGTTTCCCGAGAGGTTCTATGTAGACCGTCTCGGGTGGGCCGGCGGTGTCTTAACCTACCCGTGCTTTGAACTGATCTCTAAGGGTAATCATCTCCTTCGCGATAGAGATGAGAAAACGCTACGCGCGATCGGCGACCTCAGAGTTAGATCTCAACGAAACGAGAGTAAGTTTGAGCAGCCTCCGCTCGATCATAAGATCAAGCTGCCGAGCGACTACGTGTTCTTTCCGTGCCAGCTGCCGCACGACGAGACGATACGATCGCACAGCAACTGGTCCGTCGCTCGAGCGCTGGTCGAGACTCTGGAGTCAGCGGCTCGAGTCGGTCTCAGCGTAGTCGTGAAGGGCCACCCAGTCAATCCCGGCAGCATGATCGACCTTAAGAATATCGCGTATAAATACGACCACGCGACTTGGGTGGACGACGCTTCAGTGCACCAACTCATCGCAGGCTCTCGCTTAGTCGCCTGCGTGAACTCTGGTGTGGGACTCGAGGCTGTCGTTTACGGCAAGCCCGTGGTTACCTTTGGTCGCTCAGACTACGACGTCGTGACTATGAACGTCGAGAGGCACTACGACCAGTACGAGGAACCGGCGAGCGACGCACTGGACGGGTGGCTCACTAAGCCGCACGTCTTCGACGAGGAAGTGAGGATGGGCTTTCTAGCCGGATGGTGCGACTGGACGTACGACACGACTGACGTTGACTTTAACTCAAGAATCTAAGGAGACACTGAAGTGAGCTACTGGGGATACCACTACATCATGGACTGCCGCTCGTGCGACGTCGATAAGGTTCGGAGTCGCGACAACATCGCTGAGTTCGTCAAGGCACTCGTCGTCGGGATCGACATGAAGGCGTACGGCCCGCCGATGATCGAGCACTTCGCTACGCACAACGCCGACGCCGCCGGCTACTCGATGGTGCAACTCATCGAGACGTCGTCGATCACCGGGCACTTCGTCGATAAGAACGGAGACGCGTACATCGACATCTTCTCTTGCAAGCCTTTCGACGGTGACGCTGCCCGGCGCATCGCAGTAGAGTACTTCAATCCTCAGCAGGTCCGCTCGTCGTTCTTAGTTCGCGACGCTCGAGAGGCCGGCGCGTCTCCCGGCTCGTCGCTGAAGAGCTGGAACCAGTGGACGTCGTTCTCTAAGTCCGCGGACGACTGACGTGCTGGAGAAGACAGTGACTCGCCTCGGCCGGCACGCCATCGCAGAACTGTGGGACTGCGACGTCGAGGTCCTACGAGACGAGTCGCTGCTCGACACACTGTTCCGAGCGGCCTGCGAGGCCGCCGGAGCAACGATCCTTCACTCTCACTTTCATAAGTTTGGAGACGAGGGTGGAGTCACGGGCGTGGTAGTCTTGGCTGAGAGCCACGCCAGCATCCACACTTGGCCGGAGCATGGATACGCTGCGGTCGACGTCTTCATGTGCGGAAACTGCGACCCGCAGAAGGCGCTGAACATCATCAAGCGAGCCACTCAGGCTAAGATTCGAGACAAAGTCACGCTTCAGCGCGGAGTACTTGAAAACAAATAGTTGACATCTCGTCGCTGCTGTGGTACTATGCTCTTATAGGCTGGTGAATGCAAAGCTACGGGATACTGTCATGGGCCTCATGCCTCTGTACTTCAACTCATACGCATCGAGTCGAGCTAAGCCGCGCGTCAAGACCGCGTCGCAGCTTCGCGCCGAGGCTGAGTACGCTAAGTTTCTAAAGTCCGTTGGCGTTCGAGGAGTGACGGCCGGCACGCAGCGTAAGCTGCTCCGCGCCGAGAAAGAGCAGATGTCAGCTGCACTTCCGGCACTCTCGAACGCCATACCCGCCGGAGTCGCGTCGAAGCGCTCGATCCTCACGGATCACGAGTGGCGCCGCGACTCCGGCGAGTCGGCAGGCACTGTGGACGCTATCCGTGAGAAGGCATCGCGAGCCATGCCTCTCTACAACAAGGGTGGGTACCAGCTCGCGTCTAAGAGCGAAGACCCAGCCACACTCGGCTCCAGATCAAGAAGGGGATGACCATGAGCAACGATAAGATTCATATGCAACAGTGCGATAGCGACTTCGTGTTTATTCTAAACTGCACCATGATGGGAAACGATAGGCGAGCGATTCACATCAATCACGAGTTTTCCATGCCTGACTCTGCAACTCACCAGGACGTCGCAGATAAGTTAGCGGTGTTTCTTCGAGCGCTGCAGTTCGAGCTAAGCGGCCTTCGCGTCGAGGTCGACAATAAGACGTGGACCGATGATGCATACGATCACGTCGGAGACGATTCTACATGGGAGGTTCCGCATGACTAAGTGGACCAAAGATGCCGTGCTCGCACTGGCTCAGGACCGAGTGATCACCGTCACGTTCAAGAAGAAGAACGGCGACACACGAATCATGGACTGCACTCTCCTCGAGAAGTTTCTTCCCGTGCAGCTGGACATCGAGAACACCACGACGCGCGACAACCCCGACGTGTTGGTTGTGTGGGACATCACGTCTGAGGGATGGCGATCGTTCCGAATCGACTCCATCATCGCGATCGAGAACTCACCGAGGGCTGGCTAGTCGATAGATAGATATAGAGTCGTCATGCTTTCGAGGAGGACGTGAACAGTGACTAAGATCAACGTGACCGGTGGCATCGATGCCGGAGAGCTCAAGGCCCTAGCGACTTCGATGGGTCCGGCTACAGATGGGACCTACTCTCACATCGGATCACAGGGTGGCACCGAGCAGATGATGGCTGGTCTCAAGAAGAGAGTCCCAGCCGACCTCCTCGATAAGTTCAACATCATCTGCTCTCGCGTTCGGAACGTCGACCAGAGCAAGAAGAACATACTGTGGCTTCACGACACTTGGGACGACCCGGAGTCTGAGCACCTCGAGAAGGAGGAGAGCCGCAAGCGGTTCACTAAGCTAGTGTTCGTGTCTCACTACCAGCAGGCGACGTACAACATCGGGCGCGGCGTCCCGCACAGCGACGGTGTGGTTCTACAGAACGCCATCGTTCCGATCCCCGAGCACGAGAAGCCGACAGGAAACATTCGCCTGATCTACCACACCACGCCGCACCGCGGCTTGGACTTACTCGTCCCGGTGGTCGAGAAGATCGCTGAGAGCGTGCCCGGCATTCATCTCGACGTGTTCTCGTCCTTTAAGATCTACGGCTGGGGTAAGCGAGACGAGGACTACGCCAAGCTGTTTCAGCGCATCGAGCGCCACCCCAACATGACGTACCACGGCTTTCAGCCGAACGACGTGGTTCGAGAGGCGCTGCAGCGAGCACACATCTATGCGTATCCCTGCATCTGGCCTGAGACCTCGTGCATCTCAGTCCTTGAGGCTATGTCCGCCGGCTGCGAAGTCGTGTGCCCGTCGTTCGCCGCGCTGCCTGAGACCTGTGCCAACTTCGCCTCGATGTACCCATTCGTCGAGGACTACAACCAGCACGCCAACATCTTCTACAGCGTGCTGATGTCGGTCATTCGCAACTACCGCAGCGATGGTGGAGTCAATAAGAGGAAGTACCAGAAGACCTACTTCGACAACTTCTACAGCTGGGACTATCGAGCGACTCAGTGGACCGGATTCTTGAAGTCTCTGACATAGAGAATCAGAGTGAGCTTCTTAGTATCAAACCTTCCGCCAGTCAACTGCTTCGTCAGGCGCGAGTACCTCTACGACTTCAAGAGTGGTCATGGAGAACTCGAGCCGTGCATATGGATCAGTCTGAAGAGCATACGTGGTCAAGCGTTTCGCATAGAGGTGTACCTACCAAGATACGGCGCACTGTACGACAAGCTGCCTCTCGACGCATTCGTGAGCAGGAAGACTGACCTAAAGCTGGAAGAGTTCCTCTCTCTCGACACGCTTCAGATCTGGGACTGCTTCAGCTACGACATGGTTGTGATTCAGAAAGCGTTTCTCAGGAACCTAAGCTGCAAGTTCTACGCTAAGGATAAGAAGTTTCACAACGGAAACTATATGTTCACAGTCGACCACGCGTCACCCGACCTCAACATGATAGACACCAGCTTCTCTGAGAGTCCAGAGGATCACAAGAGTTTCAACTTCATCGAGCTGTCTAACGGTCAGTATGCGGCTCAACCAAACAATCGAGTCATATTCTTTGACGCGGCGAGCAACCCAAAAGAGATGCTCTTTCCAGACTTCAAGGTCTGCACGAAGAAGTACGTGGTGGAGACCAATCCAAAGTGGCGTCTCGGAGACTCAGATACTGTTACGTATGAGTGATTGACAATGAGTAGCCGCCGTGGTATAATCTGACTATGGGAAAGAACCTACTCAAGAGCGTTAAGAAGCGCGCGACTCGCACGATCGTGCCTCGCGGCTTTGATACGAAGTATCTCGGCGAAGAGCCGACCTGGTCTGGTCCAGCCACGGAAGCAGACCTTGGTAAGGCGCTGAACTGGTACAACTACATGGTGGACGAGAAGCAGTGTCGAGAGTTTCTCTGCGAGTGGATGTCCACGCAGAACGCGTACTCGTCTCGAGTCGACGCTCTCAGCGAGCTTCCCGACTGGAAGTTTCAGGGAACGATCGGTGCCCTAGCTCGAATGATGAGCCGCGGTCTGACTCTTCGCGACGACATGATGGCGCGCTTTCGCGCTCGCCTCGACGGTCTCTTAGCATCCACTACTCGGAGAGTCGAGAAGAAGATTGAGCCAGTGACCGAGCGCGTTCGTGTCAGCCCAGACAGCTACTTCGTGGCCGAGGTCGACGCTCAGATCGACGAGTTCGTACGAAACAAGTGCTCGAGCGAGTGGTCGATGTACGACACGCTGAAGAGCAGCTCCACTCCGAGTCCTATCGCCAACCGCGTCGCCGCTCACTTCTCTCGTCTGCGAGACGAGCTGGCAGAGGCTGTCGATGGCGGAGACGACCAGCTTCGCGAGGCGTACCGCACGTACTCGAAGAAGCAGCTCCGAGCGTTCCGCGAGTTCGTCGATAAGATCGTGACTGAGTGTCAGACCTGGAGCGGAAACACTAAGAAGGCGCGCGCTCCACGTAAGAAGCGCGTCAAGACCGCCGACCAGCTGACTAAGCGAGTCAAGTACCTTCGCGAGCACTCCGGCCTGAAGCTGGTGAGCGTCGCACCGACCAGCATCGTCGGCGCTCGAGTGCTCTGGACCTACAACGTCAAGACTAAGGCTCTAGCTCGGTACGAGTGGGCCGAGGGTGAGTTTGAGGTCCGTGGGTCGACGCTGACTGGGTACGCCGTCGCCGGTCAGAAGCGACTTCGCAAGCCTGAGTCGATGCTGCCGAGCATATCGACCGGCGGTCCGAAAGCGGCCGACAGAGCGTTCCTCGACATCAAGACTAAGATGTCTCAACCCAACGGTCGCCTAAACGACCAGACCATCCTACTGCGAGTGGTGCGATGAGCGACGAACCCAAGGTGTTTAAGTTTCCAACGAGTCGGATCGTCCGCACTCCGTCTCAGGTCGACAGCCGAGGCGGAGAAGACGAGCGTAAGAAGGTCAGCATCGACATCATAGTCGACAACTGCCTAGAGGTGTTCGCCGCAGCCCTCGCCTCCAACCGCGTCGACTTCAAGGACGGTGAAGTGCTTCGTATGTTTGGGTTCTCCATGGAGTGTCTAAGAGCAGCGGCCTACCGCGGCTTGAGTATAGAACATCCTCTTCACGCACTCATGCTTCAGTTCATAACTGAGGCTGAAGCAAAGATGGTGTTGACACGGAGCGAGTCTCCTGATATAATTAGCTAGTAGCATGGAGATGACGCTGTGATCTTAGTCGACCTCAACCAAGTCATGATCTCGAACCTGATGGTTCACATCCACTCGTCCAACAGCCACCACGAGGTTGGCTCTGGGGCTACGGTGGTAGACGAGTCCATGGTCAGGCACATGGTGCTCAATAGCCTACGCATGTACAACAAGAAGTTCAGTCAGGAGTTCGGCGAGCTCGTGATCTGCATCGACGACAAGCAGTACTGGCGTCGCGAAGTCTATCCGCACTATAAGGCGCACCGTCGGCGCGACCGTGAGAAGTCCGACGTCGACTGGCAGGTGCTCTTCGACGCGATGCACATGATCCGCGCCGAGCTCAAGGAGCACATGCCGTACAAGGTCGTGCAGGTCCCTCGAGCCGAGGCCGACGACATCATCGGTGCGGTCTGCATCGACCGCGGCTCGATCCTCAACGCAGGCGAGAAGCTTCTGGTGCTGTCTGGCGACAAGGACTTCGGTCAGCTCCTTCGGTACGGCAACGTGTATCAGTACGCGCCGGTTCAGAAGAAGATGATCGCGATCGACAACGCCGAGCGGTTTCTTCGCGAACACATCCTCCTCGGCGACCGTGGCGACGGTATTCCAAACTTTCTGTCAGAAGACGACACCTTCGTCGCCAACAAGCGTCAGCGCCCGCTGTCTCGAACCAAGCTGGCGGAGTGGGTGACTATGAACCCGAGCGACTTCTGCGACGACGCCATGCTTCGCGGTTACAGGCGCAACGAGCAGCTGATCGACCTGTCTCACATTCCGACCGACGTTCGCGACTCCATCCTAGCAGCGCTCGACGACGCCAAGCCGGCGCCTCGCAGTAAGATGTTCTCATACTTCGTGGAGAAGCGCCTCCGCAAGTTGACCGAAGCTATCGCGGAGTTCTAACATGCCACTCTTTAAGATCGAAGTCATGAGCTGCTTCCGAAACACCTACGTGGTTGAGGCTGACGATGCTGAGGCCGCGGAGGACGCGTTCCTCGTGGCCGATATGGATCATAACGATCCTCCAGTCGAGGTCGATCAGAAGCATGTCGGTACACTAAACTTCATGACTGACGAGATAAGTCGGCGAGACCTCGACCGCATTCTAGAGGCTAGCTACAACGGCCACCTCGGAGACGCGCTCGTAATTCAGGCTGGGTACGCCACCGCCAAGATGGTAAGTCGAGCTCGCGCCGCCGCGGAACAAAAAAATGAAGATGACTGATAAGTGTTTGATTCATCAGACGAGCGGCGCGCGTGATTTTCGAGACTCTGAGTACGCTTGGTTCAGATGCGCCACGCACGGTGTCGATTTTGTATTCGTGACTTACTGCGACATCACTCGAGAGTGTAGAACACCTATCTTATGTAATGACCGCCGCTATGACACCGAGCCACAAGTCGACTATCCATAAGCCTAAGGAGACGCAAGATGATGAAGAAGCTATCTAAGATAATCTCTGAGATCGAGTCGGCCAAGGACGTCGGTGAGCAGGTCGCTCGGCTTCGAGCGGCAGATAGTCGTTCTGTTCGAGACGTACTCCTCTACACGCTGCACCCTCAGGTCGAGTGGAAGCTTCCTCAGACCGACCCGCCGTACAAGCCGCTGTTCGAGGCGGCCGACGCCGAGGGTCGCCTGCACTCCGACACTAAGATGTTTCAGTACTTCACGAACACTCAGGAAGGAATGAACACCAAGCAGGCAAAGCGAGAGCAGATGTTCATCACTCTCCTTGAGTCGCTCGATCCGGAAGACGCTAAGTTCATGCTCAGGATCAAGAACAAGGACGTCCGCATCTCTCGCGAGGCCGTCGACATCGCTATGCCGGACTTGAC
>JAAOEI010000331.1_pt1 | contig 18636 bp, 26 predicted proteins | sample 7059261 | NCBI WGS metagenome assembly JAAOEI01 (sample SAMN14008812, study PRJNA610033) | viral metagenome | isolation source: viral particles filtered from seawater | place: China: Hangzhou Bay, Yangshan Deep Water Harbour | collected 2017-10-31 | reverse complement strand
CACCAGGTTGCGGCGCTGGTACCAAAGATAAAATTGTTTTTAGTGTATCAGGGGGAAGATTCAGACAAGAAAGATATGAAGATTCCACTTAAATTTGAAGATAGCACGGATCCTAACGCCATCAGCAACATAACAAATACCCGCTTTGGCCGCGGAGACGGCGTCGGAATAAAAAGCTTTTCTGTTCAAACTCAGGGAACAAACCCGGCTGAAGGCGCCCTCGTAAAATGTACATTACAAATCTTTTTTCAAAATATAGAAATGCTTGCCTCTCAGACTCCCGGCGACGTTCCCGGGCCAAACGACTACATAGAACTGATTTTGAGAAGGACCAGAGATCCAAAGAAGACTAAGGATAGCAAAGGAAAAACTGTACCATATTCAAGGATAGTGAATAGATACGGATTTAGGCTAATGGCTGTCATTGGTTGGGCGGTCCCGCAGGGCAGCCTAGGCGATAACGACGTGGCGTTGAAGGACGCCCTTCGAGAGAGCAAGCAGACAATATATTTAAATCTGGTTGATCACACTATAGATTTCAAGCAAGATGGAACAGCGGAGCTAACTTGTGATTATCAGGGCGCCCTGGAGCAGATATTATCCAACAGTAATCTATATGATGTCTTGCACGTTCCTGACGATGGATCTTCATCAGTGCTGACCAGGCTGCAAGGCCGATTGGATGAGCTAAAGAAGAAGGGTGAGAGCATCAAAGATGAGCCGGGTAAGGGCAAGGAACTGAAGGCTCTGAATAAGCAGATCGAAGAACTTAAAAAACAAAGGAACTCAATCAATAAAAAGATCCGTGCGAGAAAATACGCTGAAATAATGAATCGATTGTATGTCCCAAGGCCTCCCAATCCGAGCAGGATCGGAACCATCGATTTGACGCCGGCCGAAATGAAGAGAGTAAAAGAAGGCAAGAGGTGGTCTGGCGCTAGCGTGACTATCACGAAAGACAAAGTTAAGATCGCTAGTGCAGACGCCGATGTTAGAGAGGCGCACGCGAGGGCCGGCGCCGCCATGGGCGCTACAGCAGGCTTCAGAGCAGACACAAGCGAGTCTGGGTTAGTGGGGTGGTTCAAGGACCTTACAAGTGCGAAGAAACAAGAAGACACTAGATTGAGTTTTATATATTTTGGTGATCTTGTCGATATTATGACAGAAACGATGGTGAAGAGACAGGAAGAGGACAAAAGCTCTCCGAATGCCCACATCTTGTTGGGTCCTGTCTCCTACAACACACAACTGCCAAATGGAACAATCACAAGAAATGTTGTTAATTTGGCCGATGTTCCGATAGCTATGAAAGCTTTTGAATTCTGGTTTAATAAGAATGTTACAAAGCAAAAATTAGATAACTGGTCCCTAAGGTCTTTTCTGAAATCCGCCGTGTCCGAACTGGTGCTGAACGCCTTGGGCGAACACTCTAAGCCAGACGAGGGCTTGAGGAGAAACAATATCGTCGGCATTCACAGCTTCTTGGCTCGCAAGAAAGATGGGAAAGAGCCGATCCCGAGAGGAACAAAGATATACGATCTAGACAGTAAAGAGAAAAGGCTTGTTTTGGCGGATGCTGAAAGGGACGACATGGAAAACATGAAGCCATATATCCTCGTATACGGATCGATTGAAGTTCCCGAGAGCAGAGATCCAAGCAAAGTTGCACAGGATATTGCCGACGGCATTTACCATTTTAATATTGGGTCAGACAGGGGGTTATTAAAGAGTGTTAATTTTAAGAAGACCGATGTCCAGTTTCTCCGCGAGGCCCGCCTGACATCACAAGACGCTGAAGAAGGACAGTTGCGAGACAAATATGACGCAACCCTGGAACTGATTGGGTCATCATTCCTATTCACTCCAGGGCAAAAGATATATATTAATCCGACTTTGGCCGGCTTTGGCAGCGTGAAGAGTAGGAAGTCGATTGCTCGCATGCTCGGCCTAGGCGGCTATTACGATGTTATCCAGGTTGATTCTAGTTTCGACCGCGCCCGCGGATATGTGACTACCTTGACTTGCAATTGGAGCAACTTTGGAGTCGTTAAAGATGAAGAGAGTTCAGAGAAAACTAGCACCGGAACAAAGGTCGCTGCCACTGTGCCGGCACCAGAAAAGGAAACACCTTCGCTAGCGGCACCTCCCGACGGCCCTAGCATGGGGTCCCCTTCTGCACTAGCGGCCTCCTCGGGCGAGCACGAAACACCAGCAGTCCCGGTAGAAAGAAACGTGGCACAAAAGATGGCCGAAGAAGACAAAGCCGAACAAGCGAAAGTGGCTAAGGAGGAGGCTATAGTCGAAAGCGTTGCCACCCCACCCGCGCCTGACGTTCCCCCTTCTCCTTCTCCTCCCACACGACGACAGGCGACAGAAGCTGAAAGAAACACCTTTCGACAACGTCTTGAGCGCGACGTCGCGAATGCCCGGGAAAGTCTTGAGAAGGCTACGGCCGGGAACCTGCAACCCCGCCGCGCCGTGCTTAGAAGAAGGGAGCAGGTCTTGAAGAGTTTTGATCGAAACCCTGAGGGCCTACAGGCAGTAACCGAAAAAGGTGGCAGCGTCAGATTCATCTTTTGAGGATAGCCTGACATTAGAAGAGGAGTGATATAGTATGGCACAAATAGTAGCGCGCGCAACCAATCAGCAAAGCACCGAAGAAACTTTCATACTGAGAAAGCTTTATAAAGATAGGGCTTTTCCGACATACGGCGCGAAAAGTATTGACTTTTGGTACGAGAAGCCAATGTATGGCAGGATAGACAGCCAGGAGAATGCTGTCGCTCCCAAATCTTCCATGGTCAAACAGATCCCTTCTTCTGAATCCTCTCATTTCGCACTTAACTTTGTTACCGACGCGTTCATTGGTATGAGAAACGCCTTTGCAAAAGGCATGATGGCCGGCAATGTTGCGACGAAAGGCAGCATATATTCAGGCCTACCATTGCGCCAAGGTATAGAAAGTGCCTCGAACACTTATTATAATTATTTACAAATAATCAACGATGCATTCATCAGCAGTTATTTGGACGTGAATAATAAAATAAACGAAACAACAGACTTCGATTCGTTTTTTCTAAATTATGTCAGGTACTTGTACGATAGGGCGTCATTCATACCGATAACTAAAAGCTCTTTCCTAACCTCCAGATACGCCACCCCATATATGAGCGGCTTGATGATCGAAGTAGGAAGGAACGATCACTCAATTGACCAGCCCAAGAGGGAGATTTATATCGAAGATCCCAACTTCGAGGTGTTCCGTAATACGGCGCAACAATATGGTTTCATGGTGGATAAGAATGCTCCTTGGAGGCTGACGGCCGACTTGTCGAGTCCGTTCATGCAGAGATTCGGAGAGCCCTATGGGGTCGAACAAGCCCCGGGCACCGCGTCGAATATATTTGACACACATTATGATCGTGTGTATAATGATGATATAAGAAATTTGAAAAGGTTCTTTAAGGCTTCCTACGAAGTCTTCGCTCAGAAATACCCTATAATCTCCGAACAAAAGTTGAGCGTCTGTGGCGTCACACCGAGCCTTGACACCAACAAGAAGATAAGGCCATCTTTCAACGAGGACGCTTTTGAAAATAAATATAATGACGCTTTCTGGATTCAACTGTATTACAACTTGAGAATGAGAGAAATAAAAATTCCCTTGACAACGCCCCGAAGAAGGGTTATGATTAAGGAGATGGTCGACCTGCTCCCGTTTCTTGGCCTAGAGAGAGTCGCTAGCCTTGTCAATGATAAGGTCGTAAGTATGAATCCTGACAGATGGTGGTCTTGGTCGCCAAACTCAACATCAACAGTCGAGCGCGAAGCCGAGACACCTGCCGAGACACAACAAGAAAATAATCTATTTTAATGATTTTTCAGTCCTTAGATGATAAAGGCGAGTGTGTTGGTGTGTATTCATCTGGCAGGCTAGACTTCAAAACGATCCCAGATGACCTTAGCCGAACTTGGGACTACGCTGCATTCCTTGATAATAGGGAGATAGACTACGCCAGACTATATTGTGATGGTAAAACTCTCGATCAAGTGTGTCCAGAGCACTTGTTGGATGAATGGCATCAAAAAAGTGCTAAGTTAAAGGCGTTTTTGGTCTCTTTTAACGAATCCAAGGTGTCTTTGAGGGAGAATTGCTTCTTTGACCTTGTTCCGCAGCGATTTTTGTTAGATTTTTGCGAAATTAAGAACAGAATCACTGAACATGTCTTCGACACGCATGAAAAACCGAAAAATCACGACTTTTTAGTGTCAGTGGCATCAATTTTAGCCAAAATTAAGCAAAATGAGCTTGATATTGACGAAAATATGCTAAAAGACCGCCTGCACGAGTTCAAAGTGCGCCAATTCACCAATAAATTGGAAAGAACCCACAAATATATTGATTTTAACCTCTTCGGGACCAAAACAGGCCGACTTTCGACTAGGAAGAACAGCTTTCCCATTATGACGATGGATAAAACGTACAGAAAAGTCCTGAAACCGAAGAATGATTGCTTTGTTGAGCTAGATTTCAATGCGGCAGAGTTGCGCACCCTCCTGGCCCTCTCGGGGATAGAGCAACCGCAAGAAGACTTACACGACTGGAACATCCAAAACGTTTTCCGAGGCACGGGGACCAGAGACGAGGCAAAGAAGAGGGTTTTTGCGTGGCTGTATAACCCTGCTGCGAAGGATACGTCGCTAGCACGCGTATACGATCGTGAGTCGGTGGTTAAAAAGTATTTCACTGGCGAACAAGTGACGACCTTTTTCGACAGGACGATATCATGCGATAGTCATCATGCTCTAAATTATATCATTCAGAGCACAACAAGTGATTTATTACTTAAACAAATGGTGAAAGTTGATAAAATACTACAAGGAAGAAAATCTTTTATTGCTTTCCCTATGCATGATAGTTTGGTTATCGACATGTCCCTCGGAGATCGTGATGTAATCAGGGACGTGGCTGCTGTTTTCGCCGAGACAGAACTTGGCAGGTATCGCACCAACATGAGTGTTGGAAAGAACTTTGGAGAAATGAAGGTTTATGAAATATAACAAATTAGTGAGGGACCTCATCCCTTCTATTATTGCGAAGGCTGGCAAAGGGTCGTCCCATCATATCGCGGATGACAAAGAGTATGAACAAAAGTTGTGGGAAAAGCTGAAAGAAGAAGTCGAGGAATTCAAGTTCGTTCCTTGCGAAGAAGAAATGGCAGACATTCTGGAAGTGATGGAAGCGATCGCCGTTTTTTATGGCCTGGATCCGTATGATGTTGAGACAGCAAAGCAGGTCAAGGCCGGCACAAGAGGCTCGTTCAAGGGCAGAGTTATTTTAGAAGAAGTTGTTGAAGAATGAATGTAATAGGTCTAGGCGGAGCCGGTTGCTCTCTAGTAGATCGCTTCGGTGAACACGAAGAGTACAAGGCATTCAAAATTGATAGTAGTAACTACGAGGGGCAGTTAAACTATTACCAGCTACAGGAAAAGGATTCTTTCGAGGAATACGAGCGTGATTCCCACGACTTGACTGATTATTTCAAAAATATAAAGCAAGAATCCATGTTTGTGGTAGGAGGGTCCGGAGACACGCCTGGAGCATCTTTGTGGATATTGCAGCATCTTCAAAAATACCCCACAAACATATTGTATATTCGCCCCGATTTGGAACTCCTTGCTCAAGGTGCACGGGCCAAGGAACGCGCCCTTAGGGGGGTTTTGCAAGAATACGGAAGATCAGGGCTTTTTGAAAAAGTTTATTTGATTGACAATTGCGTTGTTGAAAACTTCTTGGATGAAGTTGCCATTGCGAGATATTACGATTCCTTGAATGATATAATCGTCTCCACGATGCACATGATTAATGTTTTTGACAACTCTACTCCGATGATGAGGACTACGCAGAAGCCTCTTGACGTCAACAGGATCGCAACTATTGGAGTTATGGATTTTGAAACTGGTGAAGAAAACCTGTTTTACCCCCTTGACTTGGTGCGAGAAAAGACTTATTATTATGCTATCAACAGAGAGAAGTTGGAAAACGACGGCTCTCTTATAAAGAAGATTAAGACCCAAGTGAAAGCGAAAATTGACGAACACACCAGAGTTTCGTATGCGGTATATCCCACAGATTACGATAACGATTACGTCTTTTGCAAGGCATACACATCCAAAGTTCAACTAGAAAATAATGAAAATAATCCTTGACAGTGGGGATTTTGTTTGATACACTGTATTCAGATGGTTGGGAAATTAGCCAACCATACTATAGCTTAACGTAAGGAGGAAAATACATGGCTATTGACATGACTAAGATGGCGCAGAAGAAGCAAGCGCTAGAGAATCGAGGTGGCGGGAAGGGCAACTTCTGGCGACCTGATGATGGGGAGACTACGATTCGTATTCTTCCGACGGCAGACGGAGACCCCTTCAAGGAGTACTTCTTTCACTACAACGTTGGCAAGAACCCTGGGTTCCTGTCTCCTAAGAAGAACTTCGGCGAGGATGATCCGCTGGACTCCTTCGTACGGAAGCTCTTTAACGAGGGTGACGACGAGTCCATCAAGATGGCCAAGAATCTAATGGCGCGCCAGCGGTTCTTCTCTCCCGTTATCGTTCGGGGCGAGGAGGATAAGGGCGTCCAGATTTGGGGTTATGGGAAGATGGTTTATCAGAACCTTTTGAATCTCGTGCTTAACCCCGACTATGGTGATATCACGGATCCCGACGCGGGAACTGATTTGGTTATTCACTATGGCAAGCCTGCTGGAGCGCAGTTCCCGCAGACGAAGATCACCCCTCGTCGCAAGTCCTCTGCGCTGACTGATACCAGTGAGCAGACGACGGAGTGGCTGGAGTCCATTCCAAACTTTGACGACCTCTTTGAGCGCAAGACTACTGCCGAGGTCGGACAGATGCTGGATGAGTTCCTTTCCACTGACCAGTCGGCCGAGGCGGAGTCTTCCGAGACCACGCGTTATAGCAGTGGCCCTCAGGCCTCTGGTGGCGCTACTTCGGTAGATGATGCCTTTAACGAGCTATTGGGCTAGGACGTAATACCCGCAGGGAGGCACGGGGTTACAGGTGTCTCAACCTTTAAACTTTCAATACAAGGAGATAAAGTGAGTTTACAAAGCAAGCTACGAGAGGCTAACTTACCTGATGACAAGACACTTACACTAACTTATTCTGTTGGTGAGGATGTCATTCACGCCCGTGATGGGTATGTCGATGACGTTTTGGCCAACACTGATTTCGCTGACACTGTGGCTGGGGTGATTACAACGCCCGGCTTCAAGAATGAGGCCCTGGAAGACATGCGCGATCAAGGCGAACTGGATAATTACGATCGGGAGGGCTGGTTCGACGGATACGTTGCAGAAGCCATCACAGAGAATGTATACGAGTTTGATTTCATTGATCGGACCGTGGAGCAATACGATTACAAGCGAGGGTTCCTGACTTTGGAGGCGAATATTCGCACCACTGTTGGGGCCGTCATGGAGGCCCCCGATAATCTCTTTACCGGATGGACAACAAACGTAAAGACTAATGTTGGAACTTTGAGGATTGACGGATGACAGAAGCAGGGAAGGTCAGCATCGCAGAAATGCGAAAGTTGCTTAACAAGAAGGCAGGAGGCAGTGTCGCCTATAACCTAAACGAAGACAACCCAACAGATGTGAAGGAGTGGATCCCCACTGGTTCGCGTTGGCTTGATTCGATTATTTGCCGAGGTAAGTCTGCTGGCATTCCCATGGGGAAGATCGCAGAGATCGCCGGCTTGGAATCAACGGGTAAGTCCTATATGGCATCGCAGATCGCAGCCAACGCTCAAAAGATGGGCATTGATGTGGTTTACTTTGATTCTGAGTCGGCCCTAGACTCTTCTTTCCTGGAGAAGGCAGGCTGTGACGTTGATAGCGTCCTTTACGTTCAAGCCACGAGCGTAGAGTCCGTACTGGAATACATTGAGGAACTCCTTGGGACTGGTAATCAGTTCCTCTTTATTTGGGACAGCCTCGCCTTTACTCCGAGTAAGTCTGACATTGAGGGCGACTTTAACCCTCTTTCCAGCATGGCCGTGAAGCCGAGGATCCTATCCAAGGGCCTCTCCAAGTTGGTGCAACCAATCGCCAATAGTTCTTCAACGCTCTTGATTCTAAATCAGTTGAAGACAAACATTACCTCCAACATTGCGGAGGCGATGACCACGCCTTATTTCACCCCCGGTGGCAAGGCTCTTAACTACTCGTATTCATTGCGTATTTGGCTCACAGGTCGTAAGGCCAAGGCCAGTTTCATTACTGATGAGAATGGGTTCCGTGTTGGTTCGGAGGTTAAAGCCAAGATTGAGAAGTCTCGTTTTGGGACGCAGGGTCGAGTCTGTACCTTCAAGATTGTCTGGGGAGGCGAGGAAGTAGCAATCCGCGACGAGGAGTCGTGGTTTGAAGCAATCAAGTCCTCCGAACAATTGACAAACGCTGGTGCCTGGTTTAGTCTTCACTATGAGGATGGGAGTGTTGAAAAGTTCCAGAAGGCCGGCTGGCTTGAGAAGCTTCAAGATGATAAGTTCCGCAAGCGCGTACTTCAACTTATGGATGAGGAAGTCATTCTCAAGTTTGAGAGCAAGACTGGAAAGGCTGATGACTTCTACGCTCTTGAGGAAGAACAAGACGATGCGCAAGTCGTGACTGTTTGATGAGAGTTCTTGCCCTTCTTCTCTTGGTGGGTTGTTCGCCCCCGCCGGCGGATACTAATGTCTCCCCGCCGCCACTACCTCTTGACCCTGAACTGGCAAAGGGGTGTCCTGCCGCTCATGGCACTGTTGGCTTAGAAGTTGGGCATACATTTCCTTCACTTCGATTGCGTAACGCACAATGGGATGACGTCACGACTGAAGAAATGTGCGGCCGTCGTGCGATGATCATCGTCTCGGCGACGGAATGGTGCTCTTCATGTATTACAGAGATGTACATGCTTGCGACCGCCAGTAACGAATGGAAGTCTCGCGGCGTCGAGATTTATTACACTTTGTTTGAGGATTATGCTAGGCAACCGCCTACGCGATACACCCTGTGGCGCAATGAGGACCGTCTTTATGACGCTTTTGGCGAGGTGAGTTATTCTATACTGGCGGATCCGTTGGCTCACTTACCTAGTGCTGTGAGCGAGCAACATGGAAGGATTCTGCTTCCGCTGGTATGGGCGCTGGACAGTGACATGAAGGTTCAGAAGTTTGACCAGGGCGTTTCATTCACCGAGACAGAGGCCTGGGTAGAGGAAATACTGCAGCCCATGGCCTCTCCCATTTTTTAAAAGTATTTCTTGACTTTTCTCATCTTTTCTGGTATTGTTTATATATGAAGATGTCGAACAAGATCAGAAACTATCTCAATTTGGCCCGCCGCGTCTCGCAGCAGAGTCAGCACGACACATTCAAGCACGGCGCCGTCTTGGTAAAGGGGGGTTCTGTTTTGAACACCGCCTTCAACAAAGACCAACACAAGAAGTTTGGAAACAGGTTTCGTAATGTAAGGGATTGTGGGCACGCCACACACCACGCGGAACTTGGAGCCATCCTTGGCCTCGATAGGTCAATCACGACTGGTGCGACCATGTACGTTTGCAGGACGAATCGGGTGGGACAGTTCAGGATGTCGAAGCCCTGTTCTATGTGCGAACAGGTTTTGAGATATTGTGGTGTAAAGAAGGTAATCTATACGGAGGGGGCGGGCAAGATTTCTAAAATTAAGCTGTAAGGCTAAAAATTGGAGCCAAAGGGAGACAAACTCTATTTATTAGGAGAAAGCGAGGCAATAATGAAAAATGGCCGAAAACAACGGTCCCCCCGGATCCGAAAAACAAGTACCAGCCTTTCTGCGGAGGGTTTTCCTCTCTAAGCGCGAATTACGCCTTCTCCTACAACTTCTGCGAACTCACTCAGAAGGAGAAGAGATACCCCCTTGGAAACAGAAACTCATTGATAAGATCGATAATCACTTACAAAAGGCAAAGTCTCGTAAAAGAAAAGAACGGAGGGACGATGGTTGTTGAGGGTCGGCGACCTAGTCGAGGTTAAGGGCACCTTGAAAGTGCCTTATGACCCGATCGATGGCTATGGGGTTGTCTTGGAAATTGAGCCATGGGGCGAGTTTTATATCTATGTCGTATATTTTTTTAAATCTAAAGCGTTTAGATGGTTCGAGGAAGATGATCTGATATTGATCAATTCCATACAAAATGAAGAATAATTGGTAAATTAAATCAAATGAAAGCAAAGAGAGCACTAGTGGTCGACGCGCTAAATGCGTTCGTGAGGGCGTATATAGTTGATCCGAGCCTATCTTCGAATGGTCAGCCAATCGGAGGTCTGAAGGGGTTTTTGAAGATCCTCAATAAACTTGTCCGTGAAACAAAACCGGACAAGGTAATCATATGTTGGGACGGCGCCGGCGGCTCACAAAAGAGAAAGAGTGCCAATAAGGGGTATAAGGAAGGGCGAAAGCCAATCCGCCTTAATCGCACTATTCGTAACCTATCCGAGAACGAGGAGATTGCAAATAAGATTTGGCAGCAGACGCGTCTGTTTGAATACCTGAACGAAATGCCAATCATTCAGTTCGTCTCCGATCACGTGGAGGCTGATGATATTATATCTTACGTAGTGAATCACCCTCAACACAAGGGGTGGCAAAAGATAATCGTTAGTTCTGATAAAGATTTTATTCAACTGTTAGATGATGAAACTGTCCTTTATCGGCCAACTCAAAAGGAGATACTGAACAAGAGCCGTGTAGTGGAGAAGTTCGGAATTCATCCGAATAACTTTGCCTTGGCCCGGGCCATCGCCGGAGACGCGAGTGATAATCTCCCCGGCGTCGGCCGTGTCGGCATGCCTACCGTGGCCAAGCGGCTCCCCTTCTTGTCCGAGGAGAAGGACTACTCCATTCAGGAGGTGGTTGAATATTGCGAGGCCGTCGAGAAGAAGGTGGGTGCACACACCAATATCATCGAGGGCGAGTCATTGATTCGCGAGAATTATAAATTAATGCAACTCTACGCACCATCGGTCTCTATTCAGCAGAAGCAAAACATCAACAGTGTTCTTGAAGATTTCGTGCCAATGCTTAACAAGACAGAGGTTCGTAAGATGATGATCGAGGATGGCATTGGAGAGATTTCGCTCAACGACTTGTTTCAAAACTTCAAGAGGAACATCTCCGACTTCAATGCCTAGGACAAAGCGTTTTCGAAACAAGATCGACTTAAGCATCCCTAAACTAGATCTTCACTCCATGAAACACGAGGATGTGAGAATGGCATGTATTCGTTTTATAGAATCGTATTGGGGTCGAGAGAGGGAGATACACATCGTAACAGGGTTTTCTGAGAAAATGCGTGAGATCGTGATAGAGGTATTGGAAGAATATCAGCTATCTTATGAGATTGGGAATAGTTATAATAAAGGCTTTATTTCCACTTGGGTTTAATTTTCAGAGGTAAAAAATAATAGTGATAGTTGGTTGCCCAGTTTGTCCTAATAGGAAGGAAGCAGATAGGACTGCCGAAATAAACCAACTTTTAATTGAGCAACATAAGAAATTTAAAAAGCGTATTCTCGCTTTTGTTGTGTTGTTTTCGTTATTTGAAGTGGGCGCCCTCTACTCTTACAGGTGGGTAACTACACAAACAGAACGTCACTCTAGAGAAATTTGTTATCAATTAACGAACTCGGATAAAGTCGTTTATTACGATGATAAATGCTATTTACCCAACATCGAAGGAAATCTAGACTTCGTTGTTGATCTGGGCCAGTTGGGTTACGAGAGGATGAGAATAAGGCTTTTGGACTGAAAGATGATTCGCTGGTTAAAGAAGAAGTGGAACCACATTTCTCCACAACATTTGAAAAAGACACTCAAGGAGCACGGCTTGGCGTTCCTGGTTATCTTTTTGATCTGGGAAGTTATCGAGGACATAGGGTTTCCAATTCTTTTTTACTGGCTGGGGAACAATGTTAATCCCTGGTTTCATACTGCTATCCCCGTCAGTTGGCTTTTATGCTTACATGGGATTATGGTGCCCTTGACTTGGGCTGTTTGGGTGAGGTTGCGTCGAAGGCAAGAGAAACCAAATAGTGAAAAAAAAGATTCTCCTTCCTGTTGAAAAAACTATTTAGTTTGACGCAAGGTATATTGGGCGCGCCTTCGTCTCGTCGCGCTTGATTAGCAAGAGATCAGGCGCAGAATGGCAGATAATCTTTTTACAAAAGCCGATGTAGGGCTAAATCACGTAGGGTCGTATCAGGCCTCTGGTCGTCCCTACCTGACTTCATCGCTAACGATACCAGCGAATACTGCTGAGCCCCTAGAAATAAGTTTCCCTTCTGTTTCAAAATTCATTGTAATCACGAATACCCTTGAGGGCGGTGACCCGAATGTGCCACTGCGCTTTGGCTTCTCTGCTAATGGCGTCAAGGGAGTAGAGAACAACAATTATGCTGTTTTGAACAATAGTGAGAGTTTCGAAGGAGAATTAAAAGTAATTAAGATTTATTTGATGAGCGACAGCGCCAATCAATGTACCGGCTCAGTTATCGCTGGATTAACCGGTATAGACCAAGCCCGTCTCAGAACTAACTGGACCGGCTCAGTAGGAGTAGGATAATGGGTTTTACTGATTTAAACAAGCCGAAGAAGATCGGTGGAGCAGATACAGTCCATATTGAAGGTCCTGTCGGCACCTTTGGAGAAGTGCTTGTCGCGAACTTGGGACCAATTGCGCAGGGGGACTTTGTTCACAACATCAACCCACAAACCTTTACTACTTCTTCATTCAGCGGAGGTACCGTCAGTTCCGCCGAAGGACAGGCCGTCCTTGAAAGTGGTACGAATGCCGCTGGTTCGGCAACAGTTCAACTAAGGAGAAGGTTGGAGTATCGCCCCGGCGAAGGCTCTATGATGCGTGCCACTGCGGTTTTTGAAGGTGGCTTCGCGGGCAACGCACAGTTTGTCGGCGCCGGCTCGGCAGAGTGTGGGTATTTTATCGGTTATTTTAATGGAAATTTTGGAGTCTTACACTCTGAAACGGGAGCGAGAGAAGTAAGGAAACTGACCGTCACAACTGGCGCTGGGACTGAGACTGTCACCGTCACACTGGACGGAAACGATATCGACGTCGACGTCGTTGGGGGAGGCAGTGTTGAGCAAACCGCATACCAACTTTCTTTGGCGGACTATTCCCAGGTTGGCAATGGTGGCTGGTTGGCTGATGCTGTTAGTGGCAGCGTTTATTTCATCGCCGCTCGTTCCAACGCCACTTCTACTGGCGCCTACGCAGTTGCGGGAACGGCAATCGTGGGCTCATTCACTCGCGAGCAAGTCGGCGAAGCGCAAACTAATACGTTTGTAGCTTCAGGCTCCTTTAACAAGGATAAGTTGGATGGGACTGGGCCCTCGGGAGTGACCCTGGACCCGACGAAGGGGAATGTTTATCAGATAGCGTATCAGTATTTAGGGTATGGAGCCGCCCACTTTTCAATCGAGGACCCATCGACGGGGCATCCAATTTTAATGCATGTTCTGGAAAATGCAAATGCTCGCACAACACCAGTGTTAAAGGACCCTAACCTTTCTGTCCTAGCAACTTCCGCAAACATCGGAGGGACAACAAGTAGGACTTTAAAGACTGCGTCTATGGCTGCTTTTACGGAGGGCCCAGTAGCAAAGCTGGATCCGAAGTTCGCAAGAAGTTGGTCTTTTTCTGGCATCAATAGTGCCACCTATGTTCCACTGGCTATTATGAAAGCAAACCGCTTCTACGATGGTCAAAGTTCTTTTGGAGAGTTTGATATATTGCGCATCAACGCCTCTAACGAGGTTAATAATAAAACTTTGACTGTTGGCTTCTTTTTAGACGCAGAAATAGTTGGGGATATTAACTTCCAGTATGTTAGTGAAACTACCAGCATCGTCTCAATCGCTGCCCTGGACCCATCCACGAACACAATAGCAAATGTAGCCAACCTTTCACCATTCCACGAAATGATTGTCGGCCCGGAGACGGGTATAAGCGAAAACTTGGACGAACTTGAATTTGTTTTTGGCCCAGGAAAGGGTTTCGTTATCGCCATCAAGACAACGGCATCACTCTCAGGACAAGTTGGTATCAATTGGTTCGAGCAGCAATAAAGTCCTTGACATTTTCATTAAAATCACGTATCATACTATTATGATTTGGACTAGGAGTCAAGAATGTTGAAGAATGTGATTATGATTAGCGCACTGATGTTGAGCACCGCTCACGCAGACGAGGAGGGAGAGTGTGCCGGCGGCCTGTGTGGGACCCCTGAGGAATCCGGAGGGGGTGGAGGAGGTGGAGGAAGCGTTCTAATCGCCAATACCGACCAGGGCGACACTTATCAATACGCTGATGACTATGACGAGGATGGAGTGGAGGATGATTCGGACAACTGCCCATGGGCCTCGAACCCAGATCAGATGGACATAGACTCGGATGGGTGGGGAGACGCCTGCGACACTTGTCGAACCAGTTGGAATCCAAATCAATTTGATAGAGACGCTGACGGATTGGGCGATTATTGTGATGAGGACTTGGATAACGATTCGGTAAATAATCCTGACGATAATTGCTCCGATGTTAGTAATCCTAGCCAGATAGACACAGACGGGGATGGTTGGGGCGACGCCTGCGATTCCGATGATGATAACGATGGCGTTCCAGATATCACGGATGAGTGTCCGCTCCTGCATAGGCGCGACTATACCAGAAACATGCAATGTGTTACTGACCGTGACCGCGACGGTGTCAGCGACCACGTCGATAACTGTATTACCGTATATAATTTCCACCAGATTGACTCCGATCGTGATGGAATGGGGGACGAGTGCGACTTTGATATGGATGGCAATGGAATTTCAGATGTATCCGAGTGGAGTCCGGACGATTATTGTGCGAACGGCGCCGTCGGCCTCGTCAATACCTCAGAGTGTGAGGAAGAGGTGGGAAAGACTGACATGGTGGGCTCTGGCGAGACCCTGACGGGGTGTAACGTGGTGCTGCCGTTGGATGCCCCTCTTCCCGCTCTTTTGCGTCGCCGCTAAATAAATGTTACAAGCCTTTTTAGAGGGATCACTGCGCATACAGGTGGCGGCTGTCAGCTTTATCTTGGCAAAACTCACCTTTGTGATGACTGCTATCTGTATGGCAATCAGCGACACAGCGGCGACCGTATCAATGTCTGTGTATAGTCTGTTGGTTCTTAACGCAATCGTGCTGTCTTTGTGGGAAGGTTTTGCCAGGCGCAAGAGGCCCTACGCAGAACTGGAAGAAGAGATCCGTATGTTGAAGAAAACTCTTGACACGATGTCCTAAATGAGGTATTATAATCATACAGTTTGGGAAAGTGGTGGAATCGGCGATACACAGAGCACTTAAAATGCTCCGCCCTTCGGGCTTGCGGGTTCGAGTCCCGCCTTTCCTACCGAGGAGTGTGCGATGAATGAAAGCACCGTGTCGAAGAAAAAGGAGATGGTGTTCCACCCAGAACACTACAACAAGGGGATTGAAGTTATTGATTTCATCGAGTCTTGGGATTTAGATTTTAATGAGGGCAATGTAGTAAAGTATGTTACAAGGCACAAGCATAAAGACAAACCACTTGAAGACTTGAAAAAAGCACGATTTTACATAGACAGGCTTATCTCATTGAGAGAGGGGAGTGATGAATAGAGGATTTACTTGCGGCGCCTTTGACTTGCTGCACGCCGGGCACATCCTGATGCTTCAAGAGGCGCGCTCTGTTTGTGACTATCTGATTGTCGGACTTCAAACGGATCCGACCATTGATAGGCCAACCAAAAACAAGCCTGTTCAGAGTCTAGACGAGCGCCGCATTCAATTGCGAGCAGTCAGGTACGTGGATGAGGTTGCTGAGTACAGCACCGAGGAGGAATTGTACGAACTCCTCCGATTCATCAATCCAGAGGTTCGCATTGTGGGCGCCGACCATAAGGGCAAAGATTTTACTGGACACAACCTACCAATTAGGGTATACTTTAATAGTAGAGACCACGGTTGGTCGACAACAGAGTTAAGAGAGAGAATTCACCAGGACGAGTTAGAGAAGGTTGGGGTTAATGAGGAAAAGCAGTCACGAGAGTCTTTTGAACTCCTGGCTGCTTACGAAAATAACTAAGGAGGTTAGTATGTTTAGAACGAAAAGTAGTAGAAGCATTGCAGCAATTTTGTTATGGATGCTCGTGTCATTTGCGAGCTTTTGGAGTATCACTGACGACGCTGCAGCCGCCATCAAAGGAGTACTTTGTTTGTACCTTGTTGGAGGCGCCTTCGCATTGTCAATGATTTCGATTAATGAGTGGATTAGTAAAGGAGAAGAATAAATGAGTAACGTAGTACACATTGAGCCTTATCAGGATGATGAGGAAGAGGGTGTTGTCCTTTCAAAGGAGGAGCACGTCAAGAACTATTTGAAGGACCTAGCGGAAACCGAGGCCGCTATGGAGCCCTTCAAGGAGCACAAGCGCGACATGCGCAAGTCTTACATTGAGGAGGGCTACCTCACCAAGGATGAGATCTGGGCTGCCGTCAAGGCTTATCGCATGATCAAGAACGAGAAGGACATGGACGCCCTTATCGACGCCTACGACCAAGTTAAGAAGATGATTCTATGAACATCTTCGCAATTGAAAGTGATATCAATGGTGACGTTGATTGGGTCAAATCCGCACAGTCATTGGATAATCTGCGGGTTGTGAAGATGATTTTGGAATCTTGTCAGATCCTTTCCACGGTCTTGAATGAGCAGGGGATTCAAGCGCCCTATAAGTCTTTCAACCCTAAACACCCATCGTGTTTGTGGGCGGCTGAATCTTCAGCAAACTTTAGGGCGCTTGTTGTCCACTGCGCCGCGATGCTGAAGGAGTATACCGAGAGATTCGGTAAGACACACAAGTGCGATGCCGTGTTAGATCAGATTGTTGCCTTGTATGATCGTGACAACTTTGATTGCCACTTTTCAACCCCGTTGAAGATGGCGATGCCGGATTACTTCAAGGGCGACGATATCGTTGAATCCTACCGTCGATATTACGCAAATAAGAACAATATGCGATATCCAGAGAACAAGGTGCCGTCGTGGTTCGTTGAGTATCGTGCCGGCAAGGAATATCAACTCGTAAAGGAGATTCACGCTCGTGAAGAGAAGTTGCGAGTTGAAAATAAGACACCGAAGTATTACTGGCACCATAGAGGAATACTTAATTCCTATCTTACAAAACTAAAGAAGAACTCAGGCTAAAAAAGGAAAATAATGAAGAAGAAACGAGGACAAAAGAAGAAGACCCGCCAGGGGCAAAGCGTATTTACCAAGTGGGGGTCTGCTGGCCCCCAGGGCCAGTCTAAGCACTACAGGAAGAAGTATCGCGGCCAGGGCAAGTAATGTATGGAGGGGTGCTTTTCTCTTGACTTTGAGAAGGCATTTTGATATATTAATAATATAGACGACGCCGCAAACGGAGAAAAGGACTCGAAAATTTAACAACTTGTATCCTTTTTGGTATTGCCAATTTGGGAGAGTATGCCCTCCCGCTTATAACGGGTAGAAAGGCTAGTTGGTCACACGCGGGTTCAAGCCCCGCCTCTCCTACCGAGATAGAAAGGAGGAACATTCTATGAACAAGAAGATTGTAGTAGCAGCCCTTACGACAGTGCTTTTCATTGGAACTGTAGTGTATGCTAAGCAAAGCGCCGAGTATTATACTACCGGCAAGCCAAAGCAGACAAAGACTCTTGAATATGATGTTTGTAGTGAGAAAGCACTAGAGGCATACAGACACGTACAGATCGTGCGCACTGGCGAAGGCGAAGGCGAAGGTGAGACCCTCAAATACAAAGTTAGCGTGTATGAAGTGATGAAGGGGTGGTGTGCGAGCAAGCTTCAAAAGTGATTAAACCGGTCACGCCGGCTAGTAGAGTTATAATGAACGGACAGCAAAGATATCTAGAAGAGTACGAAAAGTATAAACATATCCAGGTCAATGAGGGTGAGTATAGCTTAAAGTCGAACCCGACGATCAAAGTTATGATCATGAGTATCAACGAGGAAGCAGAGCGTGCCCTGGTGAGGACACTAAAGTCTGGAAACGAGAGAGAAAGAACACTTCATTGGTGTAGAAAGAACTTGGTGAGGTCTAGTTAATGGAGAAGGAAACACTTTTTATGGCGACACGAGCGGATCTTAAGGCAAGAGAGAAGCACAAGAGTTTTGTACAAAAGGTAGCTCTAGCAGAGGTTATTTGCGGAGAGGAAAGTGCTAAACTATTTGAAAAGGAGGGTGTAAAATACAAGTTCCTTGAGTTCGATGCAGAAGTGAAGCTGGTCATTATTCAACAAGAGCCCCCATTCAACACCAGGCTGACGCACACAATGGCCGTGCCGCTGAAGGAGAGGATCGCTTCAGAAGTTCATAAACGATGGCATGTGACCATTAAGGTCAAGAATAGTATCTGGGAAGGTAAGACGAAGACGGCGATGTCGTCAAGATAGGCACAATTAATGCGCAGTAGCTCAATTGGCAGAGCGCCTGGCTGT
>JAAOEI010000330.1_pt1 | contig 18654 bp, 15 predicted proteins | sample 7059261 | NCBI WGS metagenome assembly JAAOEI01 (sample SAMN14008812, study PRJNA610033) | viral metagenome | isolation source: viral particles filtered from seawater | place: China: Hangzhou Bay, Yangshan Deep Water Harbour | collected 2017-10-31 | reverse complement strand
CAGTTTGTCTCACCGGATGATGTAAAGAAACTGGATATCCAGTATCAGCGTGAACTGCGCGGCAAGGGCGGCAGGGCTATTGCCCGCCACGAGGATGCCAAGGCTGCGGCAGGAGAGATTATCTCGTCCGCCCGCCGTGATGCAGAAGGCTTCGAGGGGGAGATTGCGCGCTACATGGAGCGCGAGGGCTATGAAAAGGCGGAGAGGCTGGCGGCGGCTCAGGCGTCTGCCCGTGCGGCGACCGATCCATTTGCTGACCGCCTCAACAAAGCGTTCAAAGAGATTGAACTGGCCCACCCCGAAGCCTACCGCTATAGCTCAATCAACGAGTGGTTTGCGGAGGGGATTACCGACCGCTTCATTCGCGACGCGACCGCTGTTGAACCGAACAGTGTCTGGGGGCGCGCTATCAAGGTTATTAAGGATTTGGTAGCAGCGTTCATTGAAGCGTCCAAGCGCGTCTTTGGCCGCGACAACAAACTGGATGTCGCCTACAACAAACTGATGGACGGCGAGTACCAGACCTCGCCTCGGCTTGGTCAGTCCAGCAATTCCTTTGGCGCATCGGATGACCCGCGCGCCCGCAACCTCAACCAGTTCGAGGACGCCCGCGCCAAAGCTAACGGTGGAGCGCCAGATACAAACCCTGCCAATGCAATGGAATCCCCTGACCCAAGTCAGCAAACTTGGATGCGTCAGGCTGGGATAACAATTGGTCAAATTGCCAACCTTGACCAAATTGCAGACCTTCAACGCGGCGCTCCAGAGCGAGCAATGGAACGTGTTCAGGGAACTACTGGTGGAGCCAACATCAATATTGTTGTTGAGCATGGCGGCGACTTGACGCATCGCATGTCCCCCCGCGCTGGTGATATTTCGGCTTCGCATTTTGAAGTATTGGCAAAAATTAAGCGTGTTCTGCGCGAGCTTGAAAGCCGCTACGGATTTGAGCGCGAGTTGAACGAGACGCTTGCAAGTAACGCCCGCGATGCTGGTGTCACCTATGAGGAGTTTGCAGCAAAAGTACGTGAGTCACTGCAATCCTATGCCGACGCTCATCGTGCGCTCCCTGACTCATCTCCAGCCCACAATCTTGCTCGGGACGCAATGGTTGATGTTGGCGAAGGTCGATATGCGGAAGCGGCTCAAAAGCTGAATACGTTGAAAGGCATGGTCGAAAATGAGAATGACTATGTCAAAGCTATTCAGCAAACACCAGAAGTTCCTACTCGTCCAAACACAAACGCAATGGAAGTAGTTGGCGATAGCGCAGAAGATCGAATCAGAAGGATCGACCATGCGATTAAAGAGTTGCGAACCCGTGCTGGAGGGTTCACAACAGAGCGTCAGTTTTACTTGGATCAGATTCGCGTTCTTACGGAGGATAGGCGTGAACTTGAAAAGCAGATCGCTAGCGGGAAGAAAGATATTCCTACCGGCGGTGCGCGAACCGCTGAAGTCGTAGATCAAGAGATTGAGAACCTGCGAAACCTGTATAAAAACTTCGATGAGCAGACTGCCGCACTCCGTAAAAGGCGTGAGGAAATCCTTGTTGATGCTGACAAGCCAAGTGTCCGTGCAGAGATCGAGCAGATCGATGAGCAACTTAAGTCTCGTGCACAAACACGGGAAATGTTCGACAAAACTGGCGACGAACTGTTTGCAGAGCGAGCAAACATTTCTGGGAAAAGCGCAGAGGCAGAGCCTAGTGCACGCCCGCAGGTTCCTGAACAGAAACCTCCTGAGCCAATCATCGATGCTACTGCCACCCGCGCGACTGAGCCTGAAGAGATTATTGACTTTACCAATCAGGCCAGCGCCCCGCCGATCAAGCAGGGGACGCAGCCCCCGGTCGAGCCAGCCAAGCCCAGACGGGGAAAGATGGGTACCCCCCAGAACAAGCCACGCGTCTTTGGCGGGGGCCAGACAACCTTTGAGCGCGAAGCCCTGCGCGAGCCAACGCCATCCGAGGCGAAGCGGTACGCTACTGAAGAGAAGCAGCGCCAGAGCACAATAACCAAGAACGTGAACCGGGCAAAGAAAGGCTGGCCCGCGCTTCCGGTACCGGACGGCGATATCACCCGCCGTGCCCGCGAGATTGCAGAAGGGCGCTGGGGCGCTATTCGCTCAACCAGCCTTGAGGGAGCACTTGCGGAAGTGCGTGATATGAGTACGCAAGACCCATTGCGCGCTCGCGCGGTTGCCAAGACCTCGCGCCCGCCTTCTTTGAAAAACCCGAATGCCCCCCAGACGGTTCGCCCCATCCGCTACGGAAAGCCAATTCCGCCAACGCAGTCTGCCCAGCCCAACGCAGCGGCAGCCGGTCAGCCACCAACAGCAGCAGGCGCGCAACCCCCTGCTGGTGCTGCCGGTCAGCCCCCACAGCCACCTGCACCACCGGCTGCCGCCGCCGCTGGTGGACAACCTCCCGCGCGCCCATTTGACCCGTACATGGATCGCCCTGTCAGCCAAGCAGAGTGGGAACAGACGATGGATGCCTTCGATGAGACGGCAACCGCCCTGAATAACTCCCGCCACCGCCTTGGCAAGGCGGGACAGCTTGTCGATCCTTCCGGTGCCGAACTGAAGCCTGCCGAGCAGGGCGGAAAAAGCGCGGTCATTGCTTCCTCGAACATGGCCCGCGCATTTGCCGAGAACGCCCAAGAAGCCATGACCATCCTCCGCCCGCTCATTGGGTCAAGCATGCGGGCGCACCTTGGTCGGGCGGCACTTGAGGTTGTCTGGCCCCTTGCCGGGTTTGGTCTTGCATACGCTGACGGTGAGGTTAGCGGATGGAGGGATGAAGCGCTGATCATGGGCGGTGTTGGGCTGATGGGGGCGACCAGCGAGTCCTATGCCCGGGGAGCATTGAAGTCACGACCGTGGATGAAGATCGCCCTAAAAGAGTTTGACGCTAACGGCAATAAGATTGTGAAAACGCCGGAGATGATGAGTCACCCCGGGAAGAAGTTTGCGGATATCATCGAGCAACCTGAGCACTATAACCTTACACCCGCGCAAGAGCAGATTGTTAAGGACTTCAACGACTGGCAGACGCGGCTGGTAAATGAGACGAATGCTGCTAACCGTGCAGCGGGCCTGCCCGAGATCAAGTTGATGGGTGGAAATCACTTCATGCACCTGATCACAGCAGAGTCATTTGCCAAGCAGTTTCCAACGGCAGCAGAGGCGCGCAAGCGCGGGAGGGCGTTTGTTGATTACAACACGCCGGAGCGCCTGCGGGACGCAACACTGGAGCAGACGCGAACCCTTGGCCGGACATGGGAAGAAATCGACGCAAATCCCGCGTATAAGTTGCTTGAGCCGCCCAAGGATCCGATGGAAGTAATTGCCGAGCAGATCCGCGAACACGCCAACATTCGCGGTCGGGCGCAGTTGATCTACAGCCTGAAAAAGCGCGGCCTTGCAATCGATGAAAATGACCCGATGGTCAAACTCCGCATTAGCGAGAAGTGGCGCACCGTCCCCGGCTATGCCTCTAGCGTCTACGTCCACCCGGATTCTGCCGAGGTAATCGAGCGCCTCCTCAGCCCGGTAAACAAGGCAAACAACACCGCCATGAACGCCGTTGATGCGATTACCTCCAACATCCGCACGGCAATGTTCTCCTTGGACTTAACGGCGTGGACGATGCACGGCGCGATGGCGGCAGTCAACAGCCCGCGCAAGTTCATGATGAACATCATTCCCCTCCTGCGTGGCTCGGTCTCTGAGGATTACTTCCTTGAGTACCAAGCCCGCAACGCTGGGCGCTGGATGAGTGCATCGCGCACAGGCGCGAACCTCGGGCGCTCGGCAACGGCACACGAACTGGAAGGGGTTATTAACCCTGCCAACCGCCCCCTGATCCACTCCGTGGAAAAAGCTGGTTTCGGTCGGTTTATGCCGATGGCGCGCATGCTCGTTGCGGAGAACAACCGGGCAACCGAGGCGTTCATCGAAAGCGTCCCCGGAAACCTTGGGAAAGTTACCGGAGTCGGCGAGCTAATTCGCTTGGCAGAGTACGCCCCGCCTGTTGGGTACGTTGCCCTCCAGAATGCCCGGGACGAAGAGGTGAAGCCGCTTCCCCTCCTCTTTGCACTGATGGTTGGAGGAGGCACCGGATTCATCCGTGACTACATTGGTGCAAAGGCGTACAAGACGCTGAAGCCAGAGCAGCGGGCAATGGTCGATGCCCTTGCTGGCAAGGCGACCAACCGCACGACCGGTATCCTGAACCGCGAACTGTCTGGACTGAGCGCCGATCAGGCCAAGGTCGAGCGCCAGCTTGTGCGCTCCCCGGCGATGACGCGCAACGCCGTTACCCTTGCCGGTCTTGCCATGACGGGTGTTGGGCGCGAGAGCCAGTTTGCGCGCGCCTATCTTATCAAGACCGTCCTGCTCTACGGCTCTGCGCTTGCTGCGTTTAAGTTCGCCACCACGGGCGAAGTTGATACGCTTGACCCGACCGACAAGAAGTCCGTCCTGAACCCAGACAATCTTGCTCGCACCAGTTTTGAAGCCTCTGGCAAGGCATCGTTCGGATCGCCATTCATCGGTGTGCTCAACGCCCTCTTCTACCAAGACCGCCCAGACGACCAGAAGGATTTCCAGTGGTCGCGCATGGATCCGCGCACGGCGGAGTTCCGCCACGACAAGGCGTTGGGCGTGAAGAACTTCTTCACTGGCCGCACCTCCGATGTGATTGGCAATGCCTTTATCAACGAGGGGGTTGATGCGGCGGCGCGGAGCGCCGGGGTTAAGTCCTACCGGGATGACATACCTGAGGCGGAGACACCGGGCCTCAAGGGGTTTGTGAAGGGTGCCCTCCAGCGTAACACGCCGCTGGTCGGAGCAAAGTTCATGGAGACGGGCCTCTACAAGAACCTTGAACTGGGCCGGATGGCGGACGAGAAGTTTGGCATCGGCCAGAATCTTGCCTACAACCACCCATCCGAACAGTGGGCGGCACTGCCCATCACGCTCTTGGGCGGGACGCATACACCGGAATCCCTCGGGCAGGAGATGCAGCGCCTGCGGAGCGCCGAGGTGCTGAAGTTCACGGGCGGTGCCAGCGACGACTACTGGAAGCTGACGCAGGAACAGCGCGAGCAGATCAACGCCGAGCTTGAGAAGAACGGCGACTACCTCCACGCCAAAGTCTTGCTGGACGAGGATGCTCAAAAGAAGGGACGCCCCGAGGGGCCGGTTGATGACTACTTCTCCGCCCGGGCCGACGCCAAGAAGGCGGCGCAGAATGAACTCTGGGCATACCAGCTTGCGATGGATAACGGTGATCCCTCAAAGACGCCGGAGGGCTACCGCAAGGTGCGTCTTGGCGTTCTCAAGGATCTGTTTGCCAAGTACGACACGATTGATAAGGAGCTTGGACAGAAGTCCGCCCAGCGCCCCGGCACGGATGAGACCGTTCTCCAGTTCCTCAGCCGCAACCAGCACCCGCTGGATAAGGTGGTCGAAGATTACTATGGGCAACTGCGCCTTGCCGAGTCGCCCGACGACCGAGAGATGATCGAGCGCCGCTATCGCGAAACGTTGTCGCCAGAAGAGGCCGCCTACCTTGACCGCCGGATTGCCAAGTTTGACGAGGAGGTCAGCCCGATTGCCCTTGAGCGTGACTACAAGGCTGCACAAGAAATCCTCAAGCCGTACTGGAAGGTGCGCGAAGGAACATGGGAAAAATGGAACAAAGTGTTCATCGGTCAAGGGCAAGGGCACTTGATGAGCAAGCTCAGGACTGAAGACGACTTTAATTCTTATGTTGATAAAAAGGCAAAAGAAAGCCCCGGGAAAACTCGCCAAGAAATTATTGATAATATCAAGGACAGTAACCGTGATATCAAACTTGTCTTTGATCAGATTGATGCCGACCAACGGGCCTACCGGCTTGCCCACGGAGATGTCGATCTCGCCCTGTACATCTGGTACGGGCGCACTCCATTGAGCCGGATTAGCACTGCATCAAAAGCTCTTGGGTTCTATGTTCCTGAAGAAATGAAGGTCTATAACTATATAGCTCCAAAAACAAATGGCCCTAAAGCTAATTCAAACCCTCTCGATATTATCTATTGGCAGTACGGAACTCCACTTCCAAACAATAACCCGGCGTATTCTTTTGGCGACTTCCGAGATATGCCACTCTACCCATACTAGGATGATTGTGCAGCGTCTTGACACAAAGCATACGCTGTATATTGATTCTTAATCACACTGGAGGTCTTTGAAGCAACTTTGCCACGAAACGAAGAATCGGACGAAACCATGAATAGGGACGACATTTTCCTTGACGACAATGACTTTGTCGAAGAGGAAGATTTCGAATCTGGTTATGGCGACGACGAGACGGACGACGACGACGGCTATGAACTATCTCCGGCACTGAAGCGCCAACTTGAGAAAGAGCGCGAGTCGCTCATTAACCAGATTGTTTCTGAGATCGCAGAAGAGAAATCAGACGGTCAGGTGTACAAGGGTCTTCAGAAGGTTCTAAGCAAGCGCGACCTTGAGTTGCGCGAACTGCGGGATACCAACCAGCAGTTGATGAACATGATGAACGAGATGGGCATGGTTGTTAATGGCGTAAGTGCAGGACTGAGTTGGACGAATAAGGCTCTGCTCGAAAACGTTGATGAGGATATCCAAAAGGAACTGGCAAACCAACTGAAGGATCAGGAAATTAACCGCCTTCAGAACCGCTTGCAGTACCGGGATGCCGTCCAGCAGCAACCGCAGCAGCAGCCAGCCGTTGACCAGTCGGCTTATGAAGAGGCCAAGCGCCGACGCGACCAGTTCATTGAAGACCAGCGGGATCTCGCCGAGGCGATGGGCCTTGAGCGCAATGACCCAAGGCTCAAGTTCGGTGGCGACGACACATGGAACGCAGCGGAAATTACCGCCGCGTTCAAGCAAAGCGTGAAGGAGATTATGGCTGAAGAAAAAGAAACCAAAGGTGTGATCCAGAAGAAGAACCAGCCAACCACCCGCACGAGCGGGGGGAGTGGCGCTACGGCAACCGCGATGAACGCTCGCCAGCTTCTAGCTATGGGCGTCAGTCAGCGGATCAAGTCTGCCGATAGTGATTTTCGCTCCCGCCGACGTGCCTAACAATCATATGGAGAACTAGCACATGTCAGCACGAACGCTGATTGATGTCTCCCGCGACCGTCAGGATCCCTTTGAGAAAGGCATGATCCTCACGTTTGCGGACAGCCACGACATCATGAAGACGCTGCCGTTCCGCACGCTTGGGCGTGTCGAGATCGGCCACCGCCGGACGAACTCCGCTTCGACCGTCGGATTCCGCTCCCGGGGCGAACGCTACGGGGGTGTCGCCAAGCGCGGTTACGACGAAGTAATCGATGCCACCTACGCGATGGGCGCTGAAATTGACGTTGATAAGCGCGACCTGAAGGACAAGGGTCTCTCCGAGAACCCGATGGTCAAGGCTGTCCGCGAAGCGATGGAAGATCTCTCGTGGACGTTCCGGTACCACTTCGTCAACGGCGACCAAGCCTCTGAACCGGATGGCTTCGACGGGCTGATTGTCCGCCACGCCAACATGGCATCGAGCCAGACGACCTACGCCATCGCCAGCAACGACCATCTCGACATGTCGCGCGGTGCGAACACGGGTGCAGGCCCGACGCTAGCGGACAGCCAGACGCTGCTCGACGCCATCGATGACACCATCGCCACCCTCGACGGCGGCAAGGCGGATATTGCGCTGACCACCCGCGCTGCCATCCGTGGCATCAAGCGGGCGATGCGCCGCGCCAGTATCTACAAAGACACTGATATCTCGGAGCCGATGACCGATGACGGTCGCCAGCGCCGCAGCTTCAGCGAACGCAATCTCAACCCCGGCCTCGTGTATGCCGGTGTCAAGTTCTACGACATGGGCGTTGCCGCCGACCAGACCACGCAGATCATCGACGACGAGACGGTAGACAGCGTGTCCTGCGACCCAATCTTCTTCCTGAAGATTGGCGAAGACGGATACCTGCACGGCATCGAGCAGTACGCCATCGACGTGTCCCCGACCATGCTGCTTGACGACGGCGTGACCTACCGCACCGTCGTTGACTGGCCCTGCGGTCTGCACCATGTCCATCCCAAGAGCATCGCCAAAATGACCGGCGTGAAGTGGAGCTAAGACGACATGCGTGACTCTCGCGTAACCCTCCTCACCCCCACCGCCATCAACACCAGCACCACGGTGTACAGCGAGGCGGTCAACCTGCTCGATGGCTACACCGGCAGCCACCTTGAACCGACCGGCGAGTACGGCATCGGCATCCGCGTCGTCTACACCGACATCGTCGGCACCGCCTTCAACGTTGCCACTTCGATTCAGGAGTCCTCGGACAACTCTACGTGGTACACCATCTCGACGTGGGACACCATTGACCCGGTCGCCACGGTCGTTCGTGACAAGATCGTGATGGAAAAGCGCATCCGCCCGGATCGCAAGTACATCCGCGTTGTCGTTACCACGACCAACGTTGCCGCCAGCGGCGAAAGCCTCACAGCTAAGGCCGACATTGTTGACGGCACCGCTGTCGGAAACGCCATCCGTTACGCCTAGTGAACCGGGCCGGGGTTATCCCGGCCTTGCTCACGCCATCTGGAGGTAATCTTTGGCAGTCGCATCACAACGACATAATGAGCCTACCTACGACGGTAAGCCGGTGTTCATCATTGAAACCCCGGGCAACCCGAACTTCGCAGGAAAGCGGATGGGTGTTGTGTTCCGTAATGGGCAGGCACGAACGGTCAGCGAACGGCGGGCACGGTGGTTTGCCGAGCGCCCAAACAACGTTGACACCGACAAGGAGATCTACCGCGTTCTCCTCCCCGATGGGCACCCCGGCCTTGTGCTGGCAGCGCCTCGCATCGTCGCCCATGAGGATGATGACCCGGCAGGAAACAACGAAGACATGGCTGCGAAAATCCCCGTCGAAGATGAACTGTTCGACGAAGATTATGAAGTCATGGAACCTGTTGTTGCCAGCAACGGTCGCCGCCGGAAGGCGCGTGAGTAACGAACTCGCGGCGAACATGACCTTTGAGGTTGCGCTCAAGCACCTTAATGCTTTTGCTAACCTCATCAGTGAGAACTACGACCTGCGCCAGCTTGTTGTCAGGCTGGAGCGGGAACTAGAAGAATGCAAAGAGGTACTGAGTAACCTTGGCAATGAAGAAGAAGCTTCCTCCCTTCCTTATGAAGGGTAAGGGCGCACAGGAAATGCCCCCCAAGGGTAAGAAGATGCCTGCCATGAAGGGCGGCAAGAAGGGGAATAGCAAGCCATGAGTGTAGATGCACTTGTTGCCCGCGTAGCGGGCGAAGACAACGCCCTGCTGTTTGCGGATAACGACGGAAACTCTTACCGTCTGGTGCCCGTCGGAGACGCCGTCAGCATCACCAAGAACGGCTCCACCGTTGGTGGTATCCGCCGCAAGGTTGTCGCCAAGACGGCCAGTTACACGCTCACGGAAGCGGACTGTGGCACGGTTTTCACGAACCGTGGTGCGTCCGGTGCGGTGACGTTCACCCTGCCTGCCGTTGCCACCAGCAACGGTCTCTGGTATGAGTTTTTCGTCGTCGCCGGTCAGGACGTGACGATTGATGGCCCTGCCGATACGCTCGTCGTCTTCAACGACGCGGCGGCGGACAGCGTTGCCTTCAGCACGACCAGCGAAAAGATCGGTGGTGCGGTGACGGCCATCTGCGATGGCACTAGCTGGCTGATCATGGAACACATCCATGATGCCCAGACTTCGGTTATCGCGACCTAAGTCTTTAACAATCAAGTGAAAAGGGGTGGGTAACCACACCCCCCCTTTTCATCTATCTTTGAGGTGAAACATGGCAACTGGCAAGCTCTACGGAAACTTCTTGAAGCAAGCCCTCAATAAAGAGCATGACCTCGACTCGGACACGATCAAGGTCTCCCTCCGCACCAGTTCATATACCGTTAGTCAGGACGGTGATGACTATTACGGGGGGCTTGCCTCGAACGAGGTAAGCGGCACTGGCTATACGGCAGGCGGGAAGACGCTGACCAGCCCGACGGTGACCTACACCGGGGCAACAAACAAGCTTGTCTTTGACGCTGCCGACCTGTCGTGGACTTCGGCCACGATCAGCGGTATCCGCTACGCGGTTATCTATAACGACACACCTGCTTCAACGAGTGCCAAGGGGCTGATTGGTTATCAGGACGCCGGGTCTGACGTGAGTGTCAGCGGTGGCACCTTCGACCTCATCTGGAATGCCAGTGGCATTGTGGAGATTACTGTCGCATGACCGACTATGAACGCCTTCAGGCTCTGGTGGGCATGACTGACCCCTTTACGGGAGAGCCGTTTGCCCAGATCATCACGAACGTCCACGACCATGATGGGGCATGTGAAGATGCTCCTTACCCGGTGACGCACCCGCGTCACTTCATCCTCCACGCGATGACCGTGGTGGAAGAGGTGGATGATAAGGGCAGCGTGACCGTGAAAAGCGCAGAAGGTGACTGGGTCTACGGGAAGCCGGATGCCGTGCTGCGGCGCGTCTCCGAAGCGGCCCGCGCCGGGATGTAGTCCTTGGCCCTGACGGTCTCCGAAGCTGGGAAGAACAGCCGTGCCACATCGGGCGGTACGCTGGTGGTGTCCAGCGTTACCGCCAGTGTGGGCGACATGCTGGTCGCTGTGGTCAGCGCGGCTAACTCGAACACGTCCGGCACGTCCTCGCTCAATACCGTTACAGACAGCGCGTCCAACACATGGACGGATCGCAGCGAGATTAACCGGACGGCGGGCGTTGCAAACGACGGAGTCAGCCTTGGCATCTACACCACCGTGCTCACCAGTGCCCTTTCATCCGGCACGGTAACGGCTTCGTTCTCGCCAACCGTGGGCAGCGCCAGCATGTTGATCTGGCGGGTACAGCCGGGGACTAACGAGCGGGTAGCGGTCTACGAGGTAGGGGCGGGTGACACGGGCACTTCGCCTCCCGGTTCAAACGCTTTTTCGCTTACCACATCTTCAATCAACATCAACCACACTCTCATTGGTGCCGTAGCAGTCTCAGGTTCACTCAACTCGTCCGACAGCGATACGACGAACGGATCATGGTCAACGAATTACACCGAGACTGGCTCCAGCCGGGATGTGCAATCGCAGTACAAGACCGTTACAGCGACCGCTACCCAAACCTACAACGCAACAGCAAGTACCAGTACCCCCTACGCCATCAACTACATCGTCCTGACCCCGGTCTGGAGGCTGTACCTTCCTTCATCCTCGGATGCTCCGGCGATCAGCCCCAGCGCGGACAGTGGTTGGGAAAAGACGAGCGACATGGATCGGATTAAGGCTTCGATCAGCAAGACAAGCACGGCCATGACATCGGTCAACGCGACAAAGGCGGTCAACAACACGGCCTACGATATTGTGAGGCGGCAGTACATCTACGGCCCGCTTCAGGCAGGAACGATTGCGGGGAGCGTCCTGTCGGTCGTGCGTTCGCAAGAGTCAAACTTGGCGGCTGACGCAAGCGCACAGCTATCTATACGTGTGATTGCCCCCGATGCAAGCACGGTTCGGGGAACGGCTATTGGGTTAAGTGCTGATGCCCAGACGACTGCAACGGAGTTTAACCAGCCAGCACTGGCAAACCGCTTCTACCCGATTGGCACGGGTACGGCAGCACTGACCGAAGTTGCCGTGACCTCCGGAGACTACCTTGTGATGGAGTACGGCGTCCGTGGTCGCGAGGCAGGAACCACTACCCGTACATTCACATGGCGGTTTGGCGATATCGCGTCTAGCGACCTTGCCCAAGACCAGACATCAACTACAGACAACAACCCGTGGATCGATTTCTATAGTGGCAAGATCGATCTGCGCGTCGATGGCAGCCTGAGCGGCGTCCTTCTTACTGCCGATGCAGGTTCTTTCGACGCCACCGTGCGCTCCACAGTGGACACCGCGCTGGCAACGGCAACGGCAGCTTTTCCTGACGCAAACTTAGTTTCTGCTGTTGGTATTTCTGCCGATATCATGACCGCCTCAGCACTCAGTCCGGTAGTAAGTTTTATTACCTCCGAGTCGCTCTCTGCTGCCCTACTGACGGCAACCGCAGATATGCACCCGGCGACCTTCCCTTCTGCCGGTGACGTGGCACTCAACGCGGCCCTGATGGAAGCCTCCACATCCTCACCTGATGCCACGCTGCGCTCCATGTACGAGCTTGCAGCGGTTTCCCTAACGGCCACGGCGAGCGGGCCAGATGCCAGTATTCGCATCGCTTCGACGCTTGAAGCTGCGGCGATGACAGCGAACGCCAGTCTCAAGGATGCTGACCTTGCATGGAGTGGCACACTGATGGCTGCGGCAATGACGGCAAACGCCCTTGCTGCGGCTGCGTCGCTTGCTATCTCATCTAGCCAGTCCGCAACTCTGATGACTGCATCTGCTGCCCTTAAGGATGCAACAGAAAAGGCATCTCTCTTGGCTTCGTCGATGACTGCCAGCGCGATCATGCCAAGTGCAACCAGCAATTATTCCACCAATTTGCAGGCAGCAGTAATGACCGCAACTGCTCAGTTAAAGGTCTCAATCTTCCGAGAACGCCTTGGTCACGTCATCCACCGAGTTGGCGGAGGCACCGTCAAGGTAGGCTCCGCACCTTCGGGAAAGCCTACCCTGCGTGGTAGCATTTCGGGAGGTCGCAATGAGCATTGAACTAACGTGGAACCTTGACGAGATCCAGTTGGCGCAGGCCATCGCTGATGGCTGGACGCACCTCGAACTCTTCTACGCTACCTCTGCCGGTGGCAGCTTCACTACGTCTACCACTCGCGTTCCCCTCTCTGCCAACACACTGGAGTACGACCTTGGCTGGAACGGGGGCAACCCCTCCATGTGGTTCAAGGTCGCCTACTGGGATGGCGTTGCCAACAGCGACCTCTCGCTGGCGCGGGCCTTCCCCGGCGGTGGAGGCACTACCCTTGCCACCCTGACAGAGAAGCTCGGTCGCCTGATGCGCGACTACGTCAGCGGCACGACGACCTCCAACGGCAGTACCACCACCTTTGTCTGCAACCAGATCAGTGTCGCCCGCCAGCCTGACAATCACTATAAGAACTGGCTCTGGCGCAGGCGTGGTGACTCGACTTCGTGGTCAAACGTGACGGCATGGACGCAGTCCTCCTCGACGGGCACGGTCTCCCCTGCCGTTACAAGCGTGGCGAGCGGCACCCAGTTTGAACTGTTCAAGCGCTGGACACCAGAGGAGTACCGCGAGGCGATCAACTGGGCCATTGTCAATGCCTACCCCTACGTCAATCGGCAGATTGTATACACTGGCACCTACACGGCGGAAGATACCTTCCGCTATCAGGTTCCCGCCGACATTAAGATGGTGACCAAGGTTGAGTTCGAGAGCGACCACAACCTCGACTCAACCGATCCCAACAAGCGTGGTCAGCCTTGGCGGAGGGTGGCGTTCGAGCAGATCCGCGATGGGCTGCTCCTCTACTTGGAGTTTAAGACTGACCCGTGGAAGAAGACAGGAAGCGAAGCGCGCCGGATCCGCATCCACGGGGATGGCCCGGTCACCCAGTTGTATAGCTACACCGACTTCACCGAGGTAGTGGAGCCGCAAACCGACCTGATCGTCTACCTTGCTGCCCACCGCCTCTACACGATGCTTGTTGGCGATCAGGCGCGCAGCGATAACGACCGCTACGAAGCGATGGCAAAGTATTACCTGAACATCTATGAGTCGATGAAAGGGCAGCACTCCTCGGGAAGGCGCGCCCAGAACTTCTTCCAGCTTGATTCCCTCTTCCGCAGGACAAACTGGTGAGCAGCTACCCATACGACGTGAAGTTCACGGTCGGATCGACCGAGTACGGCTTTATGCTGGCCTCACCACCGGGCCAGTCCAAGACGCTCAACTTCGAGGAGGCTGGGCGTCCTGATGCGATGCGCGTCATGACTGCCGATGTTGCCACTCATCAGGATTTCGACCCGATCAAAGACACGGTATTTGCCCAAGGCTCATGGGAGGATGGTCTTGGACAATTAGAGTTCACGCCCGAGACGGAGAACGCTTACTGGTGGGGGACAGTGGTGACGCAGGTGCCCGGAAAGGTGTTCCTGCCCCCTCCGACGACGAGCCTCAGCATGACGACCAGCGTTTCCGCTCCTGTCCTTGGAATGACGACGTGGATCGCAAGCGATGGAACGCGCTATGACTTCTGCTGGGCAGGACACAGGCTCTACCGGAGGACGACAGGCAACTGGTCGCACATCTACAGCGAGCCGAACACCAAGACGATCACGGATTTCAAGCTTTACAAGGGCGACGGCTATATCGCCGTGCCAAGCTCGACCGATGACACGCAGGACTACGTCCGCATCACCAATGCCAACCTCACCGGGTCTACCTCGGCTAAGGTTGCAACGACGATGTTCTCCACGGGACTCAAGCCGAAGTATTTCCTCACTGTTCGTGGAACTTTTTACGCCGTCGTCGATAACGACAAGGTCTACTACACGGTTGACCCGTCGGTGGACTCGTGGGTGGGGCCAATCGACACCGATCTTGCCGGTACAAACAACGCGGGCGGAAAACCCGGGGACGGAACCAGCCCGTTTCAAGGGATGAGGGCTGCATCTGACTACCTGATGGTTTTCACTCGTGAAGCTGGCTACAACATCGACTCCGGCCAAGACGTGACCGAGATCATCTGGCAGTGGAAGGAGCGCCCCTCGGCGCGGAACTTCGAGTTCACTGCTGCTGCTGACGACTTCGTTTTCTACTCTGCCCAGAACGAGGTCTACGCTTACGAGCCGAGCACCGGCACAACCGTTCCTCTCCGCCTCTCGAAGGCGTCTGGCTTCAGCCTTAAACAGATTTACGGGTTGGCAGCGGATGGGCGCTACGTCTTCGTCCTTGCCAAGGTACGGGTGCCTACCCTCCGCAGCGCTGACTCGATGGCGCTCCTCGTCTGCTACCGCAGCGGCCCTTACCGCTGGACACCGCAGTGCTGGTGGGAGGATACCAGCATCACGGAGACCTACTACGGACTCTACGCCTCGCCCAGCGGGACTGGCACCCGCCTCTACTGGGGGGCGACAGCAAGCAGCGTGACCAGCACCAACACCATGCTTGTGCCAGAGGACTTTGACTTCTCCAGTGGTGGATCGTTTGCGACCAGCGGTGAACTGTACTGCTCCATTGCGCGGAGTGGGTTCCCGGGATTCTCCAAGCTTGCCCTCTGGACTGGCATGTCCGCTAATAACCTGTCGGCTGGCTCGCGCACTATCGCCATCAAGTACAGCACGGACATGGGTGCGAACTACAGCACCCTTTCCACCATTGCCAGTGATGAGACGACCAACGCCTACAGCGATATCACGGCGCGCTCGATTGCCCTGCGCTTCACTCTCACCGGGACGGCAACTGATAGCCCAGTCTTGCGCTCTTTCGACCACCACCAGCGGGTGCGCTTCCGCTACCTGCCATCCGCCATGATGGGAATCCGCATTGGCGATTACCTTGAACTGCTTGGCGGGGGCAGGGCAAGCGAGACGAAGGAGAAGTTGGTCGAGAACCTTAAGTTTCTGCGGACAACCGCGAACGAGAGCGGGAACTGGGTGCAGTACGAGGACTTCTTGGGCAACATTTTCGACTGCACCGTTGATATGATCACATTCCGCCCGACGACACACGAGTCACCTATCGACGAGTACGAGATGGAGGCGATGGTGGCGATTACTCAGGCATACAAGGGGGATTGATATGGGCATTGGTCAACGGCTGACTGATCTTGAGCAACTTGTACAGAGCCTCGCCTCCCGCCCGCAGCGCAGCCCGCTAGGGCCGGGAGTCATGTCCAGCAACAAGTTCAAGAGCAAGTGGGTGACGGCAAACATGATCAATGTTTCGGAGCTTGATGCAGTGTCAACAAACACAGGAGACCTTTCAGTTACCGGGAACCTGACTATGACCAATGCGGGGGCGATCAGGTCAGCGGCGGATGTCACCTACGCAAACAACACCGGCTATTACCTCGCAGTTGTCAGCGAGGGTACGCCGACACCGACTGACAAAGCGAAGTTTCGCGTAGGAACTGCAACAGGAGCAGCAACGCCGCAGTATCTTGCGTTCGATGGTACGAATATTGAGTTTCGTGGGACGATGAAGTTCGGCTCTGCCGGACTAGATAAGATAGACAGCAATGGTCTTCATCTTGAAATGACTGATGCTGTTGCAAAGAAAATTGATTTTACAAGAACTGACTTTACTCCATCATCTGAAATATCAGGGTTTGTATCGACTTCATTTAGCGAAGTTAAGCTAAGATCTACATATACAGATTATGGTTCAACATCTAGGCATTCATCTGTTAATGTTCTAGGTACTTCTTCAGATAGTTCTGTCTATATTGTTTCCCAGAATGGGACAACTTATTACAACAATCTTGAGGTTCTATCTGGAACTTCTAATACAAGCCTTACGTTCACGACAAACGGTACGACGCGTCTCAAGATAGAGCAGGACGGCACGACCTCACGTACAACCATTGGCACTGCCAACCTGAAGTTTACAAATATCGGTGGACAGGCTACTGCTGGAACAATCAATAAATACATGAAAGTTGAAATCCAAGACGGGGCAACTACGACCACCTACGCTATCCCACTCTATAACCTCACATAGGAGTTCCCCGTGGTGCCCAACGTTCCGCCCATTCCTCACGACGACCATGACCTGCTAGTCGATCTGCGGGCCACGCTCTACTCGTGGCGACAGTGGCAACAGGAGGCACAGGAGAGAACCGACGCTGGTATCAAGGAGCTATGGACGGCGGTTGACGACCTTCGGGTAGCAATGACAGCCCTGAAGATTGAGCAGGCACAGGCGCAGGGCCATAAGACTGGAGCGAACTGGGTGTTGAACCTTCTTATTGCCTCCCCCGGGGTGCTTGCTGCGCTCCTCTGGGGAAAAGAGATATCCGGTTAACATACTCGCTAGTTTATGGTACCTTTGCATAGTGACGTAGAATCACGTCCATGCGGAGGGTGTGATGGCGACTGAAGCTATCCGGCAAGAGGCTTTGCGGCGGAGGCTAGCGGGGGAGACAACCAAGAAGATTGCCCGGGACTTGGGAGTAGGCCAGCGGAGCATCAGGCGCTGGGCAGCGCAGGAGGGACTCCCCGCCAAGGGGCGGAACCACCTCACGCCCCAAGCAGAGCCACCACCGTTGACCCGGCGCTGCGCTAATAAGTTCTGTATTAACCGTTTTATCCCGGTCAACAGCCAGCACCGCTTCTGCACCGACGCCTGCGGAGCATCGGACGAGACGTGGACGTTCGAGGAGATCCTCGCCGAGGAGGGGAGCCTCCTCCCCGAAGCGTCCCCCTTTGAGATGGCGAAGCGGGCGTTCGGCCAGAAGAACCAAGCCTTGCGTAAGTTGACGGACACGATCAACCTGCGCGAATACCTGCGCTATGAAGTGCGCGCCCTGCACGACGAGCAGCCGGGTCTCCGCTTCCCCGTGGTTGCTCCACCCAGAAAGACGCAAGGGGGAAAGGGAGAGCGCGAACTGATTGTCCAGTTGAGCGACTGGCAGGTGGGCAAGCTAGAGAACGGCATCGGCGTGACCGAAATGGTGGAGCGGCGGGTGCCGCGCATCATCGAGGCAGTGGCCTCAATTGCCGCGCACTTCCGTGACTCTGGCTACACAGTCAACCGAGTACACGTCGTCTTCGGCGGTGATATGGTCGAGGGCTGCTTCATTTACGGAGGGCAGAACGTGACGGGCCTTGACCGCACAGCCAACACCCACCGCATCACCCGCCAGATCCCCCTTGCTGCCCAGCTAGAGGCAAGCGTGGTGCGCGCAATAGCGGCGCACACGCCCGAGGTCATCGTCCACTCTGTCCCGGGCAATCACGGCAGGCCCAATGGTAAGAATGACTTTAGTGATCCCGAGGATAACTTCGACACGATGGTGGCAGAGTGGGCAATGGACAAGCTGGCGAACCAGACCAACGTGCAGTGGGATATCAGCGAACGCTGGTGGACTGGATTCACCTCGATGGGCCACCGTGTGGTCGCATTTCATGGCGACCAGTGGCGCGGTTCCCTCGGTGAGCTTGAGAAGCTGCTCCCCCGCTGGGTCATGGGTGATGTCTTTGGCTACCGTCCAGCCCTTGTCCTTACCCACCATCGCCATGACTACAGCACCATGCGGGTGAACTCCGTCTACGTCCACCAGAACGGCACGATTGACGGTGGTTCAGAATGGTACACAAAGAAGTATGGCAAGTCGTCTGCGCCCACCCAGACGGTCATTGTCATGAGCGAGCGGCGTGGGCCGGAGGCATTCTACCCAATCCTTGTAGGGTAGAATGTGTTTCTTAATCCATACTAGGAAGGAATTATGTCTATGCAGAAGTATCTCCCCAGTCAGCGCACCATGAGGAAGTTCATCCGTGACTTCGCTGCCGCCTTCGTTGTCTTTGCCGGTGCCTATGTTGCCGAGCACTACCGCGATCTCGAACTGAGTAGCGAGACCGTTGCCATCCTCACGCCCCTTGCCCTCCTTGCCTAGCGCACGGCCCGTGGCT
>JAAOEI010000329.1_pt1 | contig 18676 bp, 18 predicted proteins | sample 7059261 | NCBI WGS metagenome assembly JAAOEI01 (sample SAMN14008812, study PRJNA610033) | viral metagenome | isolation source: viral particles filtered from seawater | place: China: Hangzhou Bay, Yangshan Deep Water Harbour | collected 2017-10-31 | reverse complement strand
CCGGACCACCCAACCGACCCGGCGTGACTGCCGGGATTTTGCCAGGAGAGTGATGTGAGCGAGCAGGAGGCGACCGCAGCAATGGACGGAGCCGAAGTGCGTGGGATAGTGCGGTGGGAACGCCCAGAGCACGATCCCGGAGTTATGAAGGCATTCTGTGGCCCATTCTCAGCCGGGATTGTTTTCCAGCTTCAAGGTGGGTGGGTCTGCGCGCTGGCGTTTGGCCATGGCGCCATGGGCAAGCACCCCACCGAAGCGGCAGCGTGCAACGCGCTTGAAACCGCAGTCCGGGAAGCGTTTGCCAACCCCTAAACCCCTGCCGGGATTTTGCCGGGAGTGTGCGGCATGAGCAACCGAACGCTGGTGGAGTTGAACCACGATTTCGCGCCCGGCCGGTCTACTCAGGCGCTGGCAGAATGGGCACAAAAACTTGTGACCTACATGGGCAACGGGGACCCGCGCGACCTCCCATACGGGGTAACGTTCAAGCACATGAGACATCATAGTGCGCCGTGCCCGCTGGGCGTTGCGCCAAAAGGGGACGCCCCATGACCACCATCACGAACACCCCCGAAGGCCCGCGCTTCGACGGGATGACGGTGGGGGAGTTGATCGCTCACCTCACGAACCAATCCGCGCATTTGATGCGCGTTGATCTGGGCGCATTTACCGTTGACCTCGACCGAGCCATCGCCGCCCTGCGCCACCTGTCCGAGTGGCAGCCGATCGAGACGGTCCCACATAACGTGTCCGTCCTGATTTACGTCCCTCACGCGGAACACTACGGCCCCGGAATTTATCGAGCGATCCGTGTCGTGGGCATGTCTCCTAGTATTGATTTGCCACCACGCTGGCACGTCACCGCAGTCGGGATGGGCCGTGACATTCAAGATCGAGATGTTACCCACTGGCGCCCCCTCCCACCCGGCCCGGACGGAGGCGGGGCATGAGCGCGGCATGGGACGGCGGTGAGGGAGGCGATAAAGGATGAGTGACGCGTGGAACGATGATTTTACCGAAGCACCGAAGGACCGCCCTATCAAGATCAAGCGGCAAGATGGCAGCGTGGTTGTTGACCAGTGGGAGGATTACTCGCTGGGGGATCGGGGTTGGATCATCGGTGCTGTAGCATGGAAGGAACACCAGAATGCCGACTGACCTAGACGCGCTGGCCGCACTCGCGAGGGAGGCGACGGCGGGGGAGTGGTTCACAGATCGCCCGGAAGTGGACCGATTTGACCATGTTACCGGCCACTACACGACGCCCGACCGGATGCACGTCATTTCACGGGTCAAGCCGGATGGGCAAGAATACGCGGTTGTTGCCATCACTGACGGAGCGGATGACGAGGCCAACGCCGCCTACATCGCCGCCGCGAACCCCGCCGCCGTGCTGGCGTTGATCGCGCGGGTGCGGGAGTTGGAGGGGGACGCGGTACGGTTCGCATGGATCGCAAACCACGGCGTTCCAATAATGCCCGGCGCTCCTGGAATTTACCCAACTTGCGGGAAGGGGCCAGCCGTACTGCGCCGCGCAGTAGATGCGGCGATGAAACCCGGGTGCTAGTCCGCGTCGTTGCTCCGCACTTTGTCGCCGGGTTTGTGCTGACGGACGGCACATGCACCGAAGCGGCCCCCATACTGCGATGGGCAATCGGGAAGCGGCGGGAGTTCTTGTCGGGATACTTCCGGAGCAAGGGATGGAAGGCGTCTATTATTATGTTGGAGGAACCATGACCGACGAAACCGGCGGGAAGCCCACCCTCGCCACCCTGCTATCATCCGGCTACGGCGGCACTCTGGCCAAGCTGATGGAAGCGGACGCGGATCACGTCACCATCCCCACCGCCGACCTCACCGAACTGCTCGCGGCGGCCGAGGAAGCGATTGAGACCATTACGAAGTCAGTAGACAATGCCGCGTCGTTTTCGCGTGCCGCACCACACATTCGGGCGCAAGTAACATGGACCTATACCAGCCGCCTCCGCGCGGCAGTGGCGCGGGTGAGGGGGGAGTGATGGCCAGAGAACGAAAGCCCCCACCCTTCGACGCCGACCCCTGGCCGAAGTTCCCGAAGTGCAAATGCGGGACCGAGCAGGGCATCGTCTATGCTCCCGAGTATTTCGCTTGGTGCTGCCATGCCTGCGGGAAGGAGGGGAGGCGGTGGGAGTATGAGGCCGAACCCTTGAGCAATCCTCAATAGTCGGAAACCCCGCGAGCGCCTTGCGGCAGTCGCGGGGTCCTATTGTCCGGCGCCGTGTGATCCAGTGACGGCGGCCGGCTCATTGCCTGCAAAGCAACAGCGCCTCTAACCCACACTCCCATGGCGCTATATCGGTTTCCCGATCACGGCTAGCGCGGCCAGCGTATTCGCGCCATGGGCGGATGGTCTTTTGCCCTGCATCCTGCCACCCCCTACGGGCTAGGTGGCGAGGCTCGCTGCGGCTCCTGAGCATTTCCCCCTGAGTGAGCTAAACTCAGGATGCCTCTGCAACCATCAAGCGCCTTCATTCTCCCGGCGAACGGGTAAGGCGCCATCAACTGGCAAGGGGGCAACTCGCGATACACCCACAAGCAGGTTCGGCCCTTTCGCCAAGCCTTAGCCGGTCGTGGGTAACGCAACCGCAGCACCCCCACAATACAAAACGCCCCCGGCCGAGGCAAGGGGCGTTCTGTAGTGGTTCCGTCGTCACGGCTTCGAGATACGGTTTGTGTTTCCGCAGCGTCCCACGGGCATCTGCCGCACTCTGCCCGGCGCCCACATGCGCCTACGATTGCTGCGGGCTAGCTAGAGACGGGCATTCCCATCCCTCCGCAGCCCGCACACCATACCCTCATTAGTAATGAGAGTATACCACTACAACCCCAGAAACGCCGCGATCTGATGCCGAAACGCAAACACCGCCGCCGGCACCAGGAACGGCGCGGCCTTCCAGCACCACCGGCACGGCTCATCCCGCAGGTGGCGCGCGACCCGGATCAGCCCGACAACCACTCCCACAGCCAGACCGCCGCGACGCCGGCCCCACCCTTCCATGCCCATTCCGCCGCGAGTTTGCCCAGCGCCGGAAGCCCGCCCTCCAATAGTTTGCGCGCGATCCACGCTAACCCCCCGGAAACATTGAATGTAACGGTAGGATCACAGATTTGCTTTCGGCGCGCATGGGCTGCAACCTTCTGTTTCCGTCTGTCACGCCTAGTAACCAATGCCTGTGACCTGTGCCACACGCGCGGCACGTCGGACGTGCGTAGTCTCAATCGTCGTCATGACGCACCTCCGTCGTGGCGGGTCGGCGGCCGGTCCCGGTTGGCGCCGGGCCGGTCTATTTCAGAACCAGACGCCCAGCACGGCCGCGCTCTCAGCCTCGCTGGCCGGCTCCATCCCATAGGCGCCCAGGTCCACACCGATTGCCTCCGGCGGCGTCGTGGCGCGGACATGAATGTAGATATGGCCCCCCGATCGGCGGCCAAGGAACTTAGCGGCTTCCAGCGACGTTGGATTGCCTGCGGCGTCCATCGGGTCGCCCAGCATGTTTACAGGATGTTCCCCGTCCAGCGCACCCGCCGCCTGAAGAGCCGCCAGCACCGCAACGGCTTGCGTCACGTTTGCGGCCAGGAAGCGGTACCGATAGTCATGATAAGTCATCCGATCCTCCGCATGGAAACGCGCTGTCACTGAGTCAGCGCTTGCAACTGTTGATTTGATAAACGGGCGGAGTAATAAGCGACGCGGCGGATGTAGCCGTTCCAGACGCTATTTATAGTGGATATATGACCAAAGCGGGCCATGGTGACGACGGGTAAAGTTAGCGCCGTGTCATTACCCCCAATCGCTCCCTCCGCTGCCAAATTGCCGTCATTCGCGCTGAAGGCCAGCGCGCCCTTCGATCTTTCCCCGGCGCTGAGGATAGCCCCCGGCGCTATCGACAATTGCGTTGACAGACTGGCCCCAATGAATCCATGCGATTTCCCACTACTAAGGCCGATTTGAAAGCGGTTAGCAGTTGATCCATCGTATATTACAAAAGCTACTGCGCTTGTAACGCCAGTCGGGACTACAGCCTCGCTATATATCGTCCCCGGCCCACTAATGAACCACAAGAAATCACGCGCCGAAACCGTATCCGCTGCCCGAGTGGCCGTCGTTGTCGTGGTTGGAATCGGGCTGGTCGCGAATGTCCCCGCCTCATTTTGCACAAAATCCACCGCGATGGCGTCCCCACTGGTCCCGAGGCGAAACCCGACTGTAGGGTTGGCCAGCGTCTGCGCTGGGATCGACACTCGGGACCAGTCCGCAGTGATGCTGATTGCCGCCCATGTTGCGCCGTTGTCCATCGTCATTTCGACGGTCCCGGAGCCGGTCAGGCGCTTCACAAACGCCGTGTGGAATCGCGCGGACGATGCCAGAGTGACCGCCTGTAGACAGGTCCCGTTGCCAGCCGTCGCTGTCAGCGACGACGCCGATGCAGCCTGACCGTCAACGCCAGTCTGATCTTTGGCCGCTGTCGTGGTGGTCTTGACCCACGCAGCGTTCGTCAGGTCACGGCTATACAGGACGACGTTGGTTCTCGATTCTTCGATCAGCAGCCCCTTGTTGGTGATCCGGGGCACGTCGGCGGCGAACGGTAACAGGACACCCGCCTCGGTTTCAGCATAGCCGGTAGAAGCTCTCGATGTGGTGAGCAGGCCAGTACTCGTGCTCTGCCCCCGCCCTCTGATATAGCCCCGGTCCTGGTCAAAGTGGATCGCGAGGTCTGGGAGTAAGCCCGCACGTCCGTAAGCGGCTCGAAGCCAGCCCGGAGACCCCAGGGTGATGCCCCGAACCGCCGGCATCATCACAGCACCACCGCGTGTAGCCGGACCTGCCGAGCCACCGCCTCCGCCGTGTGCGCCCCGGCGGTGACCAGGACGCCGTAGATGCTGGTCCCGGCCAGGCGCATGTCGAAGTCGATGTATTGCGCCTTCACATACAACGCCGCCCCCAGATCGACCGGCGTGCCGAGGGCAATCGATCCCAAGTAGGATGCCAGATCACCGCTCGCCAGCGTCCAGGCGTCATTGTCGGCCTGCGCCGACGGGGGCGTAACGCTGTAGCAGTGCAGGGTGTAGCTGGTCTGGCCGCTCGGGACCGCGGTTACGTCGATCTTGGTTGTGGTGGTCAGGACCCGGATCAGGGATGCGCTCGGGATCGCGCTGCCATCGGCGAAGGTGAACGCCATGGCCTTGGCCGCGTCCATCAGATCGCCGGCACCATAGGCGGCGGCGGCTGGGGTGAAGGAGGCGGAGGCGGAGACGCCGGCGGGGGCGAGTATGGCATTCCCAGACGCGGAGACCGCCCACGGCACGCCGAGCCCGTCAGATGACCGGCCGCCGACGAGCGTGAGGTCTGAGCCGGAGGGCGATGCGATGGTGCCGCCGATGGGATAGTTGGGGCCAGACATGATGGGTTCCTTTCGGGTTACGGTCTGTCGGTTAGCTGATCTTGTAGAGCAGCCAGACGAAGACGAGCGCGGCGATGATTTCAATCATGATTTCGGCCCTTGGACGGTCGGATCGGCGGCAAGTAATGCGCCGAGGCGTCCTTCTACCATGCCCGCGATGTTCCCACCGGGCGCTCCGACCCTGGCCAGCGTTTCCGGCACCCGCGTTGCCACGTAGGCGGTTCCCATCTGGACGGCGGTATCCACCGGGACGCCCCGCGCCGCATTGATGTAGGCGACACCCGCGCCGGCCTGTAGCGCCTTTTCGAGCGTGTCCCGCAATGCCTGATCTTCCGCCATATTGAGCCAGCGCATTACCAGACGGGCCGCGATGGCGGCGAACACGGGGGCAAGCGACACGGCCAGAGCGGAGGCGACCTGTTGAACGGTTTCCATCATGGCCCCCTGTCCGGATACTTGGAGCGGTTCGGGTTGAGTTGGTTGATCACGTCCCGCGTCGTCCGCCGATCGCGCATGGCCTTGGTTGCCAGCGGCAGCAGCGCATTCCCGACCACAGGCGCGACCGCAGCGGCGATGCCATGAGCGGCCACCGTGCCGGCCTTCCGCGCCAGATCATACATATTCTGCGTCGTGTCGGACCCGGGCGCCTGAGCCAACTGCCGTGCGTAGGCGGTGCGCTGCAAGCTCTTGTGCATGGCGACAAGCTGGTCCCATGTCGCCTCATCAATCGACTTCGCCGCGTTCACGCCCGAGGCGCCGCGGTCGGATACCAGGTCCTTCATGAGCCGATCAAACCGGCTGAATTGGATCATGCGATCCGCGCCGCTGGTGATCTTGGGCTTGGCTTCTTGCAGCAACTCCATCACGTCGATCGGTCGGGATGCGGTCTGGTAATTGTCCAGATACTGCCGGAACCCGGGTGCGGCGGCCTCGATCACTTCATCAAGCTGCCCGCGAATGTCGAGCAGGATCGCCTCGGCCCGCTGGTTCAGGGGCTTCTCGCGCTGGGCTTCCTTGCTCACCATGTCGCTGATGTGCTTGCGGACGCCGTAGAGGATTTCCGGGTCCGTGATCGGGTTCCCCTTGGCGTCGATCAGCTCATCCGTGATGCTTTGGATTGCACTGCGGACCAGCGGGCGCCGACCGTCCGGCCCGGCCTTGATCGTCGCGGCCATCTCGAACAGCGGTTGCGTGTTCGCCTCGGTCTTCGCGCCCCATGCGGCTTTCAGGTCCTTATCAGCCTGCGCCGCCCGTGCTTCCCGCGCGCGCAACACCTGGGTTGCCGATCCCGCGAGGTTGTCGAAATGGTCCTGGTAAATCTCGTTCCGGGCAACATCCAGTTCCGTGAACGGTTCGGGCTTCTCCATCCGCAGCGTCTTCGCCTCGCGGGAAACCGTCGGCGTCAACTCAAGCTCGGCCTTCGTCGGGAGGATGCCCTTCACATACTCCGTCGTGTCGCCGGGCGTCGGGGCTTCAAGCAGCGTCCGCGTCTCGCCTTGGGTGCGCGATGCCTGCGCCTCGGCCTTGCTCATGGCGGTTGCCGCTTGCGGCGTCGCTGCGGCGCCGACTGATTGCGGTTCCGGCATGAGGATGTTGCGCTGCCCCGCCGGAACGGCAGGCATCGGCGCCCGCCCTCGGCCAGCAGCCTCGGCCAATAGCTGTTGCTGTCCCAGGTTCTCCCCGAACAGCCGCGGCCCCGTCACCTGTTCGCCGGCCGTGCGCGCATAGTCCTCGATCGCCCGACCAAGAGCGGCCCGGTTGATCCGGCCTTTCAGGTCGGGGCCATAGGCGAGGCGAAGGACCGCCTCGGTTGCCTCATCAGCGCCACCGCCGAACGCGTCACGCTGCCCGACCGCATCGGCAATTGAGATGCGCCGTTCCCGCGCGCCCTTCACGATATCCAGCGCCTTGACGATGGCAGGCGCCAAGTCAACGCCAGGATCGACCCGCCCGGCCTTGATCTCGTTCGACAGCTTGGCCATGGGGCCGGCCGCGTCCATCAGGGCGCCGCCGAATGCCTTAATATTCTCGTCGCCGGCCTCGGCCATGGCCGCGACCAGTCGGCTTTCGCCATAGGCTTTCTGCGCCAGGGCGTTCCGCATCCGGGCCAAGCCATCCACCGACAAGGTGCCGCCGGCCGTAGCAAGCGCCCCCTCCTGCCCTGGCTCGGCCACATTCCGCACGAATGCCCGGATGAAATCAGCGTTCGCCGCCGACCCGGGATCACCGCCACGAAACAGGTTGAGCGTCGCGTCATCCAGCCGGCCAGCGTCAATCTGCGCCCGCTCCGCCGCCCCGAGGGCAAGGCCCTGTTCCGCGTTCGCCTCTTGCGCCAGCCGCACCCGATCCGACATGGCCATGTCGCCTTCGCGGCGTCGGACCAGAACGGGACGCTCCATGCCGGCTGTGTCGTATCCCTGATCGGCCAGGAACTTGCGGTATGCGGCGGCGTTCTGATCCCCGCGCTCATAGGCCCGCAGGATGGCAATGGTGCGCCCGTTGCCGCTTTCCACGATCCCATCCGGCCCGATGATCGGTGCGCCTTCCATGGCCGAGGATGACCGGCCCAGGCGTTCCGGCTGCAAGCCTTGCGAGATGCGGTTGATCTGGATGTCGCTTGCGGCCCGCGTGCGGTCCCGAGGCTGCAATTCCGGCGGGAATGCCGGATTTGGCGATCCGTCCGGCAGGTGGGATGTCTTGAGCGTGGCGGCGTCGACGACCTCATACCGCACCGGAACATCACGGCCAGACGGCAGGTATACCGTGTTCCCGTCCGGCCTGATTGTCATGGTCGGCAAGGGCGCGTTGTCGGCCGACGCGGGCGCGCCCCGAGGCTCAGGCGCCGGCAACGGCAGTTCAGGGGCCACAGAGGACGCCACAGGCGCCGCGACGGACTGCGCCGGCACAGGCGCGGGAGCCAGCCGGTTGCGGCTATATAGCTCGGCCAGCGGGGCGCCGTGGGAGGCTGTCTCCGCGATCGCCCGGCCGGTCCCCATCGCAGGGGATGGCGTAACCACCGACATGAGGGTGTTCTGGCTGTCCGGCGTCGGACGGATCGACAGCGGGTTGCCGGCCTCATCCATCTGCACCCGGCCTTGTCCGATATCCAGCGCGCCCAGGAGCGGGCTGCGGAGGATGTTCGGCAGGGCCAGCCGCGGCGATCCGATCGGGTTGCCGGCCGGGTCCACGTCGCGCGCAAGCGGCAGGATGTCGCCATACCGGGTGTTCGGGCTCGGCTCCAACGCCGCCCGCGCTTCGTCCGTCGTCGGCAGGGTGGGGCCGTTCCACGGCTCAGGCGGCCCGGCCCGCTTCTGGAAGCGTTGCGGCATACGGATGGCGTCGACAGTCCCGCCAGCCGCCGCATACTTCGCCCACGGGCCGGACTGGTCGGCTTGGACGGCATACTTCTCCCATGGCCCGGCCATCAGTTCACGCGCTCCCACGCAGCCGGATCACCCGGGTTGCCACCCTTGAAGCGGTAACCATCCTCGACGGCGCCTGGCGTTGGGCCAGCGGATGCTTGCGGCGCGGACGCTCGGGAGACAGCCGGCGGTTCGCCATCCAACGGAATACCCGTGGCCTCGGTGATCGCCTCCGCGTTGTATCCATCCGCCGCGAGAGACTTCGACCGCCGGGTGACGGCCTGCCGAACGATCTTGGCTTGCCTCGCCAGATTGGTGCGGATCGTCTCGGGAGACATGGCCGTGGTGATATCGGCCTTCTCGAACTCGGCCTTTTCCGTCGCAGTCAAGGCCGCACCGAATAGCTCATTCCGGACCACGTTCTTGAGGGCCTGATAGCCCTGCCACCAATCGGCGCGCGGGCTTTCTCCGGGCGTGTTGCGTGCTATGGCGTTCCGCGCATCGCCATAAAGGGACGAGCCGAACCCGCCGTATTCGTCCGCAAACGATCCCGCCAGCCTGTCCAATTCGCTCAACCGCTGCCCCGCGTCGATCAGCTTCACGCGCTCAGGAGACGGCAGCACGCGAGTCCCCTTGTTCTCTCCCTTGATCGCGGCCTTGCCCTTTTCGAGATTGAGCGCCGCCTCTTGCACGCCCGGGACCGGAACCGCCACGCGCTGGCCGTTCGCGTCCTGCGCCCACTGCATACCAGCGGGGAGGCCCTGCTGCGCTGGCATCCCGTTGCCCTGCCGCACGAGCGGTTGGGCCCCGCGCTTCCCATTCTCCACCGCGCTCATGGCGTTGATCAGCGCGCGCCGGGCCGCTGGGTCCTCCATCGGGATCGGGTCGTTGGGTCCGATGCCCAGCGCCTTGGCGACGGAACCGGCGTAGGCCGAGACGTTGTTGCCATCGCCGGCCGGTGCCCACTTCTCGATGATCTTCGCGGGCGTGTTCCGTCCCTGCATCCCGTAGCGCATGAGCAGCGCATCAGCCGCCGCGATGCCTTGTTCAGGGCTTTCAAACACGGCGAACCGCCCGTCCGAGCCCTTGAAGCCCGGCATGGATTGCGTGAACTGCCCGGCCTCGATGTTGAGCGGGTTGTTGTTCCGCAGCCCGCGCGGCTGGCTCATGTCGCCCGCCGGCACGATCCGTTCATCCTGCAACTTCAACTGGTCCATGATCGGCGTCAGACCGCGCGCGAACGTCTCCACCGCAGCCCGGCCAGGATAGGCCGGGGGCAGAGCGGACGTGTCGATCCCCATGCCCTTGAACCGCTCCAACAGCGTCGGATAGGTCGTTGCCGCCTGATCGTCGGGCAGGTTCAGCAGCGAGGCCGCGCCCTGGCCGATCAGCGTCATGCTTTCCAGCGCCCGCTTCCGCTTCCCCGCATCCAGGCTCGCAAGCTGGGTTTGCAGCGTCATCCCGCGTTCCGGATCAGCCGCGATCGCCGCGTTCAGGGCCGCCGGGTCGCCGCCGATGGCACCCGGAGCAGCCGCGCGGAACGCCTGATCCGCCGTGTTCTCCATCTGCGCCCGGTCCATCATGAGGCGGTTCTTCTGGATGGCGAGCGCGTCGGCCTGCCCCTTGGAGTAGTTGGAGGCATCGAACAGCACGTTGGGCTGGTTGCCGAAAATGGCCCGGCCGGACAGCATCCCGCTCATCATCCAGCCCTCCCGAGCATATACGCCAGATTGTTGGAGGCGTTGCCGATCCCGTTGGCCCACGCGTTGCCGGCCTGCATCTGCCCGGCCGCCTGAGCAACGCCGCCTTGCGTGATGAACTGCCCGGCCGCGCGCGAACTGTCAGACCCGATTTGCCCGGTCACCGCCCCCGCGTTCGCGCCCATCTTCGCCAGATCGAACAACGGGCTGATGTTGCGCGTGAAATACTGGTCATTCAGCGCAGTGGATGCCGCAAGATTGGTCGTGAACAGGTTGTTCTGGCGGTTGTAATTGTCCCCGAACTGCGTCGCGGCCCGGTTGTAGTTCTGCCCGAACACGTTCGCTTGGTTCATATAGGTGTTGTCCGCCAGCCCCGTGGCGAACCGCTGCGCCGCCTTAACCGAGGCGCCGGACAGCAGCCCCCCGCGCGCGGCGGAACTGGCCTGGATGGCGCGATTGCCTTGGTCGAGCGCGAATTGATAGCCCGGCGTCTGAGCAAGCTGTTCCGGCGTCAGGCGGAACTCGGTCGCTCCCGTGAAGTCAGTCCCGCCAGCCGGCGCAAACACCCCGCCATTGGGGGGCGCGTAGGGCGTGACGGACGATCCAGCGCCCGGCATGGCCCCGGCGTTCGCCGGCTGCATCTGCGGCGCGGGCTGCTGCTGCACCTGCTGCTGCGCGCCCTGCGGAGACAGCCCGGCCGCCGCCATGGCTTCCTGAGCAGTGTTGCCCTCGGCCACAAACTGCCCCGTGGTCGCGTCCACCAGCATCCCCGGTATCCGTCCTGGGCTGCCACCCTCGCCGCCGTCCGACATGGATGGCGCCATGAAGCGATACCCTTCCGGCACGCCGCCGTTGCCACCGTTGCCACTGTTGCCATAGGCCGGCGCGATCATCTGCGGTTGCGCGGCCGGCGCCGGGGCCGTGGGTTGCGGTCCGCCCAGGCCGAACAGGGCATTGAGCCGGGCCGTGGCTGCCCTGCCGCTATCGGCAAAGGGGGCCAGATCGGCGCGCGTCGTGTCATACATCTGCTTGGTGCCAGCGGCGGCCCGGTCCGACGCGGCGGCGGCGGTGTTCCCGGCGTCACGCGCGGCGCCCGCCTGGATGAACGATCCTACAAGGCTCGCGATTGCCATGTCTTACACTCCCGCCAGATCGAGCAAATACTTCCGCTCATACTCAGCCGCGCCCATGAGCCGATACAGCGCCCCGGCCTTCGCGCCGCGCCCGTGCATCGTGTGGTGCAGCGTCAACGTGTCGTATCCCTCAAGCCGGAACGCATCCCGGCAATAGGCCAGCATCTTCCGGCCGAGACACAGGCCCGCGACCTCGGGGACCGCATAGAACGGCCCCATGTCCATCACGCGCGCGTTCCGGACTTCCAAGCCCGCGCCCTTGGTCCAGATGCAATAGCCAACAAGGGCGCCGTCCAGATCGGCCACGAACACCCGCAGGTATCCGGCGGCGTCCAGGGCTGCCATCAGGTCCCGGTTGAGCGCGAACGCCCCCTCGCGCCCATCGGTCGCCTCCGGATGGTGCCGCGCGCCCAGCGCCTCGCACTCGTCCGCCACGTCGGGCCAGCGCGCCTCACGAATGACCGCCTTCATGACACCACATTCCCATCAGGAAACCGCCAGTTGGTCCCATCGGATACCGCCAGCCGCTTGTTGCTTGTCCCATCGGACACATAGATCAGACCCCGCGCGTTCTCGGCCGCGTCGGGCAAGGTCGCCACGGTGAACGAAGCAAGCCGAATGCCCGGCTGAATGCCCGTCACCGCCCGCCAGATATCCGCAAGGAACTGGTAGAACGGCGGGGCCATCCGGTCGCCGGCAACGGGCGGGATGAACGCGGAAGGAAGAACGATCTTCATGCCCGCATCCCCCGCGCCTTGATGTCCGCGCCATACAGCGCCAGCACGGAACCCGCATCGAACCGGAACCGGATCACGCGCTGGCGGAACTTGCCCAGCCGGTTCCAGTAGACCCGCTTGCCGCGCTGCCCGCTTGTGCCCATCGACCGGGATACGGCCGTGGACCACGTGAACCCGCCGTCGTCGGAATACTCCAGGTCCACTTCCAGTTCCGACGCGTTCGCCCCCGGCTCAAGCTCCAATTCCAGCCGGTCCATGATCGCCCATTCGGTATCGGCCCATAGCGGCGGTAGGGTGGCGACGCACTTCATGGCGGTGCCGTTCTCGGTCGCTATGGACTGGTCCAAGGCCAGGATGTCACCCGAGGCATCGCCGCTGCCGACAAGGCACTTCTCGACCCACCGGATGGAGGCGTTCGGCGTCCATTCATCGGGCACGCCGGCCGAGTAATCGCCCGACGATCGCTTGTGCCAGAGGCCGGTCGTCAGGTCATAGACCAGCGTGACGCCCGGGCTGCCCAGGAGCGTCAGAACGTATTGCTCATGCCCCTGGTAGGACATGCCGAACGCCTGCATGGAGACGATGGAGCCGAACCGTTCGATCTCCTTCTCAATCGCGTGCGTCGAGATCGGGACCGCCTGATAGCCCTCGGCCCGATACACGCGGTTGTCATTACCCAGCCAGCACAGGTGATCCCCCACCTTGGCCACGCTGTCCCCCGAATGCGTCCCGATTTCGATCAACCCGCCGGACTGGCGGGCGAACGGCTGGTCAGGATCGCCCGTGGATCGGTGAATTTCGATGGACCGCGAGCAGAACAGCCAAAGCTCGTTGTGATGCTCGAACACGCGATACAGCCCGTCCGGCACCGTCTCGGCCGATGCGATATCCAGCGCGTCATAGGACGTGGCATCCAGCACGGCAGACCAGATGTATTGATCGCTGTTTTTCTTGGAGAAGATGAAATACCCGTCGATGTAGCAGACCGAGGTGACATCGGGGAAATCGGCGTCCGTGATATGCGTGATCGTGCCCGTGGTGCTGACGACATACGCCTCGGGTTGCGCCACGATCACCAGTTGCGTGCTTGATTTCGCCATGGTGAACGGCACGGAACCGCCGCTCATCAGATCGCCAAGGTCCGTCCCGGCGCCCGCTATTGCGTGCTTGTAGACCGCATAGGTCGGGCCGCCAGAGACGCTATGGAGCGCGCCGTTGAAGATCGCCATTGCCCATATCTTGCCGCCGGACGTGGTTCCCCAATCGGCCAAGCCCGGCGTGTGCCGGACCAGGACTTCGGACCGTCCGCCCGGCGGCACCGGCTCGGCATAGAGGTTCACAAGGTCCTGAGCCGACGCCGGCAGGCTGTCGAGCCGATAACTGTGAACCGCGAAGGGGAGGCGCGGCATCGGTTACTCGGGCGGCGGCGCGGCGGGCGGGGTGAAGTTGGCGCCGGCCGCTGTGCCGAGGATCGTCAGCAGCCGGAACCCAAGCTCGCCCGTCATGCTGGACGCGCGGATCAGGTTGACGATCTCCCGGAAGTTCTCGGTCGGGATCGCCATGTGGGTGGCATCGGCCTGCGTCGGTGTGGTGGGTGTCATGTTTTCTCCTGCGGTTGCGGGCGGATCAGATCGAAACCGCCCCGGTGAACTCCGGCAGTCCTCCGATCGCGGCATACAGCGCGGGCTTGGACAGACCCTCGGCCTCGTCGGTTGACGTGAGGTTGATGACATAGATACGGCTGCTGCCAGGGACAGGCCCCTTGCCCGACTGGCGGGCCTCCGCGTTGAACCACCCCTCGACGGTCACCAACACGGTCGCGGATGTGCTGTCGTGCGGGAAGTCGGCAGCGACTTTTCCGATGCGCCAGTAATCGGCAACGACGCCCGTGTGTGCGATTTCAATTCCGAGGCCGAGTGCCATTGCGCGTCTCCTATGCCGACCGGCCGCCCATAAGGAACGAGTGCCAGGTGTTTGTTGCGGAAAAAACATACATGCAGGCGTTGCCGTTCGTGAGGGTGACGCCTGTGGAACCCGCCGTGCCGTCGATCGTTTCGGACCCGTTGGCGTAGACTTTCACCGGGTTGGCGCCGTCGTGGTAAATCGTAACATACATCCCCACAACGCCGGTCGGAAGAATGACGCCCGTGCCGGATGCCGCGCTGCTGATCCGGGTGAACTCGCGGGATAGCTGCAAAGCATCCGCGCGCGTCGTGCCGGCGGCCACGGAGACGTTGGCAGCATTCCGGCAAAGAATGCCGGTCGCCATGACAAGATTGCCGGCATCCGTGATGGTCACCCGCGTCGTCGCGGTGGCCGCGCCGATTGTCGAGGTCTTGAACAGCAGGTTAGTGCCGTTCGCCGATCCGCTCCACGTCTCGGCCGCCGTCGCCTCGATCGTCGCGCGCGTGGTGGTCAGCGCGGAGCCGTCATGCCCTCGGAACTGGATGTTCCCGATGATGTCACCCGAGGCGAGCGCCGTCATTGCCGTGGATGTGCCGTTGGCACGGCGGAAACTGATCTGAGGATTGGCCGCGCGAGCATCGAGCAGTTGGGCGGTGCCAAGCCCATCAACAGCCGCCAAGCCGAGGACCAGACCAGCGACAGACGATATCGACGTGCCGGAAAGATTGACCGTGCTCTGAGCCGAGGCGTTGAAGGCCGCAAGCGTCGCCGTGCCGGTGATCTTGGCCGTGCCGTTGACCTGGACGGTGGTCGAGCCGTCATCGGTGGATGAGCCGAGCAGCCACCGCCCACCGGAGGTGATGCGCCCGCGCTCCGTGCCATAGTTGATGTTCGCCGCTCGCGCCTGCGCCGCCACCCCGGTCCGGAAGACGATCGCGGTGGCCGCGTTGGCCGTGTCCACCCAGGCGGCGTCCGCCACGGCGGTGATGGACGCGGTGTAGCCCATGGTTTCGGACAGATCGGTGTTGCCGCCGAAGATCAGCCCGCCGAAGGCCTTGCCCGACGCGAACATTGCATCGGTGCGCACGGCCTCGGCGAAGAACTGGCCGCCGAAATCGATCGAGCCGTTGCTATCGCCACGCCGGCCGCGCGCGCGAATGCCTGGCGCGCCATTAACGTTATCCCTGGTCTCGGCCAGCAGGTCGCCTTGTGGACGCGTCCCTTTGAAGGTGAACCCGCCGCCTTCCATGGTGAGGAGGTTGGATGCGTGGGTGATGGTCACATCGCCGTTGACGAAGTTCAGCACCGCACCCGTGGAGAAATGAGCGGAGCCCCAGCCGAGCGAGGTGGTCCCGAGCGCCAATCCGCCGTTCACCGCGGCTGACAGGGCGGTGCCCGTCAGCTGCATCTCGGCGGCCGAAGCGATGGCAAAGCCCAGCGTGTTCCCGGCGGGGAGATAGAGGCCATTCGTCGGCACCGTGGCCGAGGTAGGGATGAACGATCCGGCCGTGCTGGTCCCGGCCGTAACGGCGTCCCCGGTCGTCGCGTTGGCCGTGAACTTGTTGGTGGCCACCGAGAAGTTGCCAGCCACATCCAGCGTGCCGCCAAACGTCGCGGGGCCGCCGTCTTCCTGGAAATCGAGGGCGTCAAGCTCGGTCCAGGACTGCGTGACTTCAAGCCGCTTCGTGAGGATGGCCGCGCGCACGCTGGACACGATCTCATCGCCCTGCGCCGCACGCACGATCCGCAGCCCGGCGGTCGCCGTGTCCGCATTCTCAATGCGTATCCAGACCGCAGTGCCGCCGGAGAAGAACAGGCGCGTGGTGCGGTATGTCGGCGCCGTTTCTCCCTCGGGGTAGGCCGGCCCTATGATGGTCTCGTCCAGATAGTCCGATGATCCTCGGGTCGGACCGATTTTGATCCGGTAGTTGCCAAAGGCCAGAACGGAAATCACGCCGTTATCGGCGGTCGTGAACGCCACCTCCTGGTCAATGCTGGCCGCGTTCGTGCCGTCGCCCACCAGCGCGACGTGGCGGAACTCGACCGTCGGAACGTCAAGCCGCGTCACGGTGCCGGTGCCGCCGTTCACGGTCCACTGCCACCCGTTCAGGATGGTATCGGGCGAACCGGAAATCGCCGAAGCAAAGTTGAAGTTCACAACCAAGCTGACATTGGATGTCGGATTGGTCGCGAACGCCGCCGTCGTCAGGTTGCCGGTCGCCGCGTCATAGGCCGTGATGACCTGTTCCTGCCCCGCCGCCGGTCCGGTGATGTAGCGAAGGATGCGGTCAACGTAGAAATCGTCAATCGTGGTGGTAAGCTGCGTCGGATGCACGGTCGTCGTGCCGGTTTCCGTGATCTCCCATTCCGTCACGCCGCCGGACGTGTCGCGCAACTCGATCTCAACCGTCGCGGGCGGGCTGGCTCCTTTGTAGATCGGCGCCGTCAGAACCACGGCGCGGGAGAAGGTGTTCGTGCCCGCGTTCGCACCGTAGAACCGGTAGACCCCGCCATAGGCGTCATCCCCGATCATGGATGTCCGCACGGCAATGACGGGATCGTTCTCGATCAGATCGACGCCCGCCGTGAAGACATACCCGGTCGGGCGCCCCACGTAACCGGAGACGTTCAGGCTGGCGCCCGTCGCGGTGTTGGAGAACCGGCCCGTGCCGATGTCCAGCGAGCCGGTGCCGACCGCGCCATGAGTGCCGCCGTTGATCTTGCCGCCGGCCCATGTGAGCGCCGACCCGCTGAACGCAACGTCACGAACATCGAAGCCCGTCAGAAGCGTCGGGATCGGGTCATTCTGCGACCCCTTGATGCCGGCAAAGGTTCCCCGCAGCGGGTCCAGGCCGTGGAAGTTGGAGAACCCGCTGGTTCCGAAGCCCAGACGAAAGCCAAGGGTGGACCGGCCACGCTTCCCGAACGAATAGGCATCGAACGCGTAGACCGGGGAGACGCCCGAGTTGAGCGCCACGTTGAGCCCAAAGCCGGCGGCCGATTGCGCGGAGGTCTTGGGGAAGAAGAACAGCCCACCTTCATACAGATGGCTGTTCGCCAGGTTGATCGCGCCGGTTGCCGTTGCGGTCGGGCTTTTGTGGATGATGCTCCCGTAATCGAGGAAGTTCGCCCCGACAGCCCAGCCCTGCTCCGGGGCCAAGCCGCCGCGCGTGTTCTGCGTCGTGATGCCCGACCACGTGCAGTTCCACGACGGGAGGGTATTGCTCGGCCCCGCGCCGGTTGGGGCCACAAGGGCCGAGACGGGTTGATTGCTGTCGGTGATGAAGAACCGGCGCATGACCCGGGAACCACCCCAGGAGTCCGCCACCGGAGCGCCCACCACACCCAACAGCCATAGCTCCGACTTCATCGTCAGGGCGGTCCCGGCCTGACCTGTATCATGCACGTCGGAGTTGATCGCCGTCCGCATCAAGTCGCGGCTGGCCGTCGATACCGGATCAGTGGTCCGGATGATCGACATGGACATATTGAACGGCGCAGCGGCGGCCGTGTAGTTCCCGGGCAAAGACACCTGCGCCACCACGTTCAGCAGCCGCGCCGTCGCGGTTGATGAACTGACGAACGCGCCGGTTGCCGTCAGCGCGCCCGTGACGGTCGCCGCGCCCGTGAGTGTGATCGTGGACCCGTTTGAGCCGATCTTTGTGGCGGCCGAGGCGTCAAGCGCGATGGTCTGGCCGGATTTTAGCCAGATCGTATGGGCCGAACCGCCCTGCGTGCCGCCGCGCGCGTCAAGGAACGCCTCGGTCCAGGTCAGGTTGGGCCGCAGCACCCACGAACAGGTGGCGCCCGTGGCGGTATAGACGCCGATCACCGATGTCACATGCGGGGCAGCGCCGCCCGCGTCATTCTTGTCCAGGACAATTGTCAGGGCCTCGCGACCCGGGCCCGGCGTGATGTCGTCCGCGCCGTTGGCAAAGATGTCCAGTTCGAGGGACCGCATCCGGCCGTCCGTCGCGGATGACGCGCCCGTGAGCGATCGCGCTTCAAGCACGCCGCCAAAGATCGGCACGCCGACGCCGGACGACGGAAGGCCACGCCGGACGCCCTGGCCATAGATCGGGACCGCGTTCAGACTGTCCGTACTGGCCTGTGTGGATAGGATCGAGGTGAACCCCCACACCTCGCCAGGATCGACGCCAGCGCCGGCCGAAGTGGACACCAGGGCATTGTAGCGCACGCCAGCCGGCGCCGTGGTGTCCGTCAGCACCCAGGACGATTGCGACACCCATAGGTTGCCGGACGCGCCTACCGTATCGTCAGACCCGACGCGACGGGCAAGGAATGTCTGCGGCATACCCGCCGCGCCGTCCGCCGTCGTGGTCGGGAGGATTTCAACCTGGCGGTAGTCGCTCGGCCCGAACACGCCGCCGCCCCGCA
>JAAOEI010000328.1_pt1 | contig 18677 bp, 22 predicted proteins | sample 7059261 | NCBI WGS metagenome assembly JAAOEI01 (sample SAMN14008812, study PRJNA610033) | viral metagenome | isolation source: viral particles filtered from seawater | place: China: Hangzhou Bay, Yangshan Deep Water Harbour | collected 2017-10-31 | reverse complement strand
CCGATGATTTGCGGCATATTGGCAATCAACTGCTTGCGCAGACTATCGATGCCAACCTGAATCTGACCCATGAATTTTAAGGCTACTGAACGTCGGATGGCGTCCATCACAAACTGCAACCGCGTCAGACTGTCTATGAAATCCGAAGAGGCCTGTGCCGCTTTATTCGCGTCAATGCCCGCTGTGTTATACACAGCCGCGAACTCCGCGCGGAGTCCAGCCACATCACCAGTAAGGGCTTGGACCATCGTGGGATCAATACCGAGTTTCGATAGGACCGCCAATTGCTGGCCTTTCTCCAGGCCCTTAATTTTATTTCCAATCTCCTCCATCAGCACGGCGGTGTTTTTGAGTTTGCCATTCTGATCGCGCACAGAGATGCCCATAGTCTCGAAAACAATCCGGCCCCGACCTAAACCCATGAAGGCTTCGCCTGCCGATTTGCTCAGACCATCGAACGAACTCATCACAGCTTCTAGGCTGGAGTCTGTCAACGAGGCGACATGCCCAAGCTCAAGAATTTGACTGGCTGTAGCATTGACACGACCTGCCAGATCAGAAACCTTGTCCAGGTCTCCGGCAACATCAGTGACGAGTTTGGTGATATACCCTGCTCCGGCTGTGACTGCCGCGCCAAGTGCCACCACCTTTGCGGTGGCCATGGCGATGCCGCCGGCAAATTTTTTCAGCCCTGCTTCATCAATATCAAAGCCGAGCCCAACCAAAAACTCTTTAATGACTTCTGAATTTGCACTCACTGATTTGCCTCTTGAAAGCGCCGTTCATTTTCGTCTTGAACATCGAGCGCGTCGTTGATCAAGGCCACATCGGCAAGTGTCAACGTGCCATCGATCAAACTTTCATACCGGCACGCCCCGCGTAAGACAGGGCGCATCAGCCAATCTTCGCCATCGGGGAGCGTCACCCAGCTGACGGGACGCTTGGTTTGCGGAGTGTGTCGCGCAAATCCGATGGCAGTGCGGCGAAAAAACTTGACAGATTCTCACTCAGGCTGGCCCACGCTATCTGCAACATAATCGGAAGCGTAATGTCGTCATATGCCAGAATGGTACCTGTGCTCACAGGTCCCCAACCAAGTCCATTCGGTTGTTGCCGCACGACCACACGCAGCAGACCAAACAAGCAGTAGTCCATATCTTCATCAGACAACTTGGCAAATGCCGCTGTGATTGCCGGCAAGGTTGTGAGTGGATCACCGGCCCCGCCTCGAAGGGCGGGAGCCAGCTCACCAAAAATCGGCGCAAGACGCCTCACAATGTGAAACTGGGTGCGCGCGTCGATTTTCCCCACGCGATATGTTTGACCGCTAATGATATGGTCCATGGTAGACTAAATCTCCGGTGTGCCAACACCCAAAGTCTGACTGGTGCGGATCGCGTCAAACGTCCACTCTAGCATACCACCTTCTTTTGCGAACGTCACAGTGGGTCGTTTCTTAAATGCGACAGACGTCAAAGTGATATCATCCCCGCGCGCAATGTCGCGAATCGTCAGCACGTTCTTTCCGTGCAACAGGCTGGACGATGTTTGGATATCGTACATCAACTGCAGCACGGCGTTCATTGGCGAAGTTTTCAACAATCGTACTGTGACTGTCGACGCTTCCGACGCAATCAGGGAATGCATCCCGTTGCCATCTGCGCCCACCGTCATCACGTTTTTATCTTCCACAGCTTCGATGGTGATGCCTTCTTCAGCTGAGGCCGCGCCCACCCCGAGGTTGGCCACTCCGCCAATACCGATCAGGGCCGCCACCACATCCTTGAATGAATACGTCATAGTGCTCTCCTCATCTCACGTAAAGGTGAATGATTAGCGGTTTACATCCACGATGCAGTCAATCTGATGCACTGCGCCCGCTAACTTAATTGCAATTTGAATCGGCGGGGCAATACGTTGTTCCCGTGTCGACTGATCCTGCAATGCCATTGGCTGGGTGTAGATGTAGTAGCCTGACTTCAGATAATCTCCCCGCTGAAGTTGCCCGAAGCCATCCGCATTCCACGTACCAGGGGCCACCAAACCATTATTCACGGCTTCAGCGCAGACTGACGCAGCAGCAGCCACTAGTTGATTCTGACCTGCATCGGTCTGGGGAATCTTCGTCTTGCTCTGATAGAGCAAGTTGTATTCTGCATTTTGCAATGCGTCGGCCAACCAATCCAATCCATGCATCTCGTCAAAGTAGGCCAATCCAGACATAACCCCATACTGAACAATGGCGGTATCGTTGAGGTACTTCACAAACACATTGCAGCGTTTTGCTTCCAGAGTCTGAGCCTGCGTTTCCGTCAAGCTCTCAGCCGTGATGCCAGGTTCTTGCTTGTACATCAACGTGAGCGTGCTTCGATTTGCCGCGAAGTTGACTGAGAATGCACGACCAAAGAGTGAAGCTGCGGCATACTTGTTCGCGCTGTATTGGACACACGTCCGCTTATACAACAAGGCTTTCATGACAGAGGCCAGGTCGGCGGTGTAACCAGAATCCAACACACGGGTGTCCGTTTCCGTGATACCCAGTAGTCGACTCACGCTAGCCCCTTCGATGAAGCCTGCCACTGCCGTCAGTTCTGCAATGCTTGGCATCGTGGCCGCCGCAAACATCGTCCCATACCACGCACCGGACAGATTGGCCAATGCCGTGACGCACGCGACAGGTGTTTCTGCTGCGTACCCACTGACAGGAGCCAATCCAGTTGAACTGGTCAATTTCAACATCGCGGAAATATCGGTGCCAGATCCAGTCGGTTCAGCATAGGTAATCGTGGATGTGCCCCCCGTGGTATCGCTCGTCAAAGTAAAGCGCGAACCATCCCACGTACATCCCCCGCCAACGAGAGCCGTCGCAATCACTGACGCCACACCGTTCAACGTCGTTTGCCCAGAGAAATCCAGACCCGATAAAGTCCGCAGCACGCCATCGACCGTCACCTTGAACGAACCCGTGGTGATGGCCGTCCACGTCCCAATCGTTTGTTCGACTGATGTCAGGATGCCACCTTTGACAAAGGCTGACGTCGCCGTGCGCAACCACCGTCCGACCATCAAGCTGCTCGGGCGAGGCGACTGGCCAAAATACAAGGCGGCGGCCAGATATTCCGGCGCAGACGTACCGAAATCAGTTGCGACAGATTCCAGATCCGCGTAAGAACGGATACGTTCAGATCCATCCACCACGGATGAATCCCCGATGACTAACAACGTACCGAATCCACGCCGTGCCGCTGCAATCGGGGCCAAATTCACCGATACGCTAACCAATCGCGCCACATTCAATTCCATGGTGATCTCTCCTTGTTATGCTGTAAAAGTGCGCGTCAATGCGCGTGAACTATCTTCCACTACTGTGCCGGTTGCCGCAAGGAATTTGTACACAGCATACGTGCGACGCACTTCACGGCGCAGAACTACATACACATCCGCTCGATCAAGCCACCGTGCGTTCACCAACTCAGGGGCATGCGTAATGGCGGAGACCTCGACAAGTCCCATCCCCGCTGCGCGTAAGGTATCACGATTCTGCGATAACTCCAATGCATCACGTAAACGGGCCGCGTAATCAGTACATAACGGACCGTAGCACGCGCAGAGTATTTCTAACTCCTCGTGGCGAACCACCTGTGCGGCCGTATCTGACGTCTGATCATGGTACGCATTCGCATCAGGCGTCTGCGTCACAATTCCAAAACCAATCCAATTCACCGTTGCAGCAGGTACGGCAGGCGGTTCTGGTTGCCACATTGGGCGGACTAAATCGCCCGCCAAGGCCGTGACATCACGGAGTAAATGATGTAAGAATGCCCGCAGTGCGTCACCTTCCGTGGGTCCTGCAGATTGGACAAGTGGTCCCAATGCCGTACTAGGCATATAGTGCCTCACGCACACATAGTGTCGCTGTAAAACCCACGCCCATGTGCATCCAATTTTCTAGTTGCGACACAGCCTTATAACGTTGTCCGTTGAACACAATCACGTCCGCATACCCGCCTAACACTTCGTTGCGAATCTCCCCACGATAATACACCGCGATGGCATCCGTCACTCGCACACCTTCTGGCAAGGCCTCCAACTGGTTCTTTCCGAGATTCGTCACAACTACATCGATGTCCACTTGTGTTTCGCTCATCACGTTCAGGCCGTCACTGTTCACTGATGCGGATCGAGTCACCAATGTCACGGTGTTCGTAAAATCCACATCAATCAATAGTGACGAAACATCAATGTTACCCATCAGCGTTCACGCACCACGTAGGTAATACTATTCAAGAGTTGTCCCGTTCTGATCAACGGGGATTCGCCACGAAAACCTTTGCGACGGCGAGCTGCCAGTGTCGCCGGCGCCAAAGGTGCAAATCCCTCGCCCGCTTTCAATGTGCGCTTGACACTCGATTGCGCAATCAATCCTGCCGCATTCAACCCTCGGTCAATGGCCTCAGACTTGCCTGCCAACATCTGTTGCGCAGTCACCTTCAGTGTCTTCAATGTGAGCGGTTCAGCAGCCTGTACACCCGGTACAAGAAACGGGCGCGCGGGGATATTGCGTACCCCGCTGCCCCGTTCATGCACATAACCAAGCGCCGCATTGCCAATGACTCCATCATTGCGTCCATTCTCTGGGGCGGGAATACCTATCAGCACGCGCTTCCCGCCCATTGCAGCTAGCGAGGCCACAATTTTGTCAAGCATATCACGAGTCACTGTGACACGACTCATAGTTGGACGCACCCGGCGCCAATCATCCGTGCAAGTTGCACGAATTGGCGCCCGTACACAGTTTGATTCCAATGACCTGCTGATGGTAGCATCGTCTCAGCCGTATCATAACTGATAGACACTGATCCAACTGTCTTGCTGGTCACAGCTCCGCCTGCTGCAGCTTCCCCGCCTGCAACCAGTTTGAGGTTATGCGCTACGAATAACTCCATGGCGTGATCATAGAGTGTCGTAAACCGATCCACGCTGATACGTGATTCCCCAACCGTTGCCCACATCTGGAGCATCGCGTCGGGGAATCGCGCAGCATCGGCGAATTCAGAAAAATGCGCTCTGAATGTCGCAAGTACCATTTAGCCTCGGGCCTCAATCATCTCAGTGAGTTTGGCCACAACCGTATTGCGATTCTTCTCCGCTTGCTCTTTCTCTAAGAGCGCCAGAAGTGCCGCATCATCGATTGTGATTTCACCCAACATCTTGATGACGTCTTTCGCGGTGCCGGCAAGGAGGTCAGGACTACCAGTGTTCTCAGTGTTACCAGTCTCCTTGACTTCAACCTCGTCAGATTCGGCGACGATCAGATCACCGTCCTTTTTCAAGGCCTCGAAAAACCACCCTGTGCAAATCTCATCGGGCGCCTGGTGCGTCCCAATGGGGAAGTGCCGCATCGCACTTCCTTCACCGAGGGAGATGGTTCGTTTTACTGTAATCACTTTCATGCGTCACCTTTCAACTACTTAGTGATGTGAACTAAATACCATCCCGATACAGCACAGTTTCGGGATAGGGGAATTCCACCTCACCGTAGGCCCAGATATACGGGGCATTGAAACGGATGCCGAGGTAATACGGGGTTTCACGCCGGACCGGCACCATCGGGAAGCGCACGCGCTCCTCGTCATTGGTGTACAACACCATGCGATCCGTCGAACCCGCGCCACGACCGGTCAGCCACTTGCACGGCTGGATATCCACCGGACGGCCATTGACGGAGTTGCTGATGGTGTTCTCCTGAATGTACTTCAGGATGCTCTTGTCGGCTGCCGTGCTCACCTTCGTGCCGACGATATAAGAGAACTTCGCCGGAGGCAGCAGAATCTTATCCGGGCATACGGCATAGCCGGTGGCCAACCACGAGGCGTTGAGCGCATCGTTCACATCGCGCACAATCTGATCGGCGGTCTTGGTAGACCACGTCGTGGTGGAACCTGTGCCGTCGTTCGCCACCGACGCGGCGCTGACCAACGGACTATTGCACAACCCATATGCCGTCACGCCGGTATCCCCAATGTACACCATTTCATCGGTGTCCATCTGATAGCCGATGTTAAAGGCGTTGAACTTCGCCTGGTCGATCGGCTGACCCAACAACTGAGAGCGTTCCAACTCCACCGACGTGTAGCTGATTTCACGCCCCAAGAGCCGGAGCGGTAGCACCACACGCTCCCCGTTGATGGTCACGCCAGGCAATGCCGTTGCATTGGGTGCCAACCACGGTTTGCCAGAGGCCGTCTGTGAGCCCATGGCCCCCACATTGGAGCGAATGAATGAAGTGGACTCATTCGCCATGGAGATGCCGCTGCGTAACTTAATGTCGCGTCCCCACGTTACAGAATACAGCGGCGCGTGCAGCCGCGCATCCATGTTGTCCAGCTGGTTGACAAAATACGCCAAGGTCGAGTCAAACACCCTGGACCGATCATCACAGACGCGAATTCGCGTTGCTCTCATAATCATCCCTCCATAGAAACACACATTAGTCAATGGCCCGTTGTCACAACAAGATCACACGTATATTACTTGATGCGAATTTCTGCGTTGTTGCTCGCATCCTTTCCATCAGCGGCCCAGACCACACCGGTCAACGCCACATTGTTAACGCCGTCAGCAGTCGCTTCCCATGCACCGAGACCTGCACCAGTGGCTGCCACGCGCATATACACAGTGCCATTCCGCACCGGCGTACCAGTGGCGCACAGGACGTTGCAATAGCCACGCACCAAAATACCTTGGACCGCGTCAGCCTTCGGCGTACCGCTAGCCAGCGTCTGCAACGTATCACCGGCGATGGATGGGGCTTGCCGGGTCAAAACACCGTAGAATACGGAGGCGGCGTCCGACGCTTCGATCTTCGTGACTTTGCCAGCCACCATCTTGATCGGTGTACCATATGCCGCTGGCACCTTAGCAGTATCAAACAACCCTGACTCCACAACCGCATCCTGCGGTCTGGTGATCTCTCCAGGGACTCCCGCATCCATTCTCGTCAAAATTGAACCCATGATCTGTCCTCCTCTGTGTAATGACCAATGTAACTCAGCAACTCAACCTCTACACACACATGCGTGCATGCTACTTATATTGTTTTGCGTGCACCTCATTCAACTTCTCCGGTGTCATCACACCGGCCTGAATGCTTGGCAACCCGTCAATGGTGTTGCGCTTCGTCAACGCTTCACGGCGCGTAGCTTTGAGGATCTCTGCTGCCGCCACAAAGGCTATGTCCATCTCTTCTGTCGTCAAGGCATCCAGAGTCTTACCGCGCAAAAGCGGCACCAACAATACCTTGGTGTCTTCGTTGGCCATTGCCGCATCCAAAGCCTTACGCGTCACGTCCTTGGTTTTCGCAATGCCAGGAGCCAGGATCTCGGCCCGCGCGATAGTCTCCGCATCCGTGCACAATGCCGCATCTCCGACGGGAGCGGCAACTGGCGCCGGGGCCTGACCCATTTGATCCAAGGACTCAATGCCCAGCAACTTGGCCAGGGCCGATTCGATCACGCCAAACCGCGTGCCCATCTTGGCCATCTCGTCATCCACGCGCTGAGACAAGGTGCTAAGTCCATCCTCGACTTTTGTCTGGTCCGACTTTGGCGCCGCGCCGGCCTCATCGGGTAGACCCGATTCATCCAGCATCTTTTTGAAGGCGTCCATAATTTTGTCTTTCAACTTCATTGCCACTCCTCCTTGGTTAGCTTGATCAACAATTGCGCACTCGATTCCACATCGTCCTGCCGCAACAAGCGCGACATGATTCCCAATAATGTTTTGCTGGCGACCTCGACCTGGTGCCTCCTCAATGAAGTCGGCATCATATCCACATGACACTTCGCGGAGTGCTTTTGTTTTAACGGCTGTAATTGCCGCTGCGTCAGTGATCAATAAATCAGCCAGTAATAAGTGGGCCTCGTCTTGCGTCCCTGGGCGAACATTTTGCACAGTCCCAACTGCGAGATGTTTCCAATTTTCCGGCGTCACAAAGTCACCACCGACTGGATGATTCAGCGTGACGGGTTTACCTTCGAAAGATGCGATGGTTTCAGGCGCATGAATAGTCGCCGCATCACGGTGGATAATCGTCGCTTGGCGGGATTCGGCGGGAGTGATAGGAGTTTCCTCTGGTGCATAAAGCAAATCTCCCGCACGCGCGATTGGAACACCAAGACAGATCAGAAATCCTTCTGGAGTCTCATGGATATTTTCAGAGAGTGTCGCTGGAGAATAATATCGCATAAATCGTTATACCTGGATTCCACTAAAAAGTACACATCCTTTATTCAGGGAGTACGGGCACTGCAAAACACCGGCAATTTGGAAACTCTCCTGGGTTGCCAGTCATACCATCATCAAGGGTGGGAGGATCGTCAAAACGGTGAACCGTCCCCTGCATAATCGCATGAGCTTCTCGCACATCAGCATCTTCTGCCGTTTCCCAGACATAATGCGTCGCGCCCACGGCCTCCGCGCGGGCCTGGGTCAACGCCGCATTCGCTTTCGCCACCTCGGTGCGCGCAATCAAAGTGGCGCGACTTAAGGTCACCCCTTCAGTCTCGGCTAACATCTCTGCGACCTCAGCGGCCCGTTGACCGTCTTGTTGGGCTTCCTGGGCGAGCTTCTGGGCCCGCAGACCGGCCTCAATCGGAAGGCTCGTGATCAACTCGACTTGCCGCTGTTGGAGCAGCCGCGCAGTCTGGCCTTCCAAGGATGCGGCCAACGGCCCGCGCAGCGTGGCCCCGATCTTTCTGGACGCCGATTCAAAGGCTTTGCGGTTATTCTTTGCGACAGATTCCACCATGGTCTCAGAGACGCGCACGGCCCATGGGGCTAGGGCCTTAGCGTATTCTCGCAATAGGCGCATCATCTGATCAGAATCGGTCAGGCGTGCCCCGTGGACATGCGGCTGGATCATGCCGGCCACGATCTTTGCCACACGGCGTAGGGCCAACTCAAAAGCCCGCTCGGCCGCACGGGTTGTCGCAAAGGAATTAGGCATCAGCGTCGCCTCACCCAGGCAGCAATCCGATCCATCACTGTAGGCTTTGACTCGTCATCGGCCTTTGGCTCCACAGGCACCGGCGGTGGTGGAGCCGCTTCCGCTTCGACGATCTCTTTGTCATCGATGTTAGTGAAGAGGCCGGTGATGGTTGACGTTTGGCGCAGCTCTTTCAGTGCCGTTGGCAAAGTGATAATGCCCTTCTCATAGGCTGAGGCCACAGCGGTTGTGGTGGCCGTCGCAATGGTACTCCGTTGCTCATCGCTCATCTGCCATAACGAAGCAAAGGCAAAATCAAATGCCTCATCGGCCTCTTTGCCAAGGACCGACTGATGGAGCACGCGCAGGACCCGCAACAAGCCATCACGCAGCACGGCCTCCTGTTGAGCATGGACATTATCATAGTACATGCGCAGATCTGACTCGCCCGTACTATTCAGGCCCGCAGGAGATTGACCAAAGAGGCGAACCAACGGGATGCCGGTGGCCCCCGCAATCTGCTGGCCGAATTGCATCAACACATCGCTCAAACCTGAGAAGGTATAGCTGTGCGCGTCAAATTCATCCTCTTTGTCGAGGAGCGTCACACCTTCTGAGGTTTGCAGCTGGGCCATGTACTTGAACATCTTGATGACGTTCTCCTCGGCCACCCCGCCCGCCGCCAAAATATCCCGCAGACCTTGCAGCCGCACCGTGCGGAGGTGCGCCCGCTGGAGGAGATTGGCCGTGCCGAGAGTGGCCGTATCAAACGACAAGAGCCGGTCATACATCCGTTCCACCACACTCTGGCCCCACCAGCTTTCCAGCTGGGCCTGTCGCCACGGCAATTGAATCCCGATATGCCGCACGACACGCGTGTGGTGAATGCGCATTGCCTTCCTGCCAGGCCCGTTGGCCACCACCTCATAGTACATCGGCAAGCCCATGTCCGGTCCTGATTGGATGACCTGCTGCAAATCGGGATTCAATTGCCACCGGTCATACACCGCCAAGCCCGTGAATTGACCTTGCTCCACCGTGTTGGTGATGAGCGGGCTGCTCACATCCTGACCGTCGATCACCATCATGGTTAAGGCCCCGCCATACAACCGGCCCCACTTAATGCCTTCTAACAAACCGCGCCAAATGTGTTGGCGAGTCATGGCCGTGCAAAGCTTCTGCATGTCCTTCGGATCGGTATCACCTTGAATGGTGATCCCCGCACGGGTCATGTCCTCGGCCACCGAGTCCACCACCTTGCCGATGACCCAGCTGCCACGATACATATTCTCCAAGATCGTTTGGCTTTGGGTCAAGGCCGATCCGGTATAGGTGCCTTGCTGAAAGCTATTGCCGCCACCCACCCCAAGACGCGAGGACAAGTTCACAAACCCATCAGTCACCTTCGCATCCTTTGTGGTCCGTTTACGCATGCGGCTCATAGTATATTCTCCCATTGTTTTACTCGGTTTTTCGCCAGCATCTCTTTAATGGCGTCAACCATCGGATCAACTTGGTCGTCAAATTGATGTGAGTCGTCAGCCGTGAATGCTTCGCATTCTGCGATAAAGTCATTCGTAAACGGGGCCTCTTCTGGCACCCACACATAGCCTGATTCAATGTATCCAAGGACATCGAGCACGCGCGTGTATTTATCAATCGAGCGCGGAATGCCAATAATTGGAATTTGGTCTTTCTCACGAATATCTTGGATCAACCCTGTCCCACTGGCTTTATCTTCAATGTGCATCGCGCGAAGTTGTCCATGGTGCGCAGGTTCGAGCGCTTTATGTTTTGTCCAGAATGCGAGTGCCCGTCGTCGTAATTCCGGTGCTTCCCACTTTCCGCGAATCAAATCAATCAGGTACAGCATCCCATCGTATCCCAGTCCCCAACATTCGAAGACGCTGTAATCGTTCGCCTCTTGTGTTTTTTGCGCGGTGTCACCATAAATGATACGGTGCTTAATGGCGGGCAAAATCGCATAGCGTTTGAAGTAGGTACCCTGGATCACATTCCCACCGGGGATGGTCGGGTTCTGTTGATAGAGTGCCTGCCAGTTCACCGACGCCATAATGCGTTTGCGTTCAAGCAAAAATGAGAGTGACTTATGCTCAGGAAATAAGGCCTCGCCCGCACGGCGATGCGGCTCATCCTTCACGGCAATCGCGGGATAAGAGACACACCGAACACCTTCGCCAAATTTTTCTTTCAGTCGTCCAATAGGATCATCGATATGCCATCGCGTCAAGATACACAGCAATCCTGCATCATCAGCAAAGCGTGAAAAGAAGTCATCCGTCAACCAATCCCATGTCTTGTCACGAATGGCTTTACTACCGGCTTCTTCTCGACCTTTGATAGGGTCGTCAATGATCCCAAGATCGAGACCCTCGCCTGTAATGGATCCGCGAACAGTCGTGTTGCGAAAACAACCACGTTGTCCGACGTACTCAAGAATGTCTTGGTTGCGAAGATAGACCTGGCCATTCGCGGCGCCACTTGATCCTACGAGCCGCGTACGCGGAAAAACTCGTTGATAGGCTGGCGTCCCATAAATGCGTTGGCAACGAAGGTTAGCGCGAATCCCAAGTCGATCACTGAATGAGGTGTAAATCGTCTGAAGATCTGGATTCTGTCCTGCCAACCACGTCACAAACTCGATAATCATTTGGCTCTTCCCATGTTGGGGCGGAGCTTCGATTACCAGTTTTGGTCGAAGGCCTGCAGCAAGATCAGCCGCAAATTGTTGGAGTTCGTGCGCGACTAATCGCTGCCACCATCCACGTTTCATCGTTGGATTCAAATACCGACGATACGCCCAGAAACTTTCGCGTGCCTCATACACGGCAAGTTGCTCAAGCAGCGCGAGATCCTCATATGTATATGGCGAGACAGGCGGCATGCTAATCTTTCAACAGAGTCTCTGGCAATCCACGTTTCCGCAGTTCTTCACGGAGCACGTCTGGTGGAATGGGCGCCGATGAAAGTGAGGCGTGAATAGGATCAGGGAGTGAAACAGTTTGCGCAGACAATTTCGGCGCATAATATGGCGCGGCTGCTTTCGCGGCATCGAGTCGCATATCAAAACTTGCGTACACAGCCTCAGTCACAACTTCAGTCGTCTTCCCAGTTTTCTTCGCCTGCGCACTTGTCACAACTTTTTCATAGGTATGCATAATCGGCTCACCGCGTGCAACACGGAGAAGCCACTCATGTGGAAGGAGCCCTGTCACAGCAGCTTGTTCGCGTGCCATGGTTGTAATTCGTTGCGCCGAGCCTTTTGGCCGTCCTGCACCGCGACGCGCACCACCTTTTGGCATGTGGACCTCGATTGAATTATGAAACTCGAATAGTCAATCAATGCGTTGGATGGGATCTTACGTTAAAGACCTGCGTGTGTACACCGGCAACCACCATTTAATGGGGCCGTCATGACCACATGTGGTATTTGCGCCAAGTGCAAAAACCACATGTTGCTACAGAATGTACAGAATATACAGATTTCTTATTCTTCTTTATAGAAGAAAAAAATAGTTACTAAATTTATATACATCATGATAGACTTCTATAAAGTAGGGGGACCGCTTTTCTGTATCTGTAGCAGCAAACATTTTTGGCCTCTCGGGGCCTTCGACCTATGTACAAGGAGGAAAGATCAATGCCCACACCATCACCAACACGCCATGACGTACAACGCGCGTGGATGACGATTCTCATGCGCATCCCGAAGTCGCGGCGGCTCACGCTTGCGTCAGAAGTGCAAGTAATTCAACAAGTTATGAAACTCGATCCTATTCCGCTTGATAATGATTTGCGTGGCAAGCATTGGGCGACGCAACGCAAACTTGCCGCACGGTATCAGGTCACGATACGAGGCGGCGGAACATCATCGATGTCGCTTGATGATGTGGTTGCACTGACGACACTGTCACCACATGTCCTGAAAACGAAGTTGCATCGCAGCCACGGCACGCTGCAATTGATCCTTGCGAACCAGCAAATTGTGACCATCCGTGATGCCCAGCGGTCACAGAAGGCCAATCTGTAGCGTCATCTGTAGCAGAATCTGTAGCGTCATGTGGAGCAGCACAGTCATACATCGTGGAGAAAAGAACGACCCACTATGTACAGGATCGACCCACGTCGATAGGATCCAGCGCGTCAGTGCCCGGCGTACCTCCCTGTCCTATCCGGACTCCGGCGGTGCCATCCCTCAGCAAGATGACGGGCACTGACACCATCGACATTGTGCTGAGGGCAATGTGGATGGCCGTCGAATCGCTGAGGGCGACGGATATGGCACATTCACCGGAGACACATCATGTCATCACGTACACGTCGTCATGCCGCTACGCCGCATGATGCTCGACTGATTGAACTCGCGACCGCAAAACTCGCCTCATCAGGACTCACGCTCGCAGATGCTGAACAATTAGGCATCGTTCCGTTGACAGGTGCACAGACGGCTGCGCTGCATCCGACATTTCGAGCCGTTCGAAGTCTGCACATCGCCTATTATGGACCTGATCGTGCGCCATTGAATGATTGGACGCATGCCGCACCATTCTATCGACTTCGGTATCTTGAACAGGATCCCTCATTTGCCATGCTCACGGATCGAAAACCGATTCGGTACGTGCAAGTGCCGCAGACGGTCCCAGTCGCCTATTATCCACGGACGATCGATTGGGCCCCACTCTGCCAATCTGTCGATGCACCGCTTATCCTCACAGAAGGCGAGTTAAAGGCGGCGAAAGCCTGCCAGGCAGGGTTTCCATCGATTGGACTCGGTGGCGTCTATAATTGGCGCGCGCATAAGATGGGCATCGAATGGTTGCCGAGTCTCGACGTCGTGCAATGGCCACGGCGGAATGTGTATATCTGTTTCGATTCGGACTACCGTGAGAATCCACTTGTATGCGCGGCACTTTATGAATTGGCGAATATGTTGCAACGACTTGGCGCGTTCGCGCATCTCGTGACACTGCCAGCGCTCGAAGGATTTGAGAAGGTCGGACTCGACGATTATCTGACATTCGCGGGTCCGACTGCACCGGCGATGTTTCAAGGCTTACTGGCCACGGCAGAACCGCTCGGATTGTCACGTCCATTGTGGGCAATGAATCAGAAGTACGCCTATGTGCAAGATCCTGGTCTTATTATTAACCAATCGACGCGATTGAAAGTCGCGCCATCGGCGTTTACCGGCCATCTCGAATCGACGAAAACCTACCAAGAACGAAAATTAAAACCAGACGGAACATTGAGTTTTGAAGCCGTGTCTGCAGCCACCGCGTGGTTGAAATGGCCGCTCCGAACAGAAGTGACACGGTTGACCTACCAACCAGGGCAATCGGCATTCCTGACGACAGGATCAGAGCAGACCTTTAATATCTGGCCAGGATGGGGTGTCACACCGGCGGCTGGACCAGTCACGCTCTTTCTTGATCTGGTGAAGCATCTCTTTACTGGCGCTGAAGCGCAGGCCATGGAATGGTTTCTTGATTGGTGCGCGTATCCGCTTCAATATCCAGGCACGAAGCTGTTCAGTTCAGTGGTTTTACATGGCATCCGTCACGGCACAGGGAAGTCATTGATTGGGTATACGCTGGGTCGTATTTACGGCAAAAACTTTACTGAAATCAGTCAGATGGACCTGCATAACAGTTTTAACGAATGGGCGGAAGGGAAGCAATTCGTCATGGGCGACGACGTGACGGGGTCGAATAAGCGCCAGGATGCGGACTTTTTGAAGAAACTCATTACGCAGCAAGAGCTCCGCGTGAACATGAAATACGTCCCGACGTATGTCGTCCCAGATTGCATCAACTACTTTTTTACCGCAAATCATCCTGATAGTTTCTTTCTCGAGGATGATGATCGACGATTTTTCATTCATGAAGTGCAAGTGGGTCCGCTTGATGAAGCCTTCTATATGGCGTATGATCTCTGGCTTGAGACTGGCGGTGCGGCCGCTGTCTTTCAGTGGCTCTGTGCGCGTGACGTGAGTCAGTTCAATCCAGCCGCCCCCGCGTTTAAGACCATGGCCAAAGAACGTATGATCGCGAACGTCCAATCAGATCTCGCAGGATGGGTGCGCTCATTACTCGCGACACCAGATTATGTGTTACGTGTCGGCGAGATTGCACTCACGAGTGATTTGCTCACCTCAAAAGAATTGCTCCATCTCTACGATCCAACTGGACATACCGGGACGACCGCCAATGGACTTGGACGAGAACTTGCGCGCGCTGGGATTCGGCAAGTGAATGCGGGTCGCCCACTCCGGACGCCAGACGGTGCGCAAGGTCGCTATTACGCTGTGCGGAATGCGGACCGATGGCTCACCGCGACACCAAGCGCACTGGTGGCGCATTTGGACGCGACGACGTTGGCCATGGCGCAGACACCAAAAGCGAAGTATTAGTGGGAAAAATCATAACTCCATATTTACATTGCGCGCGTGACTAACATATAGTCACGACGACACCTAATTATTGCGCAATCTCGCGCATCTATTAAAGGAGGACTGTGTATGAGTGCGAAATTGTTGAGTGATCCGAAAATCGCGGCGTTGGTTGAGAAGGCCGCCGCAACTGCCACGAAGCAGGAACGGAAGCGCGCCGTTGGAGTGTGCACGTCGATGCTCGCTGATCTCAAACAATCGCAGACTGAGAAGGGTGTCCGCACTGCAGTGCTGGCAGCCGTGAAAGGTGTCAGAGCTGCGATTCAATCAGGGGCATAGACGTCCGCAGAGAAGGTGTTCCTCGCCGACAGGAACACCTTCTTTTTTATTCTCGTGCATAAATAGGAGGTTTCAAATGCGTGTTCGTGTGATTGGTGTGACACACCCAACATTCGCCCCAGATGACATCGGAGAGGAGGCCTCGCCGACCACGACGTATACGGTGCCAGATTCACCTGAAGCCCTGATTGCATACTGTGCACGCGTGTCGAATCCCGCCAATCAGATGAACACGGAGACTGCGCCGCGACTTCTGAAGTATTTGACGTCGCGCGCGCATTGGTCGCCGTTTGAGATGGCCCATGCCGTGCTTGAGATTCAGACGACACGCGATATTGCGCATCAGATCCTTCGTCATTGGTCATTTCGGTTTCAGGAATTCAGTCAGCGGTATGCGGCGGTGCTTGCGCCACCGGTGTTTCGCACGGCGCGCCTGCAGGATACCGCGAATCGACAGAATAGTCTCGCGACAGATGATCAGGCGACGATTGCGTGGTGGGATGACGCACAGCACCAGGTGGCTGAGTTAACGACACGGCTCTACCAGGAGGCCCTGTCACGGCAGATCGCTAAAGAAGTTGCGCGAGCGATTCTTCCCGAGGGGATGACACCGACGACCCTCTATATGTCTGGTGTGATGCGAAGCTGGATCCATTATATCCAACTCCGCACAGCGCCTGGGACGCAACTTGAACATCGCGAAGTGGCATTGGCATGCCGCGAAGCGCTTCTCACCGTATTTCCGACACTTCAGGAGGTCTTTGATGCCACGCACACGCACTAATCGTCGCACAGGGCTTGACCCAGCCGTCCATCACCCGGCGCACTATGCGAAGACGCCAAACGGCGTGGAATGCATTGACGCCATTTACGCCGCACTCGGTCGGGAGCAGTTTATTGGATTCCTTCGTGGGCAGATTCTGAAATACACATGGCGACTCGGGAAGAAGGGTGCGGCGCGGCAAGATCACCAAAAAGCAATGTGGTACGCCGCACGATTAGATCAATGCCTTGCGACAAAGGAGACACAGTCGTGACACCATACGGACACTCTGGACCATGCCCACTCTGCCATGTGTCACCGCCGCCTCGTCCAACGCCACCTCGCCCATGGAGTTGGGAGGCTGTGTGGCATGAATGTGTGCAACCACTTGGTGCAGTTGCACTCATTGTAATGTTTTGGTTGGTGGCGATGATGCTCACCGGTCTCGTCGCGAAACTGTGTTGGCGGACGCTCCTCGTTGGATGGAATCTGTGGTTATGACACCAACGTCGGCATGTCAGATACTCGGCCTTACACTTCCCGTAACGACGGCGCAGGTGAAGGCTGCATATCGGCAGGCGTGTAAAGTTCACCATCCTGATGTCGGCGGTGATGCAGAGATGTTTCGCCAATTGACGACAGCCTATCAGATGGCGTTGATATGTGCAATGGCACCGACGACATGTCTAACATGCCAAGGACACGGGTCGATTGAACGTCGGCGAGGATTTGCCGTCGTACATTGCGTGTGTCAGTGTTGCGGTGGAACAGGATCAATTGGACCGGAGGAGAGACCATGAAACCTATGCTTTCAGCGCGTTGCGTGCATGAGACTGATCTTCGATTTCCTGTATTAGCCAGTCCAAAACTCGATGGGATTCGGTGTCTCGTCCCAGAACAAGAAGCCGTCAGTCGAACCTTGAAACCCATTCCAAATCGATGGATCCATAGTCAATTGAGCCACCGCCGATACCGTGGACTTGATGGTGAATTGATTGTAGGCCCACCAACTGCACCTGACGTCTATACGCGAACGACATCAGCCGTGATGTCAGTCGATGGCCAACCTGACGCGGCATTTTATATCTTCGATGATTGCACGCGTCCTGAGTGGGCATTCACACTTCGACTCGCGGCCGCTGGTCGTCGTGTCGATGCGGCGAGTGGGCAAGCACTTCCACTTGTGCTTGTGCCGCATGTCATGATTACGTCACTTGACGATCTCCATGCGTACGAGGCCTCGATCCTTGCAGGTGGCTACGAAGGAATTATGGTGCGAGACCCGAATCGACCGTATAAGTATGGTCGATCGACACTTCGAGAAGGTGGGTTGATCAAACTCAAGCGGTTTGAGGATGGTGATGCCATCATCGAAGGTGTCATAGAATTACAACATAATCTCAATCCACAAACCCGGAATGAGCTTGGCGATTTGGTCCGCTCATCAGCAAAGGTTGGAAAAATTCCTGGCCAGATGCTTGGCGCATTGGTTGTCCGCGATTGTGTGACAGGTGTCGCATTTGAGATTGGGACAGGATTTACGGCTCTGCAACGTCAGACGCTCTGGCGAACGCGTGCGCAGTTATGCGGGAAGATTGTGAAATATAAGAGCCAGCCATATGGCGTGAAAGACCGACCACGGTTGCCAGTCTTTCTTGGATTCCGCGATCCTCGAGACTTTGTGTCGTCATAGTATTGAAATTAAGTGTTTACAAGTTCTGACGTACATGGTACAATCTTCTTATACGTACGGCGCATGTCGCGTCGAACTTGCTGAGGGAGAATCACGATGAAACCAGTTTCACGACATCAGGTGAATACCGTGGCCGCAATGTGTGTTGCAGCTGGATGGTCTGTCGCGACGAAAACATATCAAGATCGATATGGCGATGCTGATGCGGCAGTGGAATTGGAAAACGGATACTATATTCAACTTGGCGATCGATACTATTTGATTTTTCGTCCTGCGCCAGTTGGATGTGTGCTTGGCGCGTTGATCGCAGAAATTGAAGAACTGACGCGCGAACAAGCGTTGCACGATGTGCAGCATGCGATCACGCAGGATTTGATGGCAGTTCACGTCTCATAATATAAAAGGAGATTCGACTCATGGTACTTCCAAAAACCCTTGGTGCGTGCGCTGATAAATTGTACGCGTTGCGGCAGCAACGTCTTGATCT
>JAAOEI010000327.1_pt1 | contig 18715 bp, 30 predicted proteins | sample 7059261 | NCBI WGS metagenome assembly JAAOEI01 (sample SAMN14008812, study PRJNA610033) | viral metagenome | isolation source: viral particles filtered from seawater | place: China: Hangzhou Bay, Yangshan Deep Water Harbour | collected 2017-10-31 | reverse complement strand
ATGTACTTGCGGCTAGACAAGCTGGTCAAGAGTTCAAAAAGATGCAAATTCAGCAAAAGCTGGCGCAAGAACATCCTGATTTCGGTCAGATTGCTCAAGATGCAGACTTTGTGAATTGGGTGAAATCTTCACCTATTCGCCTTGGTTTGTATGCAAAAGCTGATGGTGAATATGATTACGACAGTGCAAACGAATTGTTGAGTACCTATAAACAGTTGCGTGGCGTTAAGACAAGACAGACTAATGAAGCAGGGGAAACTCAGCGCAAGTCTAGTCTTAAAGCAGCGGGTGTCGATGTAGGTGGAAGTGGAGAATCTGGAAAAAGAGTCTATCGCAGGGCTGATCTTATTCGGCTGAAGATGACTGACCCAGATCGGTATGAAGCGCTTAGTGGAGAAATCATGCAAGCGTATCAAGACGGTCGGGTCAGATAATTTAACTTATCGTTTTTTGGAGATTTAACATGGCAACATCATTTTCCCCCACGAACTCAGTCACAGTAACAACTGCTGACAAATTCATCCCTGAAATTTGGTCAGACGAAATTGTAGCTGCTTACAAGAAAAATCTTGTTCTTGCAAACTTGATTATGAAGATGAACTTCAAGGGCAAGAAAGGTGACACCATTCACATTCCTGCACCTACCCGTGGTTCTGCTTCTGCAAAGGTTGCTGAAACAGCAGTCACTTTGATTGCAGCTACAGAGTCTGAAGTTCAAGTGTCTATCAACAAGCATTATGAATATAGCCGTTTGATTGAGGATATTGTTGAAGCACAAGCCTTAAACAGCTTGCGTAACTTCTACACTTCCGATGCTGGTTATGCTCTGGCTAAACAAGTCGATACTGACTTGGTACAGTTGGGTCGTTATACCAATGGCGGTGCTGGTACAAATGCTTATGCAACTGGTGCGTTTATTGGTGGTGATGGTACATCTGCTTATGTTGCCGCAAGCAACAATGAGTCAGCATTGACCGATGCCGCTATTCGCCGCACTATTCAGCGTCTTGATGACACTGATACCCCAATGGATCAGCGTTTCTTCTTGATTCCTCCCTCAAGCCGTAACACATTGATGGGTTTGGCTCGTTACACTGAACAAGCCTTTGTTGGTGGTACTAACAGTACTATCCGCACTGGTGAGATCGGTAACTTGTATGGTATTCCTGTGTTTGTCTCAAGCAATTGCGACACAGCATCAGGTTCTGCTGGCGCACGAGTTTGCTTGATGGGTCATAAAGACTCACTGGTTTTGGTTGAACAAGTGGCAGTTCGCTCACAAGTTCAGTACCAACAGCCGTACCTTGCAACCCTGTACACAGCCGACACTCTGTATGGAGTGCAGATTCTCCGTGCGGCGGCAAGCGCTGGTGCGGCTAAATCTGCATCAATGTTCGCTCTCTTAGTTCCTGCCTAATTGCAGTTGCGCCCCCTGCCCTAGTGGTGGGGGGACTTTTTTAACCTAATTAGGAGAAATCAAAATGGCTGCTGCTACCGCTGTTGTTATAGATAGAAACAACGACACTTTCCGTGGGATTTTTAACGACACCTGGTCTGTTGTTGCTACGCTTGATGCTGGTTCTTTGGTTGATGGTGCGGGTGAAACCGAAACTGTTGCCGTACCCGGCGTGGCGTTGGGCGATATGGTCTTGGGTTGTTCTTTCGCCGTGGATGAAGTTGGCATGAGCGTTACCGCTTATGTCTCTGCTGCAAATGTTATTAGTATTCGTGTTCAAAATGAATCTGGTAGCACTGTAGACTTGGCATCTTGCAAGATTCGTCTTGTAGCTGCTCGTATGGTGTAAAGATAGGGGGGCTAGTCCCCCCTTTCTCATTTAAAGGGTTTTATGGCTACTTTTCGCTGTCTTCAATCAGGTAACACTGTAACTTTTACATATCAACATGATATTGATTCTATGAAGGGTCATCAGGGATATGTGAGGATAGACGAGGCAGAAGTAACCACAGAATCTGTAGAATCAGAGACTAGAACAGATACCGCATTTGCGCCTGTGATTCCAACATTTAAGCGTATGGGAAAACCCCGAAAGGTAGCAAATGTCTGAGATAGATGCTCGTGATTTTGGTCGGTTAGAGGCTCAGGTTGAGACTCTGCAAGGTCAGGTAACTCAATTGAGTACCGATGTAAAAGCCTTACTTGAACTTGCCAACAAAGGCAAAGGTGGATTTTGGGTGGGTATGACTATCGCTTCATTCATGGGCGGTGTGATTACCTTTGTTGCTGATCGACTCTGGAAATAAGGAGAATACTATGCCTTCAGTTGGAAAAAAGAAGTTTCCCTACACCGAAAAAGGGGAAAAAGAAGCAAACGAATACGGCAAGAAAAAGGGTATTCCTGTGACTGTAATGATTGCAGTTGGTAAACCCAAAAGGGGTATGCCTATGCGTGGTGGTAGGACTGCTACCAACATGATGAAGAAATCAGGTCGTGGCAAATGAAAGCTGGACTTTACAGCAACATTAATGCAAAACAGGCTCGTATCAAGGCAGGGTCTGGCGAGAAGATGCGTAAGGTAGGTAGCAAGGGTGCGCCTACAGCGGCTGACTTTAAACAGGCGGCAAAGACTGCAAAGAAACCTAAAAAGGTGAAGTGATGAAAACTCCTGCTTGGCAACGCTCCGAGGGCAAAAATCCCAAAGGGGGGTTGAATGCCAAGGGCAGAGCATCTTATAATGCAGAAACTGGTGGCAACTTAAAAGCACCAGTAAAGTCGGGGGATAACCCTCGCAGAGCAAGTTTCTTGGCTCGTATGGCTGGCAACGATGGTGCTGAATACGACAAGAAAGGTGAACCAACAAGACTGCTTCTTTCGCTTAAGGCATGGGGTGCAACCTCAAAGGCTGACGCAAAGGCAAAAGCTCAAGCTATATCCGCAAGGAACAAGGCAAAAGCAAAATGAGAGCATTATCAGTTGGTGTTAGTCCTACAGCGGCAGTAGACACTACAGTCTATACCTGTCCTACTGGCTATTACTCTAAATTTACTGTAATGTATATACACAATACAGGTGTTGCTACCAAACACATTACTGTTCAATGGTTTGACGCAAGTGCTAGCTCTACGCTTGATATATTGACTAGCTATAGCTTTACATCAAAAGATTATTTGCAGTTTGATGGTAATGCCTACATTGTTTTGGAAGAAGGCGACAAAATTAAAATAACTACTGAATCGGGAAGCACGTTCAGTTTTATAGCCACATTTGAAGAAGAAGGGTTGACAAGAGCATGACCTACCTTGAACTTGTAAACGATGTACTTGTAAGGTTGCGTGAGACAACAGTTTCAACTGTTTCCGAAACAACTTATTCTTCCTTAATTGGCAAGTTTGTCAATGATGCAAAGCGTCAGATTGAAGATGCTTTTTCGTGGAATGTATTAGGTCAAACCATCACAGTCACTACTGCATCATCTACAGCATCTTATTCTTTGACGGGTGCTGGTCAGAAGTTTCAAGTAATGGATGTAATCAACACCACAAGCAATGTTGGCCTTATAAACATCAGCTTTGTGGATATGAACCGCAAGCTGAACTTTACGCCACTGGTCAACTCAATCCCTACTGAATTTGCTTTTGATGGGGTTGATGGCAGTTACGACACCAAGGTAAATCTTTATCCAATCCCTGATGGTGCATACACAATCAAGTTTGCTTTGACAGTGCCACAGGCTACGTTAACATCAGATGCAACTGTTGTTTCTGTTGCCGATACGTTAGTGTCTCAGAATGCTTATGCCCGTGCATTGGTAGAACGTGGTGAAGATGGCGGCCTATCTTCATCTGAGGCTTATTTACTTTACAAAGCTATGTTGGCTGATTACATTGCATTGGAAGGCACTCGCTATCCTGAAAATCAAGAGTTTGTGGCAACATGAGTCAAGCACTACAAACTTATTCTTTAACAGCCCCCGGCTTTCAGGGGTTGAATACCCAAGAATCGCCTCTTGATTTGTCTCTTGGATTTGCCTTAGTTGCTCAAAATGCAATTATTGACCAGTATGGTCGGATTGGTTCTCGCAAAGGATACTCTAAGGTAAATTCTTCTAGTGGTGCTTTAGGTGCAAATGATGTCACTGTCATCCATGAATTAGTGCAAGCAGATGGAACTTTAACTGTTTTATTTGCTGGAAATTTAAAGTTATTCAAACTTGATGGCTCTAATGCTGTGGTTGAATTGACCTATGGGGGTGGTGGTACAACACCAACTATTACTGCTAACAATTGGCAATGTGCTTCACTTAATAGCATCACATACTTTTTTCAATCAGGCCATGATCCACTGATATTTGATCCTACTGTCTCAACTACAACATATCGCAGGGTATCTGAAAAGACAGGTTACGTAGCTACAGTCCCATCAGCAAACATCGTTATATCTGCTTTTGGTAGATTGTGGGCAGCAAACACAACAACTAACAATGCAACAGTCTTTTTCTCTGACTTGATTGCTGGTCATGTTTGGTCAACAGGTACATCAGGTTCTTTGAATGTAGACCGTGTGTGGGTCAATGGTGCTGATGAGATTACAGGTCTTGCTGCACACAATGGCTTTCTGTTCATCTTTGGTAAGCGTCAGATTCTGATTTATCAAAATGCCACTACACCAGCTTCAATGCAATTGAGTGACACTGTTGAGGGCATTGGTTGTATTGCTAGGGATAGCATTCAGACTACTAGCACTGATGTGTTGTTCTTGTCCAACTCTGGTGTTCGTTCTTTGATGAGAACGATTCAAGAGAAGTCTTCTCCTGAACGTGATTTATCTAAGAATGTGCGTAATGATTTGATGAGTACTGTTTCTGCTGAAACTGCATCAAATATTAAAGCTATATATTCTGAAACAAATGCACTTTACTTGTTAAATTTACCAACATCAAAATACGTTTACGCATTTGATACAAAAGGAATCATGCAAGATGGTTCTTCTAGGTCAACAATTTGGGACGGCATTGAGCCAACGTCTTTTTGTGCAAGACGTAATGGTGATTTGTTGATTGGAAAGAATGGGTATGTTGGAAAATACGGCACATACTTGGATGATGCAACTTCATATAGGTTGTCATACTATACAAATAATTCTGATCTTGGTGATATAAATGTCACCTCTATTTTGAAGAAGATAAAGGTTATTGTTGTTGGTGGTTCTAATCAATTGGTAACATTAAAGTGGGGATATGATTTCACAGGAAGTTATTATTCATCACAAGTAAATATACCTACTCAAACAACTGCTGAATATGGTACTGCTGAATATGGCTCAAATGCCACAGTAGTAGCATATTACACATCTGGAGTTGCATTAACAACAATAGAAACAAATGCAAGCAGCAAGGGAAAAATTGTTCAAATAGGGGTTGAAATGGATATAAACAACAGTCAATTATCCATTCAAAAGATTGAACTTCAAGCCAAAAATGGCAAGATTGCATAAGGGAAAAAATGTCAAACTATACACAAACAACAAATTTTGCAACCAAGGATGCACTTGCATCTGGTAATCCTTTAAAAGTTGTTAAGGGAACTGAGATTAATGTTGAGTTTGCAAATATTGCAACTGCTGTTGCCACAAAACTAGATAGTAGTGGAGGAACAGCATCAGGGGCAACAATAACAACTTCAACTATTGATAGTTCTACCATTGGTGCAACTACTCCAAGTACAGGTGCATTTACAACATTATCTGCTACAGGTGTAACTACTTTAAGCAATGTTGTACTTCCTGTTATTGATAATATTAAGTTGGGATACACCACTACAGCAACGGCTGCTGGAACAACAACACTAACTTCTGCTAGTAAAAATCAACAGTTCTTTACTGGTACAACAACTCAAACAGTTGTTTTGCCTGTTACAAGTACACTTGCACTTGGACTTAGTTATTTGATTGTTAACGATTCAACTGGAGTTGTAACTGTTCAATCAAGTGGTGGAAACACAATTACATTGATTCCTGCAAATACAACCGTCAAATGTACTTGTATTCTTATTACAGGGACAACTGCTGCAAGTTGGTCGTTTATTTTTCAAGGAGGTTCAAACATACCTTACAAGCAAGTCCAATCAATTTCAGCTTCTGCTGCATCCAGCGCATTAACAATTTCAGCATCTGCACTAAGTTTGGATTTTCGCTCCACCACCTTGGGTAGTGGTACTGTTACGACTGTTTCAGGGACACCTGCAAACTTGGTCATTTCCAGCGGCTCAACGCTAGGGACAGTAAGTGCCACACAGTCTCGTATTGTGGTGATAGCCCTTAACAATGCTGGAACAATTGAATTAGCTGCGGTGAATATCAGTGGTGGAACTCAACTTGATGAGACAAACCTTATTAGCACAACGGCTGAAGGCGGGGTTGGCGCAGCAGATAGCGCATCAGTAGTTTATTCAACAACAGCCAGAACATCAGTTGCTTACCGTGTAATTGGTTACATAGAGTCAACACAGGCTACAGCAGGAACTTGGGCAACTGCTCCCAGCACGATTCAAGGTGCTGGTGGTAATGCTTTAGCTGCTATGAGTAGCTTGGGGTATGGGCAGACTTGGCAAGTGGTAACTGGAAGTCGTGCGTTTTCAACAACGTACTACAACACAACCGGAAAACCGATTCTTGTTTCCGTTCAAGCCGCGCTTGGCTCAAGTGAAACCACCACATTCGTAGTCGATGGTGTCACTGTGTGCAATTATATAAGTAATAGCGCAGGAGGCGATAACCCTTCAATGCAGATAATAGTGCCTAGCGGGTCAAGCTACTTATCAACAGGCGTCAGCCTCCGCACATGGTCGGAACTTCGTTAAGGATTAAAAATGCCACACTACAAAGACGCTCAAAACAAACTGCATTTTCTTGATGACAATTCATTTGTTCATCTACTCCCTACTGGATCAGTTCAAATCACTGATACAGAAGCAGAAACATTGCGCCCTGTGTATACACCAACATACGCAGAAAAACGTGCGGCTGAGTATCCTCAAATGACTAACTATCTTGATGGTGTAGTCAAGGGTAACCAAGCCCAGATTGATAAATACATAGCCGACTGTTTAGCAGTCAAAGCTAAATATCCAAAATGAACCAGCCTGAAATCATCCACCATTTTTCTGATGGACTGTATGCCAAGGAAGCTAGGTTTCCTGCGGGTACTGCCATCCTTAAACACACCCATAACTTCAGTCACTTGTCTATCTTGGCTGAAGGTAAGGTTGCGGTATTGCGTGGGGATGAGATTGATATTGTTACTGCCCCTGCTTGCATTGAAATTAAGGCTGGCTTGACGCATGGCGTTAAGGCAATAACAGATTGTGTTTGGTTTTGTATTCATGCTACTGACGAGACAGACCCGTCTAAAGTGGATGAAATTTTGATTAAAGGGGAATAATATGCCAGCAGCATTTATAACAGCAGGAGCATCGCTTTTAGGTGGTGTAATGCAAGGGAATGCCGCAAGAGATGCGGCTCGTACTTCAGCCGATGCTCAACTTAGGGCGGCACAAATTGCAGCAGAAGCGGCAAAGTTTCGTCCTGTTGGCATAACCACTCGTTACGGTACATCTAACTTTCAGACTGATGGACAAGGTAATGTAATTGGGGCTGGTTACGAAGTCAGTCCTGAGTTAAGGTCTTACCAAGACCGTCTACAGGCTCTCACAGGCGGTGCATTGACTCAGGCTGAAATGGCGCAGCAGCAGTATGCTCCGCTTCAGCAAAGCGCACAAGGACTGTTTGGCTTGGGTCAGCAGTATCTGCAACAGACTCCTCAGCAGGTTGCGGCTCAATATATGCAACAGCAACAAGACTTGCTTGCTCCTAGCCGTGAACGATCAATGGCTCAATTGCAGAATCAGTTGTTCCAACAGGGTCGTGGTGGTTTGTCTGTTGGTGCTACAGGTATGCGTCCTAGCGGTGCGGCTGGCTTTGGTGCTGCCTCTCCTGAGATGGAAGCGTACTACAACGCTTTGGCTCAACAAGATGCTCAGTTGGCGGCTAATGCTCAACAGGCTGGTCAACAGAATGTTGCGTTTGGTGCTGGATTGTTGGGTAGTGGTTCTCAGTTGTTAGGTCAGTATCAAGCTGGTCAAGTCGGTGCATTGAACCCGTTTACAACGTATTTGGGTGCTGGTTCTACTCTTGAGCAACTTGGACAACAGCCTTTGGAGATGGGTTCTGCTTTAGGTGGTCGATCAGCTGCCGCTGGTGCTAATGTTGGTCAATCATTGCTTACTGGTGGAATAAGTGCGGCTAGAGCGCAACAGGCAGGTGCTTACAACCCATTTGCTACTGCTTTAAGTGGTCTTTCAAACAATCAGAGCTTCCAACAAGGTTTAGAAAAATACTTTGCTCCATCGCCTTTTGCAACAAGTGCGTTTTCAGATTCCTATCAAGCGTCTATTCCTGTAAACAATCAATCTTCTGGATACTATTAAGGAAAAGTCATGCCATTTAATATAACAAATTTAAATAGAGTTGTTCCTCTTGTAGAGGGAGGTGTAGAACCTGATTTTGTAAATAGGGATGCTGTTTATCCTGATTTACCAGTACAAGTAAATCCTAATTTACTTCCCGAAGACAGATTGTTTGAATTAGGCCCAGAATTCTTGGCAATGAGGCAAGCTAATGATGCTCAAATAGCTGCTGGCGGTATTCCACAAACGCAACTACAAACTTTGTCAGGGGGAATGTTTACTCGTGAGCCTTTTTCCACTTCTGATCAACAACCACAACAACAATCAGTTGTCGCAGGAATGTTTCCTGAAGTAGAAGCCATGCAACGTGCTTTATACCAACAAAAGCAAAATGAAGCAATGCAAGCACAGGCAATGCAATTTGCACGGCTATCTCCCATGCAACAGGCGCAATACAGCCTGTATATGGGTGGTCAACAGTTGGGTGGTGCTATTGGCAGTGCTTTGGGTGGTAAAGACCCACAGTTACAGCAAATCTCAATGCGTAACGCAATCATGTCTCAACTTGACCAAAACAATCCTGAAACATTTTTTAAAGCAGCTAGGATGGCTTACCAATATGGTGATTCTGACTTTGCAACCAAAATTGCTGATGCTGGTCAGAGATTACAAGTGAGCGCAGCTACTACAAGAAAAACAATTGCTGAAGCTCAAAAATTTGAGTTGTCAAACACACAAGAACAGAAATTGCGTGAAGAATTGGCTAAGTTACCAGCAACTGCAACTGAAGCAGATATTTTGGGAATTGTCAGTAAGTATGGCTCTCCAGATAAAGTTTTGTCAGTACTTCAGTCATCTGCTGACAAGGAAGCACAAAGAACGGCTAGAGCAGATCAGGCTCGTAAAGACAATGAAGCGAAACTTGAAAGATTGCAAGAAAGAATTGATGCAGAAGCTGTTGCTGCAAGACAAAGAGGTGCTGATGCTAAACAATTAGAACAAATGAGAATTAATGGTAGAAAAGAAATTGAACAAGCAAAGAATGAGTTTAAACAATCTCAATTGGAAAACAAATCTCTGCCGCCATCTTTAATTAAAGAAGAAGGTAAGGATTTGGAACTTATTGATAATTTAGAAGCTCAAGTTACCACTCTTTCTCCTGTTATTAACAATTTAAAAATTGATCCAATAACAAAGAAAGCTCCTTTAGAACTTGGATTTGTAAATAATCGCAAGTATGAATTAGCTAATGCAACTGGTAATTCGACTACTGAAAGTAGAGCGTATGCAAATTTGGAACGTGCTGTTCAGGCTGCAACAAACTTAAAAGTAAGCGCAGAAAAAGGCGTTCAAACAGACAAAGACGTATTGCGTTTTGCAAATGAGTTTCTTGCTGCTTATGGTAAAAACGATACACAAACAACATTTGAAGCATTAGACAATTTTGTCAAGGCAACAGAGACAGCAAGGAAAAAAACAGAAATAAGAATTAACAAGCGCAGAGAAGCGGCAGGAGTAAAGCCATTCTTTGAAAACACCTTGTCTGATCAAGATTTGTTTGACAAATACAAATAACGGAGTATTTATGGCAGCAACTTATGAAGAAGTAATGCAAGCTCTGCGTAAAGCTGATGCACAAGGAAATCAAGAAGATGCTCGTAGACTAGCAAAAATTGCACGGTCTATGAAAGAATCAAGTGCTTCTGATGCTGGTCAGCAAAATGCTCCTGCTCAAGCGCAAACTAAACCTGTTGCAACTGAAGAACCTAGTTTTCTAGAGAAGATGATTGGTTTTGGCTCTCCTACATACAGTTTGGTAAGAGGAGCAGTCATTCAGCCAGCATTAGGTGTAAATGAACTTTTAGCAAAAACTGGTTTATTTGGTCAAGACATTAAGCAAGGAGCATCTGCTCTTGTTAGACAAGAACAAGCCGCTTATGAAAAAGGCAGAGCAGCCGTTGGTAGAGAGGGAATAGATGTTCCTGAATTTACAGGCGCAATATTTTCTCCAGTTAATAAATTAGTGCCATCTGCTAATGCAATAACTGGTGGATTAATTCAAGGAGGATTAACACCTAGCGGTAAAGAAGATGGTTCTTATCTTACTGATAAACTGTTTAACATGGGATTAGGTGCTGTGATAGGTGGAGTAATTCCACCAACAATAAAAGCCTTGTCTTACATAAAAGAACAATTAATTAACTTGCCGATTACATTAGCAAACAAAGAGGCTGCGGCACGAAGATATATTGAATCTTTAGTTGGTGAGGAAAAACAACAGGTAATTGCGGCTTTAAGAAATGCTGGTGAAATTGTTTCTGGTAGTAAACCAACAACTGCTGAAGCATTGGTAAGTACGCCAACAGCAATAGGGCTTGTAAAAGAACAACAACGGTTGGCAAGTCAAGTTCGCACACAACCGCAATTTGCACAAAGAAGGCAAGATCAAGCTGCTGCTCGTAAACAAGAATTAGTGGGTCAATTTGGCACTGAAGCAGACTTAGAGGCAGCAAGAGCGGCTAGGGCGGCAGAAACTACTCCATTGCGTGAAACTGCGCTTGAGCAAGCAAACGTCTATGGTCAGGTCGTCCCTGCATTAGAGTCTGACATAGCAGCAAGACAAGCGGCTGTAGTGCAGAATCTTCAGGCGCAAGGAAGAACCGCTACAGAAGAAGCGCAAGCATTATTACGTGAAGGAACAGCACCTAAAGGTAGAGAAATTCTATCTAGTACTGGTAGGGTAATAAATCTTCGTGATGGCGGTCAAATATCGCAAGTTGCTGGTATGCCAATGAAGTTTCCAGATAGATACACAGGCAATTACAACCTTGCTAAAAGCCTGTCTACTGCTGTCCAAGAATTCGCTGATCCTATTGCTCAAAGAAAAGCAGAACTTGGCTTTAAACAGTTGCAACTAAAAAGTGTTGCAGATGAGGGCTTCTATCCTCTTACAATTCAACCGATTATTGGAAAAATAGATGATAGTCTTGGTCGTGTTGGAGATAGGTCAAATGCACTGCTTGTCAATTCGCTTCAAGGACTACGCACAAAATTAGAAAATCTTGCTGATGAAAATGGCATCATAAACAGTGTTGATTTATACAATGTGCGTAAAGAAATTGGAAGTGACATCAAGTCTTTCTTGACGCAAAGAAATGAGCCATTTGGAGCGCAAGCTACCAATGTAGAAACGTCCATCAAAAAGATTCTTGATAAATCTATTAATGATGCGTCTGGAACTCAGATTTGGTCTGATTATCTGACAAAATTTGCCGACCACAGCAAGAAAATTAATCAAATGAAGGTTGGTCAAACACTGATTGACAAATTGAGTTTGAATTTAACTGATGTTGAAAAAGCTGGAACTTTTGCTTCTGCTGTTGACAACTCAGCCGCTTTGATTAAAAGAACTACTGGCGTTCAAAGATATGAAAAATTATCTGACTTCCTGACACCTCAACAAATTAAATCTGTTGAAAGTGTTCGTGCTGATTTAGCAAGATCACAAAAAGCAATTGAGATGGGTCGAGGCGTTAAAGCATCAGGAGAAGAAGCCTTTGCTGGTGGTGAAAAAATACCCGGCATGATTAGCAGTAAGGTAACGATTCTTAAATCTATTTTGGACACATTGAAGACAGGAAGTCAAAAGCAATTAGATTCAAAGATGACTGAACTTATGCTTGATCCACAAAAATTGGCAGATTTCCTAGAGGTCATGCCAAAGAAACAGGCTTCATTGATTACAAGTTCTTTGATGGCAAAAATGAGTCCTGAAATGCAACAAACATTCAAACAGTTTGTATCTGCCTCTACGCCAACACAAACTCAACTTACCCGTGGAATTATTTCTCAAATTACAAGAGAATAAGGACACAAAATTGATCCGATCAGCCTCCTCTTTGCCGCCAATGCTTGTGTTGCAGCAATCAGAGAGGGCTGTGACCTTTACAAACAGGTCAAGACTTCCTTTATGGAGGTCAAGTCTACTGTTGACGAAGCTGTTGGCATATATGAGGAAGTTACTGGTTTTTGGAGTAACTTTAGTAACTTCTTTAAACCCAAGCAAAAGACAGCCACGACAAAGCCTGTGGCGAAAAAGAAACAAGCGAAGTTTGTTGCCGTTGACGAAACCCAAGTCAAAGTCGATATTGTCAAACAACTCACTGAGTTCTTCAAGATTCAAGAACAATTAGAAGCGCACATAAGGGAAGAAGAAGAAAAGTCAAAGAACGTCTATGACCCTAACCAGAACCACATGGAAGCCGCACTCAAGAGGGTGATGGCACAGCAGCAGATGGCTGAGTTGGTGGTGCAGATTAGGGAGTGCATGGTGTACCAGAGTCCTCCTGAGATGGGCGCACTGTACTCAGAGGTCTTTAACATGAGAGAGACAATACAAGAGGAGCAAACTCAGGCAAGATTGAAGCAAGAGGCAATAAAGAGGCAGGAACTATGGCAACGCAAGGAGGAAGAAAGAAACTTCCAGCTAAAACTAGCGTACCTAGCAGCGACTACTATATTCCTCCTCTACCTGTGGGCGTGGTTACTGTTCGTAAGTCAGTGGAGGAAGACATAGTGGGATGGATTGCTGCTTGCTTGCTGATTGCCTTGTTGTTGCCTGTCATGGGGTTTCTTTATCTTGACATCTTAGAAGCCAAGAATGAGGTCAAGTCTGAGGTGGAGAAGGTCGAGAAAATGCGGCAAAAGATTGAGCAAAAAGAAAGGGAGAAAAGCAAATGAGAATATTATTCTTGATGGCATTGGTACTGTTGACGGGCTGTGAAGACCGTTTTAGGTACGCTTGCCAAGACCCTAAGAACTGGGAAAATGCTGAGTGCAAGCCCCCTGTCTGTACCGCTACAGGTACTTGCCCTGAAATGTTAGTTAAACCCGAACAGGAGAAAAAGTAATGCCAACAATCGTGATGAACAAAAATAGTCGTATGACTGCTGACGATATTGAAGCTAGGGTATGGGCGTTTGTGATTGTTTGTTTGATGCTGATTCTGCTTGGATCGGTAGCCATGTTTCTCTATGCTTTGACCTACGTCACTCAGCCTATGGCTGGTATGGCTCCCATTGACAAGGTGTACACACAACAGATTTCCACCATTATGGTGTTTATCACGGGTGTTTTGGGTGGTGTTGCTGGCAGGTCTGGTGTTAAAGCAATAGCAACTGCTACAGCAAAGGCAGAGGCTGTTGACAATGATGAACCCCCAAAGCCATGAGCCTGTTTAACCCTTGGGTACTTTTAGGCATCTTTTTGGCGGTAGCGAGTTCATTTGGCACTGGTTATCTCAAGGGAACAAATGACGAGAATAATCGTCAAAAACTTGAGATTGCTGCGCTTAATGAGGACGCAAGGCAAAAGGAGCAAGTCCTTATTACTGCTGTTCAGAACCAATCTTTAAAACTCCAAAAGGCAAATCAAAATGCTAAACTTTTACAGCAAAAGCGCAATAGTGATATTGACAGTGGTGCTTTGCGGTTGCGGGTCGCTGTCAAAGCCTCAGAGTGCGCCGTACAAGCCTCCTCAGATGCCCCCGTTACCAGCGGAGATAACTCAGGAAGTGCATCAGCCGAACTTGACGGAGAGACTTCTAAAGCTCTTATCGCCATCACAGACGAAGGAGATGCCGCCATCAGAAAACTCGCAACCTGTGTCTCCCTCTACAACGAAGCCCTCCAAACCTTGAAAGTCAAACCATGAACTTATCTGCCAACTTCACCCTGAAAGAACTGACAAAGTCCGACACTGCCACTCGTTTGGGTCTGGACAACACGCCTGATGAAGCAACCATTGAGAACCTCAAAGCATTGTGTGAGAACGTCCTACAGCCTGTTAGAGAGCATTTCGGCAAGTCTGTTACCGTGAACTCAGGTTATCGCTCTCCAGAGTCTAATGCGGCTGTTGGTGGCTCTAAAACATCAGACCATTGCAAGGGTCAGGCTGCTGACATTGAGATAGCTGGTATTGCTAATGCTGATCTGGCTCAGTGGATCATGGACAACTTGGACTACACACAATTGATTTTAGAGTTTTACACACAGGGTATACCCGATAGTGGATGGGTTCATGTGTCGTATGACCCCAACAACCTGAAGAATCAAGAGTTGACTGCTGTCAAGGTTGCGGGGAAGACTCAGTATTTGAATGGTCTACACGCCTAATCGTCAAGGAAGTGGAGGAAGACCCATATTCCAAATATAAGGACTCCTCCACCAATTGACAAAAGGAAAAGCAGGGACAGGACATTTGCAATCATCTTGGTTCTCCGATCATCTGTTTAGTGTTAAACAAGTCCTTGTATTGAGGGTATTTTGCTTTCCAGAGTCTTGCATAAAAAGCAATGTAGTCGTTACTAATCTTGAAGTCTGAACCAGTAGTGACTATGGTGACTTCCCACCTAATTCTGTTGATTATCAGCCAATGACTGACCTTTGTTCGCCCCATTCTTACTGCTTCTAAGGCAAACATTTCAAAGTATTCCCAAACATGGGGATTCTCTTTATGCCAATCCCACCATATCTGCTTGCGTTCTAAAAAACTTAAAGTCATATCAACTCCTATCAAAGTTAGTGGGTACTCACTTACGCTTTCCCCATTAAGTTACATCAAAACGGTATGTCAGAATCCATGTCATCAAAACCAGATTTAGGCTTGATCTTAGCTGGCTGTGCTGCTTGGTCTTCCTTAGGACTGACGGCTAGTCCCATGAACTTACCGTTTTTGCCATCTTTTATCCATGCTGAAAGCCAGAATTCCTGACCAGCAACACGGATGTTCCCTTTATAGTCAGGGTGATTGTCTTTTTCTTTCTTGTCGTTCTTGAACAAAACACCTGAGTTGTCCCGCTGTTCCATATTTACACCTTGATTTCATTGAGTTTTTTAACCTTGTCGTCCACTTCAGCCAAGAAGCGGATAACCTCACTTTCGAGTTCTGCAATATAAATATCATTGCGCTCGATCCTTTTGACAAACAGTTGTAAGTGCGCTGGCATTCGTGGGTCGAAACTCACAAAGTCGCACCAACTTCTGTTTGCACAAACCATTTGCCACTGCATCTGGTCGTAATACTTCTTTGCTGGCTCGTCACCCAAAAGGGTTTCAATGTGTGTGGCAGTGTTGGGACACTTGATCTCTAAGCACCCATCATCACCCACAAGGCCATCAGGAGAGGCGGCAGACAGTGCAATCCTTGGATGGTCAATAGCACCTACCTGATCCACCATATTGCCTGTTTTAGCCTCGTATGCGGCACGAGCAAATTCCTCGTTTTCCACGCCCCATTCCATAGCTGCATTGCTGTAGGACTCTGCCACTTGATTAGTCATGCGCTCGACTACCAGTTGTGCCATGTAGTTTGCTCTGCTGGTGCTGTAGCCTGTCTTTGTCTTGGCAACAATGTCAGAGATACGAGAAGCAGTTGCCTTACCGCAACGCTGTGCAAACCATTCGGGCGAACCTTGTTCAACTTCACTCATTTCAATGCTCCTTTACGCTTATCTTTTGCATCAATTACTTTCTTTTGCCAGCTTTTATCAACACCGCAAGCAGTGTAAGCAGTTGTGTAAGCATCTTTCAGTTCCTCAAGGGTTGAAGCAGCATCAATGGCTGCCAAATGGTCAATCATCACGTTTACATCAATGTCTGAGCCCTCACCCTCTGGCAAGTCTTCACCCGCATAGATATACAACGAGAGCCCATGTAAAGCCAATCCTTTGGTCATGCAGCGCATGATGGCAGTGTTGACCGCAAAAGCATCAGGATTTTCAATTGCTTTATTAAGATGGTTCATTACTGGAAGTTGGCAAGTCATTGGTTTGCCAAACATAGTGACTGTTACGAACACCATTGCAGTGCCGTTTATGTCCATGAAACATTTGCCATCAAACATTTCAGTCTTGTAAGAGGCATCAGGGTCTGCTTTTAGTGCTTCAGCCCATGCCCACGCCCAAGACAAATAACTCAATTTACCTTTCTTCTCAATATGTTCATTGACATTCTTACTGAGAAGACTTAACACCTGTTCTTGATTCATCATTTAACTCCTGTTATTGAACTCTACGAATTTGTTTAACCACTTCTTCTTTCTTACTCTCTTTAACTCCTTTCTTTTCAAACTTCTTCCAGGTTGCTGACACATCGGTCAGGGCTGAGTTCACATACCCAAATTCAGGGTCAGTGATTAGTTTGGATGGCATCACCACCCGTTGTACCTTTGGCTGTTGCTTGACTCTCTTAGCCGCCTTTTGCCGCAATTTCTGACGCTCGTTGATGCTGAGTGTCGGTATCCAAATCTCGAAATAAGACAAAAAACGAATCATCGCAGCATGGACTTTTTGGGCTACGCGGTTTAACACAGAATGCACAGTAGTATTCATTTAAATGTTCCTCAATAATACGATCAAGGTTGAGCTTAGTCTTCATTGTTGACCTCGCCTTTGGAGTAAGGGTTGATTTTAACTTTTACCTTGCAGTCTTCCAAGGCTTCCTGTTGGCGTTCAATACGATAACAACGCCATAGGTTTAATTCTTCTTCCTCGTCTACCCAAGGGGTCAGAGGTAAGTCGTTAGCGACCTGTGCAAGACGCTGTGCTTTTAATTCGACTCTGGCTCTCACCATGTCAGCAACATCAGACCAAGCATTAGACTGTATTGCTTCTACGATAGCTTGGCTATCGCATATCGCATCTGCAACATCTTCTGAGCTCATGTCTTGCAGTGCCATCCAAGTATCTCGTTTCAAATCAATCATATTTACTCCTGTAAAAAACCTATCAATGTGTGTATTCTGTCAGACACTATCATAATTGCTATAGGGAATTTCCCTAGTATCAGCCGTTCTTCTCCTTTAATTTGGCTTCAATGGCTTTGACCGCATACTCAAATCTGTTAAATCCACCCTTTGATACTTCAAAACGCACATACTCATCACCGATTTCTTCATCAGTTAGCCCAACCCATGTGCGCTGTGGTGAATAGCGTTCATATTGGCATTTATTGCCTTTTTCATGGTCATTAAAGCAGACCAACAAATCATTTCCATCAAGCTCAACATTCCAACGCTCTCTAACATTGCGAGGCTCTTGCTCTTGTGCCAAGGCTTCTTTGATGGCGGTGATGGCTTTGTATTGCCCCATAGGTGACGGGGTTTCCAGCGCCTCAAGCGCCAGTTTCAGTGCTTCTTGTGTCATGCTTGTTCTCCTACAACATAGTCCTTAAATACAGTTCCTTTGGTTGCGTCACCTTTCCAGCACTCTTTGACCCAGCCACGCTTGCCTGATTTGTATGTGCGCCAATATCCTCTGACTTGGTGTCTGCGAGGTGTGGCGTGTGTGCCGCCTTGATATTCGTTCTTTTGCTTTGGCGGTTCAATCTCAATCGTGTGCCAGTCGTATGTCGGCAACTTGCCCTCTTTAATTTTTCGACGATTTGTAAATGTGTCTTTTGCCGTTGGAACATACGCTTGCACTTTCATGTCCAGCGATGCGTAAAACATGGCAACAATACTGACCATCATTGATTGGTCTTTGGGGTCAATGGGTTTATCTACCTCTCCCACCTTTGGCTCACCATTGTGTTCAGCAAACAAAAAAGACCCAAGGGCTTTGTACCCTGTTGGTTTAATAATCCAGCCCGTCACAATGGTTGCTGTTGGTTCTGTCAAAACTGACAGCATGAAATCGCCTTGCTCTGTCTTGCCGCACAACATCGTGTTTTTATATGGTGCAGGATGCAGTAAATGTTTTTTTGGATTCCAATCAACATTGTTGTTAAACAGACCAGTTACATCAAACCACTGCATTTGCGTTGGGTCAAGGTTGGCAACAGAAACCATCTTGACCATTTCTCTAATCAACGGTGTCATGCTTCACCTCTGGCTCTGATGGCTCTTTGAATCATCATTGGAGATTGTCCAAAATTAAACTCATCACACAGCTTTGCACAGGCTTCTCTTTCAGCCAGCACCCAATCATCTCGACTGCCAAACATAATCCTGTCTCTCACTTCTTGAGCTACAAGGTTGGCAAATTCTGTTAATGCGTCCATGTATAACCCATCACGATTGCCTGTTGTCACAAGGCGGCATTGAATTGCAAACCGAATGATTTCATCTTGTGTCATTTCTTCATCCACCTTATGTAAATTGCCAAACTATCTCTTGTGTCCTTTTCAAACCCTTGCATCTTCTCAATCTCGACAGCTACTTCTTCAAGAATGTCATTCCTCAGTTCGTCATAGACTTGTTGTTGGGTCTTCCATTCAGACATAGATTCCTCGCTTT
>JAAOEI010000326.1_pt1 | contig 18746 bp, 24 predicted proteins | sample 7059261 | NCBI WGS metagenome assembly JAAOEI01 (sample SAMN14008812, study PRJNA610033) | viral metagenome | isolation source: viral particles filtered from seawater | place: China: Hangzhou Bay, Yangshan Deep Water Harbour | collected 2017-10-31 | reverse complement strand
CTATTTGTGGCGTTAATAAACATGATTTTTTTTACGATATGTGATTTTAAGCCATCAGAGGAGATGGTTTGGATGTTGAATTTGAAATTGCTTTGCCGGCTGTGAAGCAAATGAGTTTATCCCAGGCGTCGGGGAGGTGGGTTGTGCGTTCTTGTGGGATGCTTTTGTTGCGCTCTGCTGACTTGTCTTTCTCCCAGCCGCTTTTGCCTTCTCTGATGCCGGCGCTTTCTATGCCGATGATGAGATTGTTGCAGTGGCGTTTGTGTAGTCGGAGTTTGGGAAGGCGCGGGTCTTTTTCCCGGAGTAGTTTGTTGATGTCTAAATGGCGAGACTCGGGGCTTGGGATTACACCAATATCTTCAATATAGACGGTCCAGCCTCGTTTGCGTAGCGTTTTTGCAAACTCGTCTGATGCTCTGGACTGGGTTGGCATTCGGAACCGGTCGGTGTTGTCGATGATGAAGCGGACTTCTTTGGTGTGGTGTGGTTCATAGTAATCACACCAGTTTTCTGCTAAGTGGGTGATGCCTTCAGGGTTTTTGACGTGAAAGCCTGAGAGTGTGTAGTAGACGTCGCCGTGGTCCTGGCCGGTGACAACTACGTTGATGTTGCCACCAACATCTAATGCGATATCCAGTCCTTCGCTGCTGTTAATTTCTCCATCTTGTAGACAGGTTTGTGTGTGGCTGTCCAGGTCGCGGGGTTGGATGTTGCCCAAATAACCATAATCGAAACGGTTGTAGGTGTGGACATCGATGTTGAATTCGGGGTAGAAACTGTTGGGTGGTTTCTCCATCCTTTCATTCAAAACAGAAATTCGGAAAGTATGATCAGGAAGTATGCGCTTCATGTCCTGGATGTAATCCACTCCGAGCGCGGCGATGTTTTCAATCGTTGAAAACTCACAGAAATATACACTACCCTGGCGCAACTCGTTGAGTACTTTCTGCAATTTATTTATCCGGCGTTTGAGTTGCTTTTGCTGATTGCTGGAGTTGTCGCCGGTGTGCAGCTGAAACAATAGTTGGTCCTGATGGTATTGATAGTGCTGAATTAATTCTATTTGCACCGGGTCCATCATGTTTTCATACTCAAATAACCATCGCTCCTGTGGGCTAACTGGTTGGTCGGTGGTGAACGTCAGGGACCGAAAGTCCGGATTGCCGGGCCATAGACTATCATCCCGCATGGCGAGATATACCTGGTTGAATTTATCTTGATTGAGCCGGCGGGCTTCATCGCATACCATAGCCTGCGAACTACCACCATTGTTGAAAACGTCCTGGCTTAGTAGCTGGATGCAGGTGCCATTGTGGAAGAAGATTGAAAACTCTGGTTTTTCGGGGGCGCGATATGGCCGGGGCCAGTTTTTCGGCGGGGCTTTTCGAACTACATAATGTAATCCCTCGATGAAATTCAACCGCTCCCAGCCTACCTTTATTTCTTTGAGTGTTACCAGCAGGATTTGCTGGTAAGTTTCCGCGTAGAAATTAATCATACAACCGGGCATGCTGTATACCAGGTCGTATAATTTTTTGGCTAAAATATCGGTTGTTTTGCCAATGCCACGCCCGGCAATGATGACGGTTTTGTTTGCCCTGGTTAGATGGACCAGCTGATGCGGGCGGGCTCCGTATTTTGTTATTGGTTCCCTGTTATCCATCCACTACCTCCTCGTGTGATATATCTTCAGCATCTTTTCCAAACATCGACGGGCGGCCGGCTTTTGGTTTGCGGCGCCACTCCTGAAGCATTAACTCCAGCTGTTCTTCCGGGATTGGTTCTTTGCCCAATGCAGTGGCGTCTGGTGTTACAATAATAATGGCTGGTTTGGGTATTTCGATGGTTTCTTCTTCCTGGGCGGCCATCTTCGCGTTTACATCTATCAACTTTGCGATTAGATTGGCTTTTGCGGTTCGCTTGCCTTCTTCCTCCAGTTTTATCAATTCTTCCATCCCCATATCCATCAACAACCGCAGATTATACCGGGGGTTGTATTTGTGACGTGAGCACATCACTTCTTGTGCATCGTAGAAATCGTTAATGGCGGTTTGTTTGCTTACTCCAAAAATTTTCATTTGTTTCTGCACACACCGATTCATTGTTTTGTGTTTCCAAATGAGATGATCCATTTTTTGGAAACGCTCAAAAAGAGTTTCAACCCGGGGTTCCAGTTGGATTTTACCCGTGGTGTCGTTGAGCCACGCCATTATCATCTTCTTTCGTTCTGGCGTGCTGTGTGCCCTCTCTACTAATGCGGCGTTATTTTTCATTCAAATAATTAGTAACCGTTTCAATTTTTTTTGTCAATGCTTCTGCCAGTGTGGTGTTGTTCAGTTTTTTGGCCCGACTGCGCTGGCTCCGGAATACCTGGCGTTTTTTTAGAAGTTGGCCTTCTGTGTAGGTTGAAAAATCTTCAACCGGCGCCGCTTCTTCTTTGGGTTTGGGGTTGTATTGCTGGTCCTCCGGTAATTCTTTGCCGTGTTTTTGAAAATAATCTAATTCCCGCCATACACCCTCGATGATAATGAAACATGCCTCTATTTTCAGTGCACACTGCTTGCGCTCTGCGTTATTGGTTGGGTCGTCGGATGGCTGTTTTAACCTGTGAAACCAATATGTTGCTTCCTTCCAGTTTTCGGAACGTAACAGGTTGAGTTTTTGAAGCCGTGGTGGTAGTTTGGTGAAATCTATCTCCGGGCGGCGGTTTTGGGGTTGGGTGGTTTTGGCTGGTGGTTTGCCGCTCACAGATACCCGCTCACCGGTTGCAGATGATAATTTATTCAGTTCTTCGAATAAAACGCCCCGGCTCCAGGTGCTTTCGCCTTTGTTTAAAACTCCATATAGCCACTCATTGTTGGCATGTATCCGGAAAAGCTGCACGCCCTCATCATAGGTGCGGTTTGGGTTGTTTTTCCAAATGTTGATAGCTTCTATCAAGTGTAATTGATAAATAAAAAGTAAATCAAAAATACACAAAAAACAGCAAAAAACGCGCAATCGCTTTTACGCATAAAAAAAGACCCGGGGTTAACCGGGCCTTCCTTGTCGAATTAACATGCACAAATGTGCGGCGCAAATAGAGAATTTTTAATCCTCTTTGGATTTATCTTTCTCGACCTTTTTGGTCGTTTCTTTTTTGGGTTTTGCAACTGGAGCCGGTTTTTTCTTCAGGTATGGCCAGTTGCGGGCCACCAAACCTTCGGCAGCGGTGATGGTCAATTGGCGCACATCTACCCGGCCAAAGCTTGGCACCACAAAGGTGTGGTGCGTTGGCTGTACTTCCTCAAATTTTGCGGCGACTTCCGGGGGGAGATGTGTTGATTTTGCCATTTCTTTTAACCTTAGATTCTAAACTCAATTACCAGTGTCCGGGCTTACGAAATCATCGTAACGGTTCCCATGTACATGCTGCGTTTGCGGGCGATAATGGCATAATTGGTGCCTTTGAATTCGTTTGATTTGTTTCCGCTCACATCATTTTTCGCAACAATGTATGCCGCGTTGCAGGCATCACCAAATTGGTGGTAAATGGTGCTGTCGTTAGGGTCTTTAATCAAAAACACCCCGCGATATTTGGTTGCATAAATTTTGCGGAATTTCAATGCCTCCGGTCCGCCCATTTCAAGGGAGAATGGCACTTCGTTTTGGATGCCGGAAACACCCGCTTCATCTGAGCCGGTGCCTTCAAAAGCGTTTTTGTCTGGCGTGGCCTCGATGGTGGTGAAACCTTTGGAGCCGGTGAATTGATGTGTGTCGGTAATCATGAAATCAATCACAGGCACCCAGGCCGAATTCACATCAAACTTCCAATAACTGCTTTCTGCTGTTGCGAAACCATAAGTCCCAACCGCTGGAGTGTCGGCCATTAGCGTGGCCACATCAGCGTAAGTGTTGAAGCCTGCATTTTGCACATTGTCCAGTGTTTCTTCCGGCGCGTAATTTGTGAACCATGCCTTGTCGGCAAATAAAATATCGTCGGACAATCCGCCGGCGTTGCTGTATCCTTCGATTGAAACTACATTACTAATTGTAGGCATGTTTAGTGAACTTTAAAGGTTTGTTAAAATTTTTACTTTGTTTTTTTGTGGCAACTTATACCAGTAATGCCTCGCGGGCGGCTTTGTTGCGGGCAGCTGCTGCTGCTTTTGCTGCGGCCTGCGCTTTTTGTTGGGCCTGGTAGTCTTCTTCAGTCACCAAACCACCAAATTCGATTTTGAGAAGAAATTCAGCCACCTCTTTGTTTGCTTTGATTTCTTCGTATCCAACCACTTTGCCGGCGTACTCTGCCGGTGCGCTTGCTTCTTCACCGCCTGGCAGTTGTGTAACCAACGGAAGGCGGCATTTTGGAATGGTTAAGCGATATTTTGCTTTACCAATATTCAAAGTTGGTACTGAAACCACACCGCCGTTTTCTTTTTCGGCCAATGCTCCGGCCTGAGTTTCTACTGTTTTTTGCAATTCGGCAATTTGCGCTTGCAATTCTTCGGTGGTGGGTGTTTTTGTTTTAGCTTCTGCCATTTGTTTTTTGTTTTTGTGAAAGTCTGCCGGTTGCCCGGCAGACCTGTTAATTCAGTTTTTTATTCGCGTTGCGCGCCGTTTTTTTCTAAGCCTGGTCGTTAACCACCAACGCATCGAGGTCGGCGATTTGGCAGCCAATTTCTGCTTTGATACCTGCGGTGAGGGAGAACAACTTCTCCACCGTGTTGATGGTGTTTAAATCACTCAAAACATTGGTCCCGAATACAAGGTTTGATTGTGGGGTGCAAATCAAACGGTTGCTGGTTCCCATCCATGTGGCCGGCACAATCTCACATTTGCTGCGTGAAAAACGGATGAACCTACGCGATGCTTCGGCCTGGTTGGAGTGTGGGTGGGTAGCATCATAATTTTCCTGGTAGTTTTCCCAGTTGTCAATTGAGCAATACATTTTTGTTGGTGCGCTTTTGTAGGCAACCGGCAGTGCTTTGTATACCTGCTCAAACTTGGCAACCGCGTTGGTGTTGTTTATCGCTCCCGTGGCCACTGGAGTGATGTTCAAGGCGGTAATTTCATCGGCGATGATTTTACCCCAACCTGTGGTCACATCTGCTGCGGTGGTTCCTACGGCATTATGTTCTGCCAGGTAGATACTTTCATCGATTTCGGCAGCAACTTTTTTGATGACTGCGTCCCAAACAAAGGTGGCAAACGGCACACGCTCTTTTGGCTTGGCAGATGATGGACCCATGTATTCATTCATCCATGTGTCCTTGTAAATCTGCGGGTCAATTTTGATGACCCTCACACCGGTGTGTGTGGTAAGTGTTCGCTTGGTATACGTCAAATCTCCAGCCGCTCCGGCGGTATCTTCGAGCGTTACATCATACGGGCGCCAGCCATTGGCTACGGTTAGTTTTGTAAGGGCAACCGACCCTTTCACGTTGTACATCGGATTTACCTGGTCGAGGAAACCCAAACCCTGAAGAAGGGTCATGATTAATTTTTTTGCATTCTTCGTGCCGGTTGCGGCAATTGCAGTAACATCTGGTGTTGCAGCCATTTTTTAAGTTGTTAAGGGTTCAAACTTTTTATTTGTTCTCTATTTGTTTGCCGCCCTTTGTGCTGCTTTTCAGTATGTTATTGTGGCATTTCTGCCATCATTTGGTCGAGTTCTTCATCAGCCGCGCAACGGAATTCATCCGATGCAGCTTCCCCGCCTCCGTTGTCGCCGGTTCCAGGAGTTACGCTGGTGTTTTCGGGTTGATGTTTGGCCAGGTCATCATTGGCGGTTTTCAACTCCGCTTCCAGTTCGGTGATGCGTGCGTTGGCTGTGGCCAGTTCACTTTCTTTGGTTTTGAGCGTTGCCTGTGTTTGCTCCAGTTCTTGCTGGGCGTTGGCACCGGCGGAAATTTGTGTTTCCTGCTCCGCCACTTTGGCTTCGAGTGTTTCCACCTGGGCTTTGAGTTCGCCGGTTTCGCTCACAGCCTGTTCAATTTTTTCCAGTTCTTCCACTGTGGCTGTGGTTTCAGCATTTTCAGTGGTTGCTTCCAGTCCTACCGCTGCTTTAATTTTGTTCCAAAGATTTTTTTCGTTTGCCATGGCTAACCGATTTTTAATTTGAATTGATGTTGTGTTTGTTGATCATTATTCTTCCCTTCAGAAATCATCTCCCTCAATTTTTGAATTGCTTGTGATTGCGTGCCGATGGTATCAACCAACCCATGTTCCATCGCGATTTCACCAACAAATACATCGGCGGTGAATACTTTGTCTGAAATACCTGGGCGGTTTTCTTTTACAGCAGTATGAAATACTTCGTTGAGCGGGTCCAACAGCCTTTCACGCAATGGACCGAAATTGCCCTTCACCGCTTCATCTGTTATTTTGGTTTTGTCAGTGGATTTGGTGGCGGTTACGGTGATATGCTTAATACCCTGCTGGGCAAAATACTCAGAATAATCACGCAATGATTGAAGTGTGCCAATGCTGCCCAAAACACAAGTAGTGTTGTTGGCGAACGTGTGGTCACAGCTACTTAGCAACCAATAACCAGCGCTGCAACACATATCTTCCGCAAAACCTACGGTTGGTTTTTTGCTGGCTTTTATTTCATCTGCAAAATCTTTTAACCCGGCGGTGGAACCTCCTGGTGTGTAGAATTTGAAAAAGTGGCCCGCGATGTTGTCGTTTTCTTCAGCCTGGCGAAAATGATGTTGCAGTGTTTCAATTCCATAATCAAAGCTGCTATCATATTTCATGATAGAACCTTCTATAATATGTATTGCGATGCTGCCCGGTTCGGCTTGCTTGGTGTCTCGCCAGGCAGGAAAAACACCATGCTCGCCGGTAAAAGCGACTGCACTGGGGCCTTCCTCCTGATTTTTTTGATGTGGATTTAGCTGGTGCCATGCATTGATGGCGTCGGCATCTCTCGAAAGGATGGCGGCCGCCAACGGCAAATGGTTCTCCGCTGCCCGTGGTTCAATTAACCAGGGAGCGCTCAAAGAAGAAAGCCATAAAGCCAGTTTCATAATCCAAATCATTGTTTTGCGAGTTTTTACTATAACTCGCTACAAACATCCTTTGGATTAGAAGGGATGGAAAGGACAAAAAATTAAGCGGGTGCGTATTCCGGAGCCGGTTTTCGGTGGCGGCAAATTATTTTCACCTCCAGCCCGGCGAACTGGTTGGAACGGGTGGTGCCTTTTATTTTTTTGTATTGGAATTTTGGCGGTTCGTCGTGGGTGCCAACCAAACGGATGCGCCCGTTGGCGTCGATTACCTGGTATAGTTGGCGGCTGTGTTTGAGTAGGGTGGCCATTTCGATATTGTTGGCAGTAACCCCGGCCACGCGGGCGATGATGGTGGTTTGGTAACCACCATATTTTTGCTCTGATTCTTCATGTTTTACACTCGAAAACGAAAGCGCATTCCAACTGCCGCTGGTGAGTGGGACCGCCGCCGATATTTTGGAGCCAATCACGTCGGGCATGTTGGGCCAGTCAACCAAAGTGTGGTCTATATATTGTAAGGTTTCGCAAACACCGCCATCGGATGGGGTTGGAGTTTCAAAGTCTGTGGGCATGGTTTAGTTTGTGTTTTTCCGCAAAATTTTTTTATTGCTTGGTTTTCAATGATTAATAGTTGTTGTGGTTGTTTTTTGGTTGGTTTTGGCAGTTTGTCAACGTCAAATCACGCGGCGGCGGCTCGTTTTCTGCTTCGATTGTAGATTTTTTGCACCGTATCGTAGGTTACAAAACTGTCATCCATTCCGATTTGTTTGCAAAATGCAAAAAGTGCCTTTTTTTTGAGTTTTCCGCCTGGGTTGGAGAGTTCCATTCCTGCCAGCAACATGGCATATTCTTCGAAAAACCGTTTGGTGAGCCGTTTGTTGAGCCTGGTTAGGTTGGTACGGGTGATGAGTACGCCATCGCGCAAAGAGATTGTTTCATTGATTTGCAATTGCACCCGCTGATGGTATCGCGTGTTGCCAATGTCTGTCGGGATTTTGTGGTCGTTTTCGCGGCTGGGCTTCTCCAGCAAATCGATGATGATGTTGCCGACCGGGTTTTTTCTTGACAAGGTAAACACGCCGCGATTTTTAGTTTTTGCCTCAATGTAACCACGCACTAATGAGGTGCATGGAATTTCAATTGTGATCATGTTTTTCACGTTTTTCTGCATTTCAAAGTTACGAAAAACATAAAAAGTAAATGAAAAACGGAAAGAAACGTGAAAAATACGTGCACGGGTGTGCACGTATTTTTGTGTAAATTGGTGACGAGAAAACAATGGAAGGATTGACTACTAATTGGTCACACCTCCAAACATAAATTATCGTAATGTCCCAGGGGTGCGCTTCGGCGCGACGTATGGTGGCCTTGTGCTTTCCGTTGTTTTCTCAGCCCCTGGGCTTTTTTTGTTCATTGAATTATTAATCTTAATTAATCCATACAAATGAGAAAACAACATGGAGAAAATGCCCCGTTTAGCCCTGCTCTGGGATGTGAAAAATTAACTGTTAACCAGTTGAATGAGGTTGACCACCTCTTTTATTACCACTCACCTAAAAAAGTGAAAACCATGCTTTGGGCGTATGTTCAGAAAGTGAACAACCCGCTCCGGGTGAAAAAAAAGCACCGGCAACTCATGGAAGAATTGCTCGACTGCCTCCGGAATATGGAACAAAATATCCATCCGGTTGAGTAGTTGGTAAATTGGTTTAGTGGAAAGCCTCACCTTTGGGTGGGGCTTTTTTTGTGGGGGGTAGGGATTAGGGGATTGGGGATTGGGGATGATTTTAAGAATATCACATTTGTGGTTTCTGTTTGTTTTCACTCATACTTATAATCCATTACCCTTTGTTTGTTGGCTATCGCTTTTGCCTCTTGGCTTTGTGGGTACAATATCTCCCCTTCCTCATTTATATACCTTTCCTGTTCAGGGAAGTGTTGATACTTTGTTCCGGTATTGTAATATTTTACTGTTTTCGGCCCCACTCCAAAACACCTTTCTAACCAATTGGGCGACTTTGTAACTAAAGCCACATTATTGTTAATACTTATATGTGTTATTTTCATTGCTGTTTGATTTAATCAATTATGCCACAGCTTTAATATTCTTGATACTGTGTAAGGTTGTCTGCGGTTTGTTTTGTTTGCCTCGTAATTTTTCCAGGGCTTGCTGCTGGCGTATTACGATGAGTTTGTATTTGTCCCGCTCCTGGGTGATGCGGTGTATTTCCTTTTCCTGAAATTTTAAAGCTATGATCATGTTTTCTCAGGAGGGCTTTTGTGTTTGTTTTTTAGTTCTGTTTCTCTTTTTGCTCATATTCTTGCTTGTTGTTGTGTGGTGATTCCGACATATACGCGTGGTGCCGGCCTCACCTGTTTGTTCATTTTTAATTTGATATTTGATATTTCCAGTTTGGTTTCGCGGTGTACATCCAGTTCTTCGAAGATGGCGCGCGCCTGATTGCTCACAGTGCTGTGGTTTTTATAGTTGAGTTCGTCGCCCACTGCCTCACGGCCCAAACCTTTGAGCACAAACAAAAAATAACAGCACATTTTTCGCGCCCGGGCCAGCGGTTGTTCCCGGCACTTGCCGGTGAGTTGGTCAACGGTGATGCAGTAATATTTGGCAATGGCTTTTTTAATCTCATTGCTGGTGTAGCCGCTCAGGCTGTTGCTTTTCGGCAATGGTTTTCGATTTTTCCTTTTTATTTTTCTGGTCTTCTTCTTCAGTTCTTCTATCCTGCTGCATATTTGGCGGGCAGAAAAATCCAGTTCAACAGCAATTTCATGTGCGGTGTGGTCCTTCCACATCTCGATTATAATAGCATCTTGCTCTTTTGAAAATAATCTACTCATAACAGTTTTTGTTGTTGGCCGGTTTCAGGTTTGGCCGGGGTTGTTGTTTGTTTTTTCTTAAAACAGTAAAGTGCAAGCAATACATCGGGAGTAATCCCAGGATAAAGATTTTTTAACCACCGGCGAAAACCGGCGCAATCCATCCCGGTGGTGGGCAAAACCCACATTTCCGGAACCTGGTCAACTCTAAACTCTACATAATCCAATAGTGTGGCTTTGAAAGAGGTAATGCTTCCATCTTTTGTTGTTATCCGAAACCCTCTTTTTCTCACTTCCTCAGATATTGGCGACACCGGGGCGAATGTTATCACTCCAAAAACGGGTTTGTTGAGTTCGCCGTTTAAATTGGTTGGCAGATGTATTTGAGGTTCTGGAGGGGGCATTTTTTTTGTTTGGGGATTGGGGGTTGGGGATTGGGTTAATAGTTTGAATTCAAAATGTGGATTTCGTGCCCGCAACCATTACAATTTATAACCGGATGGTTTTTTTTGAATTCCTTGTTTTCTGCTATCTGGCAATAATTCCACCACTCGTCAACTTCCATAAAATCGTTGACTTCTTCGCAGTTTGGACATTCTACATCTCCGGAAACTGACCAATTAATGTCTGCGTTCATATTATGACGTTTTTTTTTATGTCACCCTCCAGGTGATGCATTGGGCAAAGCCATTTGCCGTTTTTCTTTATCATTTGCTGCCCACGGTGTGGACATTTTCCGCCGGGACATTTTTTACCCTTCATTTTTTCTCTCCAGGCTAAATATTTTACGGCGGAGGATGATTTCCCGCTGGCGGCTTTTTTGTTTACTTCAGGAATAATACTGCCCGGCATTCTTCCAATAAACTTTCTTTTTCGAAGGTATGATTCACCAATTACAGCTTCATCCAATATTATTTGAGTGGTGTCTAATGGCTTTTTTCTTTCAAAACGCATATCGAAATGATAATGCGTGCCGACCGGCGAAAACTCTTTATCCTCATGTTTGTTTGGGAAAACTGCAAACTCATCACCATTAAAAGCCTTCACGTGAGCAACCAGGTAATATTTCCCGGGTATAAGTTCTGCTAGTTTGTGTGCTTTTTCCATGGTTTTTTAAAAAAAAGCCCAACCCCCCGAAGAGGGCCGGGACAACCCCAAATCAAATATTTAATCCAAACACCAATAACAAACACACCTGCATTTTCCGGTTTTGATGCATCTAGGGTAGGAGGGGTGCTCCTGTTTTGGGTGCCGGGCAGGCTGGCGGCGTTTTGGTTTGGTGTTTTGTGTTTCTGTTTTCATTTATGACGCTAAAGTAAATAAAAAATACATACAAAATACACAAAAGCGTGTAAAAAACATTTGTTTCTTTCTTGTTGTGGTTTTCGTGGCCCCCGCTCCCTCGGTTTGCAAGCCTAGCCTTCGAAAATTTTTTTCTGACAGAGTGGTTTGTTTACCTGGGTAAATGTTTGTTTTATGTTTTTGTGCAGTTTTTTTGTTTGTGTCAAAAAAACCCGCAAAAACCTGAAACAACTGAAATTTTGAAATTATCGGGCTAACGGCCTGATAATCAATGGTGGTTTCTGAAAAAAAAATGGTGGCGAAAAGTGAACAAAAGTTGTAACGGGGTATTTCTGTAATCTTCTGTTACAACTTTTTTGTAACAATTATAAAAGTGTTACAGTTACACTGTAACATATAATTAATTAAGTTACAGCATTTTCCCGGGGGATTTATTTCGTGTTACAACGTTACAGCGTTTTGCGGGGTTTTTATATATAGAATTTTGGGGTGTGGGGTGCAGGTGAGTTTGAGTCAAAAAAAAAGCACCCCCGAAGGGGTGCCTGGTGATGATGGTTTTGTAATCGTGTTATTTTCTAAAACGGCAAATCTCCCCCGGCAGGTGAAACTGGTGGCCGGCCGTCTTCATCATTTGTGAGGCCCGCCATATTTATTTCTGGTTTGGTTTGGATGTAGAACTTTTCTTCAGTACTGCCGTCGCTTTCTTTTCTCCGGATGATGCGGCCGTTGTCGATGTCGTTAATCAGTTCTTTGGGGTTGAGTGTGTATCCGTTGTAAATACAAAATGCTTCCGTGGCTTTTTTAAACCTGATGGCGCTGAAGGTTCTGTTTTTTGTGCTGTCTTTGAAATGCTCGTAGGCGCCTATCCTGGATACTTCGCAATCGACAAAGCTGCCCTCGGTGGAGAAATACACATCTGCCCATTCTTTATAGGTGTCGCCCATTTGCATACGCAGCTGCCGGCGGCGGACCTGTGCCATGGGTGGTCCAATTTTTCGGTCGCAACGCAAATAGAAGCTGATGCATTGCGCAATAAAATTGCAGTACATGTTCCATTCGTCGTCGTTGTAGTCGGAAAATAGGTTTTTGCCGAATTCGTCGCGCGGGCTCCAGTCGCGCTCATAGTCTCCGGTTTCGTTATTGTGATAGTAATCTGAAAACACAGAAAACAACAACCGGCGCGCCTGGCTGCCATCAAGCCCTTTTGGGCTGTGGTTGGTGGTTACCGCAAATTTGGGTGATTTGTCAAACGGGATTTCATAGCCGGCCGCGTTTTTCGGGTTCACATCCATCGGACCGGTCAAAAAACTAAAAAAGAAATCCATATCAAAATACTGATGCGCATCATCCACAATAATGTAATCAGTGTTTTCTGTCACCACCCCCATGAGATGCTGGTTGTCTGTGAGCCGGCGGTTTCTTCCGTTAAAAGAAAACGACGACATAAATTTGCGGATGGATTGGAAAAGAATAGATTTTCCGGAACCGCCATGGCTTTCGCCAACATCACTTTCACGGTTGTCCATGGCGTAGGCCATCCACGGTCGTGAGGGGTCTTTATAGCGGTGGAGCAAATATCCAATTGAATAAATTTTGTTGATGAGATGTTGGCGTTGTTCCCATTCTTCATCCTTATCTAATTCAATTTTTTGTTCCACCTCTTTTTGCCAATGCACGCGGCTGGTGTTTATCAGGTATTTGAAAAATGAAAAACTATCATCTTTCACATCGATTTCATAACAATCGTTATCCTTATCAAATGTTATTTCGAAAAAATCAGAGAGTTTTCGCACCCGCACATCAATCACTTCTTCTTCCCATACAAAATTCGGCAGCTGGCCAGGTTTGTATTCATCAATGCCATCGGGGCCAATTTTCCAGGTTTTGTTTTTAAAAAACAGGATTTGCGATTTTTTCTCAAAGTCGGTGAAATCGATTTCTTTGGTGGGCAGGTTCTCCAGGCTGGCTGGCTTCAGCTGCGAAGTTTTGTAAATCATGTTCCGGAGTGCTTCATTGCACTGACGGTCTATCAAAAAACGATTTACAAACCCTTTAATATTGCGGGCCTCAGTTTTGGACACAATGTTTCCCGTGATTTGAATGAAGAAATAACCATCTTTCTCGTTGGGGCTTTCATATCTGTAAAAGCCGTTTGCTTTTAAAAATTCATACGCCCTCACATTGTTGAATTTGAATTCAACACCAATGATGCCACCCTCTTTATCACTTTTTATAATCTTATTCCAAAATTTACAGCAGGCAGCAGTGTCCACCAGGCGTTTGAAATCGAAAGGGCGGTAATACTTGAAAAAATCCGTTACATCCTTACAACTATTTCCACGAAAATCGCGGCGGTCGGCTAATTCGTCGGGCAACCATAGCGTGTACATATCCAGAAATTTCACGGCCAGTTTGTTGCCTTGTATGCGGCCGGTTAGGTCAATGTCTGGAATGTTATAAACCTTATGCGCCAGGGGGGTAATTTCTTTTTTCCATTGGTAGTCGGATATGGTGGCCGTTTCGGAATTCATCCATAACACAGGATATCCAATGGATGCCACGTTAAGCGCGTCGCGGTCGCCGCTGCAAATGAATATTTCCTCCAATTTGATGTCTTCAGGGTCTTCATCTTCATTGGCATTTTTGCGAAGCTCTGCCACTTTAGTTTTGGCCTGGCTCAGTCCAAAAATAAAATCCTGTGGCCGGCCATTGATATACATAAACCTGTATGATTTATCCAACTCGTTGGGCCTGTATAGCTTTTGCCAATCTCCAAAATCAAACAGAAAAATCGGGTAGTTGTCTGTGGCTTCAAATCGCAGGGCTTCGCCTTTTTTTATAAAAGTGTATGCTTCCAGAGAAACCAGGTTGTAATGGTAACAAACTTCTTCTTTCACATGTTTGCCCAGGGTGGCCAGTTCGGCCTCGGTCATGCTTTCCCGTTTCTCCCAATAGTATTTTCCTTCCTCCTGCTTTTTGGTGGCTTTGCTTTTTGAAAACACCGGTTTGAATGCCTCCACACTGGCACTTTCTACTGGTATGTTGAATTTTTGGGCGATGTGGTTGAGCGCGTCGTTAAATTTGAGCCCGTCTTCCTCCATCACCATTTGGATGGCGTTTCGAGGTTTAGAATCACCGCCAAAATCGGTGAGCACCCATACGCCGTCCGGTGTTTTTTTCAGGTTGGCAGATGCTGTTTTTTCCTTTTCCCGGAGTTTAAATTTTTTCTTGGTGTCGGCCTGCGGGAAGTAGGTTTTGAAGATGGAGAGCCCGCCGTCGGTATGCTCAAAAATCGTCTCTTTGGGGATGTATGGCATCGCGTTGGTAAATTGGTTTCGTGGTTCACATTATATCTGGGCGTGGCCATTATTGGCAGCGCGTAAAATCAAAACTTCTTCCATTGGGTATTCTTCCCGGGCGGCTTCCATCGATGTGAAAACGGGCAGGTAATGTTCTGCACCGCCAATTTTTGCCGGCAACATGAATTGCCCGTGTCGGTTAGCCACCTCGATACTATCGAAACGGCAGGCTCTTTTTACGGCGTAGAGTTTCATTTTAATTAGAGGCAAAAAATCCCGCCCCGGCACTGCCGGGTAAAAGAGATTTGTAAATAAATGGATGATTAAACTACGGCCGCGAGTGGGCTTTTTGCGCCGTTTCTCGCTTTTAATCTTTGTTTTGCCAGTTGTTGCTGGCGGGCGCGTAGTGCTTTTTGGCCTTCAATGAAATCTTCATATACATCGAGCACCACCACAATTAGTTCGCGACTAACTTTTTGCGTTTTCCCCTCCAGCTGATTGAGCACCTGCCGGGGTGATAATTTACAAGACTTAGCCACTTCATTGAGCACAAGTTTGGGTTTAGCCATTTCCAAAAGCTGTTTCCTTTCTTTGTCGGAAAACTCAAAACTTTCAGCTTCTACTAACTTTTTAAATCTGGCACTCAGTACTGCCTGGTCCTGGATGTATTCCTCATAAACTTCCAACGAAGCAACTAATATTTTCCGGTCGAGTTCATCGGTTTTTCCGCTCAACTGGTTTGTCACTGCAGCTGATTGCAATTCGCATTTTTTCGCGATTGCAGCAATCAACTTTTTTGAATTTACCAGGGAGAATAAATCTTCGCGATTTTCGTCGGTGAAAACGTGGTTTTCATTTTGTACAAAATTTTTTAACTCGTTTACTTTTTCCGAAAAAATACTCATAAATAGGAATTGACTTTTTTTATATTGCGTAATAACTGCGCAAATATATGTAAAAAACGTGTAAAAAGGGTGAATTTAGGTAAACAATTTCTACCGTAATTTTACAACCGTCGAATTAATAACACAAAAATTTATTTATGGTAGAACATCGCGGCGAATTCCTCCGCCTAAAAATTGAGGAAAGCGGAGTGAAAAAGAGTAAGATTTTTAAACTCCTAAACATTAGTAGCAGAACCTTGTACAATTATTTCAAGCGGCCCAATCTGGATGTCGAAATAATGGTGCAAATCGGAAGAATAATTCAATACGATTTTTCACGAGACATGGAATTAGCACCTACACCCGCAGTAAATGTGGACACAATAGCACTACAACAGGAGTTAATTGAAGCCTTAAAAGAAAATCAACGGTTAAGCGGATTGTTAATACAGTCTAAAGAAGAGAACCGGCAATTAAGCGAACAACTAGCTTCCCAAAATACCAACCAATAACAACCGCGTTTTACGGTTGTTTTACGAAACCACTCACCAGGTATTTGTAACCCCTTTATTTTTAGATGTGTTTGGATGTTGGGTTTTGGTCCCACTCCGGGTACAACCCATCCCTTAAAACGGATGGAACGTACAAAAGGTCAGAGTTGATAAGGGTTACATGTTCATTACTTTCCAGTGGTTTCGTAAAAACGTTTTACGAAATTTTTACGAACATCAAACCTGTTTTACGATGACCCAAAAAAACCACCGGCACTCATATAGTGCCAAAGCTGTTTGCCGGCAGGATGTGCCGCGCAAGGATGGAACGTGTCCAGTCATTATTCGCGTAATTCTGAATCGCGTTCCTGTTACGTCTAATCTGAAAATTCACGTGCCGCCGCCGGCATGGAATGACGACCGTTGCCGGGTAGTTGCATATCGAGATGGTGCAATTACCCGCAAATCCGCAAACGATTTTAATTTGATTATTGGCCGCGCACTGAGCCGGGCCAACGAAATCTTTATGGAGGCGCGACTGCTGGATGTGCCGCTCACCAAATCGGCATTTGTTAACAAATTCAATAATCCGGTGCATCATTTCAGCTTCTTTGATTTTGTCTATGAACAAATCGACATTTTGAGAGGAGTGCACGACAAACACACCATTACAAAATATCTCTCCACCACCAAAAAGCTGAAGAAGTTTGCACCAAATCTTTCTTTCGGAGATTTGACATTTGATACCATCCAGCGGTATGATCAATTTTTAAGACAAAAAGAAGGACTGGCACAAAACACCATTTGGAGCCACCACAAAGACCTGCGGAAATTCATCAACCTGGCCATCAAAAAGGAATTACCCATCAAAAACCCGTATGCGCTTTTTAAACTGAAAAAGCACCCCGGGAAAAAAGTATTTCTCACCCAGGCAGAAGTGAACAAACTTTTGAGCATGTATAGCCGGCAGGAATTCAACGACCGGCTGCACCGCGTGTTGCGCTATTTTTTGTTTTCCTGCTTCACCGGGCTGCGGATTAGCGACGTGCAGCGCATAACCCATGAAAATATTGTACATGGCACGCTGGTAGTTACGCCACACAAAACCCGGTCGGCGATGAAGATGATTAAAATCCCGCTCAACTCGATATCGGAAAAACTCATCCAACACCGCAACGGGAAATTGTTTGATACGGTGAGCGACCAGAAGACAAATGATTTTTTAAAGGAAATTGCCCATTATGCCGGCATAGAGAAGCACATTACGTTTCATGTGGCCCGACATACGTTCGCCACTATACATTATATGGTGAACCGCGATTTATTGACCCTCCGCGACCTGCTGGGGCACAGCAAAGTTGAAACCACTGAGATTTATGCGCATTTGGTCAATGGGATGAAATCGAAAACGGTGGACAATATGGCGGCGCTGTTTCAATGATATCTAGCTATAAATGAGAGGAGCCCCACCAAAACGGCGGGGCTCCCACTACTCACCAACCTGAAAACTATTTCGTTTCCAATATTTTATTTTTCATTTCTCTCGCAAACACACTCTCCAGCGTTTGCGGAAATTCTTCACCCGCTTTAAATGCAATCCGGTCTATTACCGGGATTTGCTCCACACCATTATCGTCCATCCTTGGTTCCTCTTTTGTTTCATATCCTAACCGATGCACAAAATTGCGCATCTCCGGATAAGTGAAATTCAAATTGAGTGTGTACATAATGGGTGAAAAAATGCCGGGCAACACGCTGGCGACTGCCCGACACAAACCAATCTATTAATCACATGAAAAAACCATTACTTGTTCAAAACTTTCCAGCGTTTCGTGTAAGCGTGAATGCTAAAGTAAATAAAAGAAATGAAAAATACATGAAAAAAGGAAAAAAGAGCGAATAAAGTGTAATTAGGGTAAATGAAAAGATTTTATAATTGCGCAATTTGGAAATGAAAAGCACACGGTTTCAAACCTATACAATTTAGAATCTAAATAATTTGCTACAATTGCCCAGATAATTACAAAATCGAAAAAACATGTGTGGACTTATAGGCCAACGAGCCGACGACCTGAAAAATAACGATTGGGCAAAGCGGAAAATTGCCGATACTATTAAAAATGATTACAGCATTGTGCCAAAAAAACAAGCGTTGATTGTTCGCGTTGATATGCCGGACCAGCTCGAAATGTGTACCTTCAGTTATACCATACCGGTATTTAATAAAAGGCAGCAAAAAACCATCAACCAGTGGAAATTCAATCTAAGGGTGGAAGGATGGAGGAACAAAGCCAACGACGTGGATTATTCTGGCCCGCTGGAGATTTGGACAAACCCGGCTTGCGAACGGATTATAAGATACAACCGGTGCATTATTCCTGTTTCATATTTTGTGGAAAACCCCGAAAATGATAAGAAACACAAATTTGTGATCATGCGGCAAGATGAACAAATGTTTTATCTCGGAGGTGTGTTTCATCATAGCGTTACTGCTTCAGGTGTGCGATATACCGGATTTGCAATAATTACCACACCAAGCACACAAATTACCAGGCTTATCGGGCATCAACGCGCACCATTGATTTTGCAGCCAGACCAGTTTGATACCTGGTTTAAACAATACGACCCGGAAGTAATTGGCGAATTGATGCGGCCAGCACACACCCACGATTTTAAAGCCTGGGAAGTTAATCCAGATATTGCAAAACTCGCTACTGATGGAGTTGACAACCCGGGATTAATAGAACCGATTGGTGAGGTGATTACACCATAAGGCATTACACCGTTACAAAAAAAAGCCCCTCAAATTCTGAGGGGCTTTTTTTGTGGGGTTATTCTTTTGCAACCTTTCGTCGCATTATATAATGATAAACGTTTGTTTGACCAATGGTTAATGTATAAGCATCCGCATACTGCCAACCTTTTTTTCCAAAATAATTT
>JAAOEI010000325.1_pt1 | contig 18802 bp, 16 predicted proteins | sample 7059261 | NCBI WGS metagenome assembly JAAOEI01 (sample SAMN14008812, study PRJNA610033) | viral metagenome | isolation source: viral particles filtered from seawater | place: China: Hangzhou Bay, Yangshan Deep Water Harbour | collected 2017-10-31 | reverse complement strand
TATGAAAAAACTGTTTAACGGACTTTTTCTTCCTTTGTTCATTATTATATCGGTATTTTTTCTAATGGGTATAGTTTGGTGAGCATTTATCTAGATATGGATGGCGTAATCGCTGACTTCTATACGGGACTGGCCCGTCATTATGAGGTTAGTGATTGGACAGAGTTGCCAAATAAGGATGAATCTGTAAAGGCACTCAAGGGCACTAATTTTTTTGCAGAACTACCAAAGTTTCCAACGTCAAACGAATTAGTTGAGTTTATTCATACACTTACGAATGGCAAATGGTATATATTATCTGCGCCTTTGCGTGATGACCATGAGCATAGTGCAGTCATGAAAAGGAAATGGTTGGCTAAACATGGTTACACACCTAAGAATGCATACTTCTCAAGTAGAAAAGAGCGGTATGCCGTAAGAGAAAACAACTGGCCCAACATCTTGATTGATGATAGAGAGCACCAATTGAATCGCTGGGTAGAAAAAGGTGGTATTGGTATTCGATACCAAGCCAATCAGGATTCTCTTGATGATCTTAAGACACTGGTGAAATCTTTGTTCAGGTTTTCTCATGAAAATAGATATGCAAGGTATATTGACATCTCGGTTACAAAAAATGAAAAAGAAACCATCAAAACTTAAACGAATTGTTCGGGATCCGAATGGACCGTTTCGTATGCGAGTGGTGAGTGATAAAAAGAAATACACTCGTAAGACTAAGCACAAGCAACAACTGCGCCCGTAGCTCAATCGGATAGAGCATCGGCCTTCTAAGCCGAGGGTTGCAGGTTCGAGTCCTGCTGGGCGCGCCAATTTTATGAGAGGATTATATAATGGGTTTAGACCAATACATGATGAAACGTAACGGAGACCTAACTTCAGGTGACACTGATGAGGTTGATGTAGTCGAGATTGCTTACTGGCGCAAGAGGCGTCACATTCAAAATTGGATGGAAGAAAAGTGGCGTGAACTGGGCAATACTGGTGAGTTTAATTGCGTAGCGCTTGACATGACTCATGAACTCTTAGATAAACTCGAAGAGGATGTTGCACATAATAAACTTGACGAGTATGATGCAAGTGGTTTCTTTTATGGCTCTTTTGACTTCACAGAAGAGGACGAGCAATATCTATTGAGTACCATTCTGGAATGCCGTAAGGCCATTGATTCAGGATGGCATGTTTATTACGATAGCTGGTGGTAGTATATGACTGAGAAAGAATTCAAGGTCATAGAGATACCGTTATGGATACACATCCTAGTACAAACGATCGTTGGTCTTGTATTCTTACTCGCCCTATGTTATAATCTATTATAAAATAAATACTTGTAAATGAAACATCTAGAAGATTTTCTTTTTTATTTTCCGACAGGAATGCGTTCCGTGTTTGTAACAGGAGTAGCTATGATTATAGAAATACTTTATGTTGCTGTCATTGCGATTTGTTGTTGGATGTTAGTACGTTGATTATACTAGATATAACAGGCGGCATAAAACGAGACAGGATACTCGCTGAGAGAGTAATTAGTTTTTGTATCAAAGAGTTACTACCTCGTCATCGTAACCTACTCATAACTTGTAAGCTCAAGAACATAATTAATGATGGTGCATACGGGTGGTGCTGGGAAGGCGATGAAAAGAAAAGTTATGAAATTGAAATAGACAGCAGGCTTTCACGAGATGGCATTCTAGAGGATGTTGATGATGGTGTGTATGCATTTATTGAAACTGTCTGTCATGAGATGGTACACGTTATGCAATATGCAACTAAATCATTAGTGCAACGCGGTTGTTCTCTTCAATACTGGAAATGTAAAGATAAAAAATATAGAAACTATGCAAAGACTGACTATGACAAGCAGCCATGGGAAGCACAAGCATATAGAATGCAAGATGTATTAGCAGAGAAGTTTATAAAAAGTTTATGATGAGTGATTGAAAATGAATCTTGATAACTTAAAAACTTACGATGTTGGATATACAGTGGTCCGCAAGCTAGATTATAAAGTTAAGAAAAAACGAGGCTGGATATTTTCAACTGAATGCATTGAGTTGGAGTATCGATGGAAACCAGTTGAAAGTGCAGTGCTGGGTAAAATTTTTCATAAAGACAAATGGGTTTATCTTGTTGCTTACGGTTCATCAAGTATGTATGAGGATGTTATCTATTCCTCGTTAGAAGAAGCACAAGCAGAATGTGAAAAAAGAAATAATGAAATATAAAGAATGGTACACGCCAGGATATGGCACAGAAAAGGTCGGTCCGTTTCTCGTTGGTTTGATGCAAATGGCCCGACCACAAAAGGTATTAGAGATTGGGTTTGGTTACACCACGCCTTTTCTTATGGAAGGCTTGAAAAATAATTTTGAATTGCATTGGGATGGTAATTGCGATCCTGAATTTATGAAAACAAAATACGACCCACGATTGGTTGTGATTGATGATCAAAGTCTAGAAACAGATGAGACTAGAGCAGACAATCGACGTTCATTACTAGATGACAATGCAACAAACATGGTTGACTTCATTGAAGGCAACTTTATGGATTCAGATATCATGTCTCAAGTGAAAGACACCTATTCTGAATTTGATATGTGTTGGTTTGATTGTGGAGGTCCAATTGAATTGCAATTCTTTCTTGACAATTATTTTGATATGGTCAAAGAATATTTTGTCGTTCACTTTACTTTCTTTAAAGGTAAAGAAAACAAGAACGGCGAGACTATATCAAAGTTTCTAGAAACCAATTCACACATACAGCGATTAGATATAATCGAGCCACATAAGTACCGACAAGGTAGCATCACCATTTTGAGAAAGACTTAATTATGAATTTTTCGTTAGAGTATTGTCTTAGTTTAGAGGAAAAGGTAAAGATCTTAGAAAAGAGATGTGATATGCAACAAGAGATTATAGAAGAAATCAATTTCTTGTTGAGATATTATGCCAACAACGTTGAAAGGAAAATGAAAGAACATGAGCAGTTTGTCAAATCTTGCGAAGACTTTGGAGAGCAAGAACAAGCCGTCAACGCTGTTTGAGAGAACACCGCTCTCAAAAAATTTTATAGAGAAGTTTCCTGTTATATGTGTGGACTTGATGCCTTTGGCTTCAAAAGAGAGTCCCGATCAGGACTTAACACTTAATGAGAATCTTGAAAGACAGATTCGCGAATACGGTGATACTCAAGATAAAAAAACCAATGTCAAAGCACATATGACTGACTGGTTCATGCATGATAACTCAAAAGGTTTTCAGTGGGTTTGCAATAGAGCAATTGATATTGCAACAGAAAATAATCCACACCAACTAGATATGATTGCCTATGATTGTTGGGGTGCCATATACAAAGATGGTGACTATACAATCATGCATAATCATTGGCCGCATCTTTGGAGTTTTGTTTACTATGTGAACTGTCCTGAAGGTTCAGCACCATTGAACTTTGACAAGGCTGAAAGCCCTTATAGAATTATGCCGAAGACAGGTATGATGATTATGTTTCCTGGTTGGGTCAATCATTCGGTTCCCGCACATATCGGTGATGATAGAATTGTTATCGCTGGTAATCTCACGATGAATCCCTTCTCACACATCCAGACATTAGAGAATCGTGGATTAGGCCAATGGCGTTCTGTCTACGGTAACAGGGGCAACGTCAACAGGTTGTAGTTCACTTATAAATACTTCGATAATAGGAGTGTTTGTAATTGTGAAACTTCAAGATGTTTCAAACTTTGCTGGACTTGATGGTTTTTGCTGGTTTGTTGGCCAAGTAGAAGCTCGTGTAATAACACACGATGCTGGAACAAGAACTGTAACACAAACCACATATGATGAAGATGGTGAACCAGATGGAACTGAGCAAGTCCAAGTTTCCGGCGTAACAACAATTCCCGATCCTTTACGATTGGGTAGAGTCAAGGTTCGCTGTATAGGTTACCATACTCAAGACAGAGATCAGTTGCCCACTGAGGATTTACCGTGGGCGACTGTGCTGCATCCAATAACATCCCCTGGCATTAGCGGTGTCGGAACAAATCCATTTCTAATAGAAGGAACCACAGTGTTTGGTTTCTTTCTTGATGCACATGATAAACAGCATCCTGTTATTCTAGGTTGTTTTGCAGGACGTGATGCACCAGGCGCATCATCTGATCATCGTGTATCATCAAGAACTGGTGCAACAGGGCCGACACTCGCAGATGCAGAACCATACGAACAGACAGGCGAAGTAGAAGATGATGTAGAAGATGTTGTTACATGTGCAGAAAATGGTGTGTTTGGTCCATCAGCTTCAGTCGGTTCAGGACCAAATGCTAGAACAGTATACTCAAACTATAATGAAGGCGCAGCAAATTCTAACATCAGAGGACTTCTTAAAGAGTACGGTGGCCCAGGCGTCGCCAGGTATGTTGGAAATAAAACCGACAGTCAACTTTTATGGTGTGCTGCTTGGGCATCAGCCGCACTCAATCGTTGTGGTTTTAAAAGTCCAAACACAACTGGATCTCAAGTATTCGGAACTAACGCATCTCAGTATGGTGATGTTATAGCAACGGGTAAAGACTTTTCTGTAGATAAACTTAAAAAAGGAGATGTAATAGTTTATAAGTGGCCAGCGGGTAGTGGTTCTACAGGTCATGTTGGATTTTATACTGGTGAATCAACATCTAACAAGATTGGTGTTTTGGGTGGAAATCAAAGCAACGCATTATCTTCAAAACTAATGGGTACTAAAGATATTGCATATGTTGTTAGACCAAAAAGGGCATAGAGAATTAAAATGATCGCAGATCCTAAATTACCAGGTAAAGTATTGGCCGCAGTTGAAGGAATTCAATTTGATGAATTTGGCGAAACTTTAATAAAAACAGCAGAATCCGCTAGAGATGTCATTCCTGACTTAATCGATAATGAGGTTTTGAGTAGTTTACAAAGTGCTGCAAAAGGTCTTGAAGGTTTATCTATACCAACAAGTCTTGCAGATATGCCGGACATCGCAAAAGAACTTTCTGGCGAAATCAATTTAACAAAACAAAAGCTTGATGCTGTGATTAGTCAGTCACTTGGTGGTCTAACAACAAGTGCGGCTACTCTTGCTCCATTAATGAAGAGTAAATCTGTTGAAGTGCTCGGGCAACTTCGCAAAGCCATTCCACAGATACCCGAACTACCTAACATAAATTTGCAAGGCCAACTTGGTGATTTGCTTTCCAATAAACTCGGTGGATTAAATGTGGCATCGCAATTGTCGTCTATAAAGGATACATTTGGTGAGGCATTAACAAACAAAGGCATAGACTTAGATAATTTAGTTGATACTTTGACATTTGCTGCGGACCCTAATGTGTTAACACAATTAGGTGATATGGATACTTTGATTGATAATATGAAATCAAAGATAGAGAATCTTGGTAACCCATCAGGAGAAGTTACTAAGTCGTTTGAGATAGTTCAAAGTCTTCGTGGGTCACTAACTGATGTTGATGCTGAACGAATAAAGGAAACAATGGACTCACTTGATAGAACAGAAATTGTTAATATCGTTCCAGAAGAAATTCAAATCCCATCAATAAACAAGCAGGCGTTGAAAAGTTTGAAGAATAACCTTACCTCTCAAGTTGGCCAACTAGAAGGACTTAAAAATAAACTGAAAGGTTTAGTTGGTAAAGGTAGTGGCGACATATCTGATATGATCTCTAAGGTTGTTCCTAATCTTGAAAAACTTCCCTCTGGTGAAATTGTAGAGAAAGCAAAAAAGTCTCTTTTGGCTGCTGTTGACTCTGTACAAGAACAAGCAACTGAATTGAATCTAAATGCTAACGTAACATTGATAACTAAGAAACTAGAGAACAATATTGCAGCATTTACTGCTGGAGAGGGTAAAGGAAAAATTGTTTTTGATGATATTGCTAAGAAAGTTAAACTAGAACTTTCAGATGTAAAAGAAGAAATTGCGAAACTTGATATACCCAAAGATTTGAATAAAGTGATGAGTCAAGTTACAGAACAAATGAAATCTGTTGATGGAGAAATCCTGAAATTCTCTCAGGCATTAGCTGAGAACGCTCCTACTCTAAGAAAAAATGTTCAGGAGCAAGTAAACAATCTTCCTATAGAACTCAAAGGTCTGTTTTCTGCTGGACAGGAAACTCCTTTAGACTTGACTGCTCTTTCTAGTAAAATAGAGGATGCAGGTAAACTTTTAGAGGGGGCTGCTGATAAACTTAAACCACAACTAAAAAAGGGTGCCTCACGATTGAGGGAAGCGGTTGAAGAGATCGCATAAAAGAGCAATACTATGATAGAAACAATATACGGACCAAACCCTATACAAGACTCAGGCAAAGGTGGACACTCGGATCAAGGAACACCTGAAGCTTCAAAGGGCACTTTACCTGATGGAACTCAAGGTCAGGAACTTGAACCTAGCACTAAAAAAGCCAGGTCATTAGAACACAGAAAAGAAAAGGGAAATGGTATACCTGTAGCGACTAAACCAAACTTATCATCTGTATCAGATGATCCAAAGGTTTCCGGTACACCAGAAGATCCTGAACAATTGCGAATGAGTGAGCCACATTATGCTGGTGTTGATCCCAATGATGAAACTTATGTGAGTGCTCAGTATCCTTATGTTCACGTTGAAAAAAGTGAGGCCGGTCACCTTAGAGTTGTGGATGATACTCTTGGTGGCGAACGATTGCTCACTCAACACAAGACAGGAACACTTGATGAGTATTTACCAAACGGTGACAAAAGAGTAAGGATTATAGGCGATGGATATGAAATCATTGCTGGACAAAAAAATATATTCATTGGGGCAGGAGGTAGAGCTAGTAGAGAAGATGCTCTGAACCTTACTGTTAACGGTAATGTTCGTCAACTAGTAAAGGGTGATTACATTTTAGAAGTTGAAGGCGATTACTATGAAAAAGTTCACGGCAGTAGACATACAAAGATTGGTGCCAAAGGTGGCGGTGGTAATTATGAGATAGAAATACGAGGTAACTATTCTGCACAGATTAACGAAGACTATAAATTACACGTTACAGAAGACTATGACTTAGTGGTTGATAAAAATAGAACAAGTATCATAAACGGTAAGGATACGCTTGGTGTTACAGAAGGACTTTCACTTATATCAACCACAGGAAACATCTTGTTGTCGGCTATGAAGAATGTTGCTATCAATACAAACGATAGTGCTGAAGGAACCATTTCATTGAAGGCAGCGAGTAATATTGATACTCGTTCTACTACAACGACAGATATAACTGCTGGAACTATACTTAATCTTCATTCAGGTGATCAAACGCCAACCTCTACCAATAGGATAAATTTAAATCCGTGATTCTTCTCCACATCCCTTATAAATAATAAAAATAACGGAGTGTTCAGTGGCCACAGTAGAAAGAACAGGTTCATTTAAAGAACTCACAGCACTTAGAGATGCAGAAAGAAATAATGATTCAACTCTAAATGTTAAGACATATAGAGACTTGGACCTGTTCTTTACACGACGGTCAAGAGATAGTGATGTTAATGTTCTTACAAATATCGCAGCAGTCAAGAGGTCAGTTCGCAATTTAATTTTAACCAACTTCTATGAAAAACCTTTTCATCCTGAGATTGGTTCTGGTGTTAGAGACTTGTTGTTTGAAATTGTCAGTCCATTAACTGCAATTGCATTGGCACAATCTGTGGAGGATGTCATCAACAACTATGAGCCTAGAGCATTGTTGTTGGGTGTTGACGTTATCGATAACATAGATGCTAATGCATATGACATAACAGTAACCTTTGAAGTGATAAATGCTCCAGGCGAAATAGTTCAATTAGATGTGCTATTGGAGGCATTAAGGTAATGGCAAACAACCAAAAATTAGATATTTCTGAACTTGATTTTGACGCAATAAAAAGTAACCTCAAAACTTTTTTGAAGAATCAAGACCAATTTCTTGACTATGACTTTGAAGGTTCCGGTATGAGTGCATTGTTAGATGTGCTCGCATACAATACTCACTACTTAAGTTTCCATGCTAATATGGTTGCCAATGAAATGTTCATTGATAGTGCTGCTTTGCGTTCAAGTGTGGTGTCTCATGCCAAAACTTTAGGGTATGAAGTTAGATCCGTTCGTGCTCCAAAGGCTAGAGTGAATGTTTTTCTTAATGATCGGTCACTCAACACAGCAACTATGAACTCTGGTCAAGTGTTTACTACTAAAATTGATAATGTCAATTATCAGTTTGTCACTGTATCTGATTTTACTGCTACTCAAGTTGGTTCAGGTCTTCTGTTTTCAGATGTGCCAATTTATGAGGGCACGTATATAACAACAAGATACACAGTTGATAGCACTGATGTTAATCAAAAATTCATATTGACAAGCAATCTAGCAGACACATCTACTCTTACAGTTAAGGTGCAAAATTCCTCAACTGATAGCACTACGGAAACATATACAAAAGCAACAGACATTACACAGTTGACAGGAACGAGTGCTGTTTATTATTGTCAAGAAATAGACGATGGTAGATTTGAAGTATACTTTGGTGATGGTGTTGTAAGTAAAGCTCTGTCTGATGGTAACATAGTTATTCTTCAATACGTTGTCACTAACATTGGTGAAGCAAACGGTGCTTTTTCTTTTACTGCCTCTGGCGCAATCAACACGGTTACTGATATTGATACGATTACTATCGAAGAGGCAAATGGTGGATTGCCAGCAGAAAGTATTCAGTCTATCAAACTCTCGGCTCCTCTTGACTATGCTGCACAGGGACGTTGTGTTACTACAGATGATTATAAGGTCTTTGTGAAAAAACTTTATGCTAATGCTGAAAATGTTCAAGTGTTTGGTGGAGAAAATGGTTCTTTCGATCCTAGTCTTGGTGTTGTAAGCACACCGGACTATGGTAAAGTGTTTATTTCTGTGAGTAATACTCAAGGAACAAATCTCAGTTTAGAAGAAAAAAATTCTTTGATACAATCTTTAGAACCGTTTAAGGTTGCATCGATTACACCTGTCATTGTGGATCCAGACTACACAGATGTTTTTCTTACAGTGAACTTTAAGTTTGATTCTAATCTAACAACTAAAACAAAAGACACTTTAGAAACTGAGGTTACATCGACACTTACAACATACAATACAACAGAACTTTCAAAATTTGATGCCGTGATACGAAACTCCTCTTTGTTAAGAGCGATTGATGATACAGATGCATCCATAACTGGTAGCTCTGCTGTCCCAAGACTTGCGAAATATTTTTCACCTACTTTGAGCAGTGCCAGAGATTATAACTTGTTTTTTAACAATGCATTGTTTAATCCTCATGCTGGTCATAATCAAGAACTCGGTGGTATTTTAACTTCTTCAGGTTTTACTATCTTCGGTAGAACTGAAGAACACTTTTTTGATGATGATGGTAATGGTAATGTGAGAGCTTACTATGTTGCTCTAGGTGGTGATCGAGTTTATACAAATCCAACAATCGGCACTGTAAACTATGTCACTGGTCATATTAAGATTAGTCAAATCAACATAACAGGTATATCAGACATTGATGGTGAATCCTCTACTCTCATTAGGATTATAGTTGTACCAAATTCTCGTGACATCGTTTCACTTAGAAATCAAATCCTAGAACTTGATTTAATTAACACCACTGTAACTGGAGTAATTGATACTATTGCTGTGGGAGATGAAAGCGGTGGATCATCTTATGTTGCACCATCTGCATCTGTAAGTCCATCAGGCACAGGTTATTAAAAATGGGTGATTCAGAACTAACAACTAAGGTGTCAAATCTTATTGATGGTCAGGTTCCTGATTACATTCAGGCTGACCATCCTATATTTGTTGATTTTCTAAGACAGTATTATAAGTTTCTAGAATCTGCACAGATAACCATAACAGGAACAGTAGATCAGGTTCTGCTTGAAACCGCATCAACTAGTTTTCTTACGTTAGATGGCACCGATAGATTTAGTTCAAATGATTCAAGTAAAATTGTTTTTGAAGACAGCACAGGTAAGTTTGAGGTTGGCGAAACAATTACTGGTGGGACAAGTAAAGCAACTGCTAAAATATTAGTAGATGACAATGAAACTCTTTACATTTCTGCCAACCAAAAATTCAAAGAAGGTGAGACAATCACTGGTGGTACTAGCGGTGCAACTAGCACTTTGGTTAAGTATCGTGCCAATCCTGTACAAAACATTCAACAACTTTTTGAATATGCAGACCCAGATAACACAGTAGACCATTTTCTAGATGCTTTCAGAGATTCCTTCATGGAATCCATACCTACATCTCTTGCAAGTGGCGTATCTAAACGAAACCTCATTAAACAAATCAGAGATCTGTACGCGGCAAAAGGCACGTCTGAAGGTCATAAACTCTTTTTTAGAATTCTGTTAGGACAGGAAGCTGAGATTTATTATCCTGAAAAGGATATGTTGAGATTAAGTGATGGTAATTGGTCCAAACCCATTATCATACGATGTACTTCTGATACGTTAGGTGCTGTTCCTGCTGACATGGTTGGTAAAAACATCACGGGATCATCTTCTGGAACAAAAGCTCAAATTATCTCAGAATTTACTTTTCAACAGGGTAGAGAGAACATAGTTGAATTTTCTCTTCGTGAAGATACTATTAAGGGTAGTGGTTTTACTATATCAGAAACGTTCACAGGTATATCTGAAACAGCAGACATAAACATGCAGTTCACTATTCAAGGAATAGTGACTAACATTTCAGTAACAGATAGTGGATTACTTTATAATAAAGGTGATAGTTTAACAATAGATGCCGCAATTGGTAACGGTAGTGTTACTGCTGAGGTAAGCGAAATAACTTCAGGCGGAATTAGTGATGTCTTTGTAGAGAGCTCCGGCACCGGATACAAAGTTGGTGATGCGATTAAATTTACAGCCGTAAGTGCTGATGTTGACTCTGTTGATGCTCGTGCCTTTGTATCTGTTGTTGGTGGTAGATTGTCCACAGAAGACAGCACAGATAGTACGGCAGAAAATATTCTTTTAGAAGATGGTACAGATCAACAACTTGTTCACTCATCAATTTTATTAGATGGCACTGAACTGGCCGATGCTGCATCAGAGCCTTATGCTGTTCTTGGTACTGATAGAAGATTTAGTGATAGCGCACTATATTATTATCCTTTGTATGTTGATAAAAGAAAGGCACAAGTAAGTTCAACTAAAACAGGTGGAGCTATTTCTTCTGTAAAAGTTGTCAATGCTGGTTCTGGTTATACAAACGGAACCTATTACGCAGCGGTGTCTGGTGATGGTAATAATCAAGGGACGGCTACAGGTGCTGTTATAAGAATTGTCGTTAGGGAAAACAAAATTGCCTCTTTTGGCACTACACTTGCAACTGAAACTACAATTCATAGGTCAGGCAGTGGTTACAGTTTTGGTAGTGTAAGACTTACAAGTGGATTCACCTTTTCTGACCCAGAATTAACAACTACTTCTGATATGGGTGGAAGTGATGGTTTGATATTAATCACACCAAACGTTGTGGCTGTGAAGGCCAATGCATATATCTTTGATCAATATCCCGGCATAACTTTTTGGATGCCAAGTGATAATCAGAATAATGCTAAGTCAACTTTTGATAGTAACATTTATAGTTTGTTTGAAACTCGCAAGCCTGCTCTTAATGACGGTTCACAACTACGTCAAGAAGATGGAACAACTGGCACCGGATTAGGTGATAAACTTTTATCTGAAGAATTTTTGTTGTTGACGGATACCTATGGCACATCGTCAGATGGTATTGTTTTAGAAACAGAAACATTTGGTGAATCTGAACAGACTGAACTTATAAGAGTGTTTTTAGTTAATTCTGGTAGAGGTTATACCTCACTACCAAATTTAAGTATCATTACAGAAAATGGTGCAAATGCAAACCTTTTTGCAAACACAACTGACATTGGTAAAGTTACCGAAATTAAGGTTACTGATGAAGGGTTTAAGTATTCAGTTGCCCCAGATGTTTCATTAAATACAAATCTTATTCTCAAAGATGTTGTTGGAACATTTCTAACAGAAGAAGAACTTACCACTCATAATGGTTCGGTAGTTTCATATGATTCAGATACGCAAAAACTTGTAATAGATGTTGCACCAAATGAACGTATCAATTTAGAGCAATCTGACTCGTATAATGAAGGTATTCAGTTAGAAGAATTTGATTCTGAAGCTGGTTCTGGATTTTTACTCAATAACTCTGCTGGAGTAGAGTCAAATATTCTTTTAGAAAATGAGATAGGTCAAATCTTGTTAGATGCTCATGATGCCAATGTTTTCCAAATCAGTTTAGAAACTGCTACTGATTCAAGTGTCTACTCAAACTTTGGTCAATCTATAAAACACGTTAACACTCCAGATGATAGACTTGTTGGAGAAAACCTAGAAACATTTATTACAGAAAACACACCAGACGATACCCTAGTTACGTCTGGTAAGGTTTTATATGATCAGGTTATCTTTGATGGAGATCAATCTGATGGTTTAGGTAATATTCTTCTTGAAGATGACGGTCGAATACTAAACGAAAACGATAGTAACAATCTTATCTTGAATGGCACAGATGCATCTGGTACGGATGACGGTTCTGAATTGTTAATAGAGAATGAAACTCTTGGTGATCAATTAGCCTTAGACGGAACAACCAGTATTGCAACAGATGCAGGCGACGAAGTTCTTTTGGAACCTGGCTCGAATGTTTTCAATCTTGTTGGAGACACTATCACATCCTCTAGTGGTGCAACAGCAACAATTCTTTCTCAAGGCACAGCAAGAGCAGAGGCATCTTTTGGAACCACTTCAACTCGTGTAGGTCGGTATAGTGATAATGATAGTCTTATCAGTGATAAAGCCATTCGTGTTCAAGACTCTTATTTTTATCAACAGTTTTCTTATGAGGTAAGAGTCAACGCAGCCATATCTGAATATATGAATGAGTTAAAGGCATCTGTGCATCCAGCTGGTTTTGCTCCATTTGGTAAGATTGCAATTTCAACACAACTTTCAGCAGGTATTGGTGTCACCGCAGCTGGTGTATTTGATGCTACAGTTGATGACACATTTACACCAGAACTTGCTTCACTGTTTAAGTTAATATTTGGTCCAACCATAAAAGTTAATCACGGCGTTCGTGAGAATGTTCTTTCAACAGACGGTGAGAGCAGTGTGTTTGATTCTCTCTTAACAGAGAATGGTGTCGCTATTGGCGACAAACTTTTAGAAGAAACAGATGGTGATAATCTACAGTTTGAAAGTGGACTTGATATTGCGATAGAAAACTCTCCCAAATCTGGTGACGGTAGTGTTCTTTTGGAAACAAGCACTGGTGGTGGTTTGTTACTTATGGAAACAGCACTTGGTGAGAACGGCATTCTTAATAGGTCGGTTTCAAAGGTAACAAAACTTAATGTTACGCCACAACTTGTTAAAACAAGAAGGTCTTATGGTGCGCCTTTACTTTCTAACACTTTGCCTGGGTCACTTTTCTTTGATAGACCTGGCGTTCAATTAGAAGCTGGTAATAGAGATAAGGCTCCTATTATTATGCAAGATAATTTGGTGTTGGATGGTTTTGATGAATACGGAACTGGTGCTGGAGATAGAATAGTCTACGAGGACTTTTTGGATAACTCAACTTCCTCTACTGTCAAAATTAATGAAGACTTCACAAATCCTAGTAATAACCTTGTTCTAGACGGTACAGATTCTTCCAGTTTAGATGCGAATGGTTCCATCATTCTGAACGGCACAGATTCCTCTAGTTCAAATGGTGGTAATGTTCTGGTTCTGGAACCTGATACTAACACTAATGAAGGAAGTTCGTTATCAATATCAGATATTGTTAGTCTTAATACTGTGGGTTATATTGAATCTGCTGGTGGAGATAGAAACTTTACTGAGGAGCCTGAGGGTAGTATTGTATTTGAGCAAAGCGCAGCATCTGATGAATTAGTTTTAGAAGATTTCATCGTGTTTGAGTTGAACGCAGATGAAGTAAGAAACGAGGTAATAATATCAGAGAACGGTCAAAACATATTACTAGAAACCACTGGTAGGTTTAGAGATACTGAAGTTGGCCGCATAGCAGTTGAGTCTGGTTCTGAGGATAATGCTTTCCTTAAAAATGGTTCTGATGTAAACATTCTTCATTTGGAAACAGCAACTAGTTCTGACGGAAGATCCAGTTATCTGATAGGTGAGGATGATACTATCAGTGCTGTAGATCGTAGTGTCAACGTTGTTATAGAAAGTGGCCTTCTTGAAAATGAAAAGATAATGACTGAGGGTAGTCTGATTGAATTTGAAGATGACACTAATGCTGGCACTATTCCAGAAAGGAATTTTGGTAACAGAAACGTTGTGCCGTTTACAAGAGAAGCCAGAGTTCATACAGAATTAGCTGAGTTCAGAATAGCATTGCAGGATGAACGTGATACTAATGTATTCATCGCGTTGGATGGTACAGATAGTTCATCAACAGATGCTGGTGATAATATTATACTTAACGGCACATCCGCTGTTCTGGATATTGGGGGTAATATTCTTCTGGACGGCACTGATGCCGCACAAAGTGATGCAGGTTCAGCCGTTATTTTGGATGCGAGTGCTTCTGGCACTGATGTTGGAGAAAATCTGTTATTAGATAGCACTGGTGGCCGAGACGATGGTGATCGTATTCAACTTATGAGTACAAATTATAATCTGGTGCCAGGAAATGAGGGTGGTCTTGTTTTGTTGAATGGTACAGATGGTTCATCAACAAATGCTGGTGATGAATTGTTGTTAGAATCTGGAACGCTTGAATTTATAGAACAAAACACGTTGAACGTGTCACTTGGTGTAACATCTGAAGAGGGTGGGCTTACTCTACCAATAAGTGAAATTTCACTCGTTGGTGCAGCGCAGGCAAGTGCGTTTGATTCTACTCTTGGAACATTTGACTCAACAAATATAACCTTTGATGCTGCATAATAATCATTATAAATAATAGAAGATGAGGGGCAATAAATGGCATATCAATCAATAGGATTAGGTGCAACTGCTAATGATGGTAGCGGTGACACGCTGAGAGATGGCGCAACCAAAGTTAATGCTAACTTTGTGGAAATATACACTGCTCTGGGTGATGGTAGTTCTTTAACTACAGGCATCACTGCTACTGCCTCTGATGTTACATTTACGGGTAACGATTATAATGTAGTATGGGATAAGTCTGCCAGCGCTTTAGAGTTTGCAGATAATGCTAAATTACAGCTGGGTTCTTCGTCAGACCTATCCATTTACCATGACGGATCGAACTCTTACATACAAGATGGTGGGACAGGTTACCTTCTTTTAACTTCCGATGGTCCTGGCGTCAGAATCAACAGCAGCACCGCTGAAGTTATGGGTGATTTTGTGCCAAATGGCGCAGTGACTCTTTATTACGACAATAGTGCGAAAGTTGCAACAACTTCGACTGGTATTAGTGTAACGGGCAATGTAACGGCAAGCGGAAACGTGGTAATCGCAAACGCTGGTACAATAGGTTCCGCAAGTGATACAGATGCTATCGCTATTGCTTCTGACGGTGTAGTTACATTTAGTCAATCACCAGTGTTTCCAGATGGTTCTATTGCAGTTGCTGACTTAGACATTGATGGTGCTACGGATATTGGTGCTGCACTCACAGATGCAGATTTATTTATTGTTGATGATGGAGCAGGTGGCACAAACAGAAAAGCCACAATGTCAAGACTCAAAACTTATATGGGAGTTTCATCAGGTGCATTAGCATTAACAAGTCTTGATATTGATGGCGGTACTGATATTGGTGGTTCAATTGCTGATGCCGACTTATTTATTATTGATGATGGTGCTGGTGGTACAAATAGAAAAACAGCAGCCTCCAGAATTAAAACATACATCGCTGATGTAACACTCACAACAGCCGCACAAACAAATATTACTTCAGTTGGTACGTTAACGTCTCTTACGGTTGATAATATAATTATTAATGGTACAAACATTGGCCATACGTCAGATACAGATGCTATCGCTATTGCTTCTAATGGTCAGGTAACACTTAGTCAAAATTTGACTGTCTCTGGTACGGTTACTGCTACGGCAGGTTCTACATTATTGGTTGTAAATTCAAGTGGAACCACATTAAAAACCGTTAAGGGATTAAGTTAAAATGACAGTAAAAACAGTTATTGGTGCTGGTAGTGCATCATAAATATAAATTAGGAAAATAGAAATGGCAGCTATTATCACAGAAAAATTTAGACTTCATAACGCCGACCAGTTTGAGGAATCTTTCACTGAGTCTGCGAATAGTACCTATTATCTTTTTATAGGTAAGTCCACACCATATACTTCGGGAACAAGCGGCGGTTCTGATTCATCGCCACCGACTCCTGTTGATGGTCCTTCTGACGAGTTCTTTTCGTGGGACGATATGCTTGCTGCCAAAAAGATTACTTCCTCCGAAATTCAACGTGTCATTCCACGTAGAAACTGGGTAAACAGTACCAAGTTTGATATGTACCGGCCGGACTATAGTGCTTCTGTGACAGCAACGTCTGGTGCTACTAACTTGTACGATTCCACTTTTTATTTTATGACATCTGATTTTCGTGTGTATAAGGTATTGGACAACAATGGTGGAACTGCTTATAGTGGTATTGAACCTACAAGCACTTCAAATGCTCCGTTTTCGTTAGGTGGTTATGTGTTGCAATATATGTATTCTTTGACAAGCACTCAGATTAATAATTTTCTTACCGCTGATTTTATGCCGGTAGCTACAGATAGCACAGTCAGTGCAGCTGCAACAGATGGTGCGATTGATTCTTTGATTGTCACTGGTGGTTCTGGGTATACAAACGGAACCTATTATGCAGCAGTTTATGGTGATGGTACAAGTCAAGGTACATCTTCTGGTGCGATTGTAAGAATCACCGTGTCGAGTGGTGTAATTCAAGCCTTTGGTTTGACGGCGGGAACAGATACTACAGTTCATGCAGCGGGAAGTGGTTATACTTTTGGCACGGTCAATCTTGCAAGTGGTTATACATTTTCTGATGCCACGCTCAGCAGTGCCTCTGCAATCGGTGGTTCTGGTGGATCTATTTCAGTGGTAATTGGTCCAAAAGGTGGTCATGGTTTTAATGCTGTGCAAGAACTCGGTGGCCATTACGTTATGTTGGGAACAACTCTAACAGGTGCCGAAGGTGACGATATTACAACAGGAAATGATTTTAGAAAGATCGGTCTTGTGGTTGACCCTAATACATACGGAACATCTTCTGTTGCATCAGTTACCACAGCAAGAATGACATACGCACTAAAACTTACCTCACAGTCTGGCACGTTTGATGGTGATGAAAAGATTAGTCAAGCTACGACTGGTGCTATCGGTAAAGTTGTTGAGTGGGATTCAACAAATTCAATTCTGTATTATACACAGGAAAGATTTGGTGATTACGGAACAAATGGCACCACTGGATCATACGTTGCTTTTAGTGGTGCAAACGCCGTAACAGGAGCAACATCTGGTGCAACAGGAACACCAGATACCACTGCTGATGCTGCGGTAACCCTTTCCGGTGGTAACACCGTCACGTTCACAGATGGATATGCAAATCCTGAGTTAGATGCTGATAGTGGAAACATTATCTACTTAGAAAATCGTAAACCAATCAGTCGGTCAGACGATCAGATTGAAGATATTAAAGTTATAGTGGAGTTCTAAATGCCTGAATCTACAAATCTAAATGTAGCACCGTATTACGATGATTTCGATCCAACTGAAAATCATGTAAAGACATTATTTCGTCCAGGCTTTGCTATTCAAGCAAGAGAGTTGACAGGACTTCAATCTACACTTCAAGATCAAATCGAGAAGGGATTTAGTCACGTCTTCAAAGATGGGACTGTTATTATTCCCGGCGCAACATCTTTTTTAGGTGGTGCTGGGGCCCCAAGGTATATCAAGGTTCAAGGTAACTTTGGTGGCGAAAGTGTTAATGTTTCACAATATGTAAATGAAGAAAATCCTGTTACACTGACTGGAGCCTCGTCTGGTGTTACGTTTAGAGTAATTGCTGCAACTGAAGCAACGGAAACAGACCCGGCAACACTTTTTGGTGTTTATACTTCTAGTAATCTAACAGGAAGCAAAACTTTTACTGAAGATGTTACCACTATTTCTCGTAGCGCATTAGATGCTGCTGGTTTTGATTCATTCATTATTGGTGAAAACTTGCGTGCAGATGTAGCTGTCCAACATGGTAGCACATCATATCAAGCAAATATACCTTCACTAACAACAGAAGCATCTGAAGTTCAAAGGACATCTAAATCTGCAAACACTGCTTCAACCACACCTGTAACTGGTAAATCTGTCATTGTAAAACAATCGGCCGGTGTGTTCTTTATTAGAGGTTATTTTGTTGAAGTTGAAGATCAAACACTTGTTTTAGAAAAGTATAACAATAATGCAAGTGCAAGAGTTGGTTTTCAAGTTGTAGAAACGATTGTTACACCAGAGTCAGACACAAGTTTGGTTGACAATGCGACTGGTACATCAAATATAAATGCGAAAGGTGCTCATAGGTTAGCTATTACGCTCACTTTAACATCTAAAGATTTAAACTCTGCCGAGGATAAAGATTTTATTGAAATCCTTAGAGTGGAAAATGGTATTCTTCAAGAGTTTAACCGTGACACTGAATATTCCATTCTT